>Ga0123342_1000769_pt1 | contig 52244 bp, 22 predicted proteins | sample Turbeawhitnodule_FD_89960 | JGI IMG/M metagenome (GOLD analysis project Ga0123342, IMG submission 89960) | Root nodule microbial communities of legume samples collected from Mexico - Turtle bean Mexico white nodule | ecosystem: Host-associated > Plants > Roots > Nodule | place: Mexico: Nepantla...
ATTGATGAATCCGTAGCACACTCCCAGATTGATGAATCCGGTAACCTAAAAAACTCTAGTTTTTTTAAATAAAAGGTGAAGGTCAGTTTTGGAATTTACAAAATTGTGGGGGTGCAGGAAGAAAAACGTAGGGGTGCAGGAAGAAGAAGCCAATAGAAAACTAAGTCTTTATATATGAAAAAAGACAGAAAAAGAAAAGCGGGCCTTTCTAAAAGAAGCCCACAAACAAAAGCAGCAGAAATAAAAACTAAAACCCAACAATAAACAGAGGACAGAGGACAGGTGAATTTTTATTTTTTTTAAAATGACCTTCAATGTTTTTTTCTTTTAAAATTCTAAATAAATAAAAAAAATTATAAATTATTTTCTTTTCCACTTAAATAAAAATATAAAATAAGCAAAATAATTTAGAATAATTTAGTTTAACTGTGGGATGAAGAAAGAAAAAGCCCAATGTTATAAGATAATCAAGGAAATTATACTCAAATATGTGAGGACATTTTGACGCATTCTTTTCTTTTATTTTCTCCTTCTATCTTTTCTTTTCAAATTTTTCACCTTATATATCTATGTGCTCTTCGTTTTCTTAAATTCTTATCTCCACATATAATTTTTTCTACAATTAAATTATACCATTTACACTAAGTTCATTTTGACTTCATAGTCTTTATATTTTTTATAATTTCTGTTTGTGATCAAATTAACCTTTTAAATTTATAGATGATTACATTTATTGGTGAATAAATTATCGAGTTTTCAACAAATTTTAAGTTCTACTTGAATTCCTAATACAATTTCAACAATGAGAGTCATTTTGAACTATTTATTTAAATAATGAATATGTTAAGTTTATGAAATTACATAGTGTTAGGATATTTTGTTAAATGGAATGAATGTTCAGATTTAAATTGATTATAAATTTAAATTGTTAAATTTATTTGTGCATATGAGTATTGAATAGTCAAAAATGGTTTTTACAAGGATATATGCATGTGTAAGTTTGAAAATAAATTTGAGATAAGTGTAAAGATTCAGTAGAAGAGTTTGATTTCATTAACATCTTTGAACTATTGGTGAGATTCAATGATGAATTATTACGTTTTAATATAAATATTTGTCTGAAAAGGTTCAAATTTAGAAATATATGTTATAACATGTAATTTAGACTTTGTGAGTTCTAGTTGAAATGTTTAAACTAGGTCATTTGGATTTAAAAAAAATTTGAAAAAAATGTACATTTATAGATTGTGCATAATTTGTTAATGGAATTTGAATTCGATCAACAGATTTGCTAAATTCGCTTAAAGAAATTTGTTTTAAGTTTCATTTTCAAACTGATTTGTTTAAGAAATGTAATTTCCGCTTAACATGTTTAACAAAAACTAAAAACAAATTATAAGTTTATTTTATTTAAATAAATTTGATATTTATGGATTTAATAGAATTATGGGTATATATTTTGCATGTTTCTCTTTAATTAGTGAAATTTATAATTTGCTAAAATTGATTAATTTTTATGAAAAAGTATGATTTAAATGAGGTATGATATGATAGATTATATTTCAATTTGAATAGTTAAATATGAGGTTATATGATGATAGTGTCATTTATTCAAAGTATTAGAAGTATTAATTATAGAAGTAAATAACTTGAAGGAAATATCTCTTACTTCAACAATGATATAACTCACATATTATTAAAATTATTATTATTATTATTATTATTATTATTATTATTATTATTATTATTATTATTATTATTATTATCAGTTAAAATCATTTATGAACACAGTCCACTACAATATAAACAGATATTTAATTTTAACACGATAAAGAACTTTCAATTTTTTTAAAATTAGAATAAAATGATTAAAAATAAACGAAAACTAAAAACTAGTTTTGGTTTTAAAATTTTGATTTCATTATTTATTCACTCTAGTTATACTATTTTTTTTATACTTAAAAATAATCCATCTTATCCTTACATATGCAATTTTAATCTATTTTAATTATATATATTACTTGTTAATCTCATTTTAGTTTTTGTTGTTTAAACTCATAAAAGCTAGAAAAGATGAAAAACATTATATGTAGACTAAAAGTGATGTTTTTTAGTATTGGACTAGAAGATGAATTTTTTAAACTACAAAGAATAAATTTTTTTGTTTAAATGCTTACAAGTAAAAATCAAAGTAAACATACCTTAAAAGATTGAGTTAGATGAACTTGACTTATTTATTTTTATGAACTAAAATTACACAATTGACTCATCGGACTATAAGTTGTGGGTAAATTAAGTTAGTTCATGAGTTGGTTTATCTAATTTAATAAAACAAAAATTAAAAAAATACACAAATATAAGAAGAATATAAAAAAATGCAACATACCAACAACACACAGAATAAGAAAATATAGATATAAAGAAAATTTTGAAACCAAAAAGGAGAAAAAAAAGAGTCTAGAAAGATAAGAAAAAGTTGATAAGTTAACTCACTTCAACCTATTCATTATGTGTCACTTTTTAATTTGCTTAGTTCATAAACCTGGTTGTAATAAATTGACTCATATCATAGACAACAACTCTCTTTAACACCTATAAACACAATAGATGCATTAGAAGAAAATATTTCTAGCTTTAGTGTGATTCTGCAGACTGCAAATGAGACCAGTATTCCTTCACAAGCTGTCCAAACAGTGATTCTTCTCTCTTCATCAACTTCATTGGCTCGTCATATTCCACCAATTCTCCTGAAAAAACAGTCACACAATTTTCTTTTTCTTAGAGTAAGATCAAATGTTTTATTACTTTTTTATGCTATTAGAAGTGCAAATGTGAAATCAACACTCATTCAATAGAACTATCTCATTTCATTTGCAACTTACAAAATCGATTATTATAAAATAAGGTTTATATGCTTTGAGATCAAACATTAATAAGGTCTATGGATTAGTATGCAACATACCTTCATGGATGGCTACAACCTTAGTGCAGTCCATCACAGTTGGTATTCTGTGGGCTACCGTGATTACAGTACAATCTGCAAACTCTCCCTTGATTGTTTTCTGTAGAATCAAATCAGTTGCATTATCAATTGATGCAGTTGCTTCATCAAGCACTAGTATCCGACTTCTCCTCAAAAGGGCACGCCCCAAACAGAATAATTGTCTTTGTCCCATGCTCCAATTTGCTCCAGCTTCAACAACTGCATAAAATTTCATCACTTGCAATTACTTAATCAAGCAAGACTTGATTTCTGTAAGGTTGTTTCAACAAAGCATAAAAATGTACCCGAAGAGTCCAGCCCCTCTTCTTTCTCTTCAACAACTTCTCTCAATTGACATTTCCCAAGAACCTTCACATGCAAGCAACAACTAGTCCACTTCAGCAAATCAAAGAAAAGATAAACTACCAGAAAATCTCTGTTTTGATCAACTTTTTCATGTCAGGAAAGAAATAAGAAGAAAGGATCTAGTTCTTGTATAAACTAAAATCAGTTTATGAACTTAATTTTGATATAAGTTATCTCATTGAACTTCTCAAAAAACTAAAGTGCATATTATATAAGTTGATTTTAACTTTTGAAACTCAATTTTTCTTATTTCTTCTGCTACAGAGGCTTCTGAAAATTTTTTCCCAAACAGACTTAATGTACATGTTGAAAACTATGATATTATTAGCTGTTACCTCCCATATCTCTTGATCAGAGTGGTGAGATAAGGGGTCCAAATTGTATCTGAGAGTTCCATTGAAAAGAGTAGGATCCTGAGGTATGATACCAAAGCGTGACCTCAAGTCATGAAGTCCAATAGAAGAAATGTCTATGCCATCAACTACTATTTTTCCACCAGCTGGCTCTACCAGACGGAATAAGGCACCTATAAGAGTAGACTTTCCACTGCCTGTTCTGCCAACAACACCAATCTTGTGCCCTCCTTCAAATGTGCATGTGATCCCACGTAGTACTAGTGGTGAATCAGGCTGGTACCTTATCTGTTTGGTATCATCAAACAAATCATGTGTCTAAGTGATAAAGTCCCACCTAAGTTTCAAAATAAGTAACTTGCAGCAAGTTCACTTTATTATACCTTCAAATCATGAAATTCTACTTTTCCCTCAGCTGGCCAATTAGTAGGTGGACGATTTCCCTCTATCACCTCTGGGGCCTCACTTGGTATATGCATGTATTGATTTAGCCTCTCTACTGATATGATTTGATTTGCTAGAGTGCATTGGTTTTGAATTGAAAACACTAGGGAAGAGTTCAATGAAAGGCCATATGAGAGAGCCATGCCAATAAACCCTGAATAACGTCACATGTGGAGAAGAAAATACATGCACAAGAGAGAATGTTAGATTTTGACAAGTAAATAACATATAATGTGTAAGGTATTAGAGAACACATAAAGTGACATTAATTTCAAAGATAGAAAAAAGTGAAGGGTCACCAGAGTTGAAAGTCCCAGGTGGAAGTACCACCATGCAAAGTGCTGCAGATGCAAAAACCACTGCACTGATTGTTTCTAACCTCAGCATCAACCATTCATTTGCTGCATAGGTATGAAAGTAAGGACTTGCATTCACATCAATTAGATCAAGATTCTTCGCAAAAAAACGATCCTCCTCCTCAAAAGCCCTTATTGTCACAACTCCAACAATAGATTCAGCAAGATGATTAGCCACAAAAGATTTTGTCGTGCCATTCATCCGCATCAATTCTTTTGCAGTGGCATAGTAGTATCTCTACAAAATAAGATTCTTAGCAGACTATGTTTCCAGCAAACAATATTTTGTATTGAAATTAAACACAGTTATGCATACAAAAGCTTGAATAATATTTTAATTCCATGAATATGATCTCTCATTCAATTTTAGATTGAGCAAAGTTTAGATTCTTACCATTTTTTGTTGCTTTTTAGTTAAGAAAATTAAAATATTTTAAATAAAGACAATTACATTAATTTTGGATATATGATTCAATTAAGTAATATATTTATTATTTTATTGAATAATAAAATTACACAAAATATAATTTTATAACTTGTTTTTACCTTTTAGGGTATTATAAATAATATTTGTTTTTTGTGTATAAAGTATTATTTAAATAAGGTAATCACACATTGTATTTCTTATAAATTATGCATTTACCTTCATTTATAATATAATATAGAATAAAAAGTATATGTATTTGATAATATATGATTCATTTCAAATGTAAATATTACATGGTTAAATATAGATACCAAATCTAAAAATAAATAAATCAAAGAATCTGTGTAATACCTGCAAGCTAAATGCTATGAAAAGCATTGGTACAGAGATAAACAAGACTTGCCAAGTAATGGCTGCTATAACTGCAAGATTTGAATAAGAAGTTGCAGTAGCTCCAACAGCAAAAATAAGGCCAAATGGGACATCGAGATCCACAGTGCTTAGATCCGAGGAGACCTGAACAAGGAGATAAAGTTAACAATATTAACATTTTCATTGCATTTCACAGTAAAGGAAGAAAAAAAAAACTATTTGATAAGCTTACCCTACTAAGAATTCTTCCCAAAGGTGTGGAGTCATAAAAGGACATAGGTGCATGAAAAAGGGAGTCTAGTAGCTGTAAAAATAAAGATTTTGATGTTCGAATACTCATAGCAACTACAACAAGACTTCTGATGAACAAGAAACATGCAGAAATAAAACCAATCAACAAGTACACGGCAATCAATTGCAATGTGCTGACATAAGGGTTGTCAACACTGGAAGCCATCCATAAGTTCTGAAATATCTGGCCAACTGTAAAAATAAGGTGAGAAATAGAAGCCACAGTGAAGTATATATATCCTTTGTTCTGAGTCAGATACTGCAAGTGAGGTTTGAACCCTTTGTTTCCTTTCTCCCTCTCTTCTTTCTTTATTAATTGGTTGCCTTGTGATGTTTCACACTGGTTCTCCATGTGTATTTTACTAATCTCTGTAACAGTATTTGAATGTCTATTAGAAGAAGTGACATCAACTAGTTTGTCAGAACCAGCGGTCTCCTTGTGAGCATTAACAAGGTCCTGAAATTCTTGGCTTGAGCTCAGCAGATGATGATAAGGAGCAGCTTGTATGATTTCCCCATTGGACATCAACTGTAAGTAATCATCTTGTCATCATTCAAAACTTTGAAGAAACAAAAAATAAAACTTCTGAAACAACAAATCTAAAGTGATTAATTAGAAGGAAAAAAATGAAAAAGACATGATCAAGTTCTTTTAAGATTAAGAAATTTACCAAAACAGAATCAAAGGCAGGAAGAAAATCAACTTGATGAGTCACAAGTAAGACTGTCTTCCCTGAAAGTCCTTCCATGATGTAATCCTGTGAAGTTTCAAAACCATCTATCAATAAAAAGCAAACATAAATAAAGTATCTGAAGAAATGGTGTTTTTTTCCATTACATTGAACAAATTTGTAGCAGTGTGTGCATCAACAGCACTGCATGGATCATCCAAGAGATAAATATCAGCATTCTGATAAAGAGCGCGAGCAAGTTGAATTCGCTGCTTCTGACCTCCACTCAGGTTGACCCCTCTCTCCCCTATTTCAGTGAGATCACCGTTCGGAAACAACTCAAGGTCCTTCATCAGTGAAGACCTATGAAGTGTTTCTTGATATTTTTCAGCATCCATGGCTGCTCCAAACAGTATATTCTCACGTATTGTACCTGTTTGTATCCATGCTGTTTGAGAAACATAAGCAAATTTCCCATGTACTTCAATCTGTAATTCGAAAAAGAAAATCAGATATCTAACAGTACAATAATACCATTTATACTGAAGTGGAGATAGGAATAAAATACCCTTAAATGTTATTTGCTAAAAACCATTTAAGCTATCACAAGTTATTGCAGTGTTTTCTATAAGCATACAAGAGGTTAAAACTTACAGTTCCACGAGTAATAGGAACTTCTCTGAGAATTGCTGCTAAAAGGGTTGATTTTCCTGAGCCAACTTCTCCACAGATTGCTACTTTTTTCCCTGGTCTAACCTCCAAATTTATGTTTCTCAGTGTTGATTTTGACATGTTATCTTCCCATGAAAAGTTAGCCGAATTGATCAAAATTGAGCCCCTCGTATTGTCACTAAAACCTCTCCTAGCATTATCACTTTGCAGCTCAGGCGCCTCAAGAAATTTTATAATCCTTGCAAATGCAACTTTTGCTTGAATGACCACTCCAATTACATCAGGAATTGTTCTAATAGGATCTTGAACAAGGCGTAAAGTTGCTACAAAAGTGAAAACATTATTTGCATGCAAAGGAACATTAAGCAAGTAACATGCCCCAAAGGAAGCAGCAGAGACCAAAACAGGTGAGGCCCAAAAGAGAAAGTTGCTATATGACCTTCTTAATTGCACCACAGACAACCTTTCGAGTTCCACATCCCTCAACTTTTCAATTGCATTTCTAAAATTGGTTTCCCACGCATATAACTTCAAAACCTTCATGTTCACAAGAGCCTCGGAAGTGGTCTTCAATCTCTCATCTTGTGCCACCATAAGTTTTCTCTGAAACTTATGCTGCAACTTAGCAAGTGGAGTATTGCAGAGCACAGTTAGAACTATCACCGCCAATGAAGCAAATGTTGCCAGCCCAACAGCACGGAAAAGCACAACCAATGCAATACATAGTTGGACGCTTGTTGTCCACGTCTGGTGAAACCAATAGGGAAACTCTCCAATTCTATTAGCATCCACATTCACATAGTTCATTATCTCACCACCAGAGTGCGTCAATCTTGCAGCATTGGACAACCTTAGTTGCTTTTTATAAATTGCTGCAATGAGCAATGATCTAACTTTAATACCAATGAGTCTAGTGCGGAAGTACCACTGCCTTTGTGATAAGGATTCTATGATCTTTGTGAAGACCAGTGATATGGCCAACACATAGCCTTCATATTTGAAACTCGCATGACCCTCAGCAACCAATATAAAAGAATTCAAAAGCAAAGGGCCAGAAGAGAGAGTGATTACCTTTAGCAAAGCAAATAATCCTGATATCAAAATCTCCTTCCAGTAGCACATAATTATTGTCGTCAAAACTGATGGCTGTGATGACGGTTCTTTCTGTTTCTGTCTGTTCAATTGGTCTAGAAACAGAAAATAACAACTTTCTGCTTGATCTGCTTCGCTCAACTTTGGAATATCCTCTTCCTGAAGTGTTTTCTCCTTACCCCTTTTCATCAATGGATTCATCCACCAAAATGTCATCCTACTGAAAAGTCCAGCTTTTGAAAATAGTGTGTCATAACTAACAGAGTCAACTTTAATGGTCTCTTCTTTTAAAGGGGTATATAGACTTCCATTATATTCTCTCTCAGTGTCTCTGTACTTAGATTCCTTGTAAATGCATAATAGCAAAAAAATTATCCCTGGAAAAGATAAAACATCTAGAACTACTTTCAGGGATAGTTTTCTGCTATTAATTGAATAAAACAAGGATAAAACACAGAGAATGCCGGAAACCAAGAAGATTACAATAGAAAACATAAATAACCATGCTCTTGGAAGTTGTTTCAGCCGAAGACTTATTGTAAAAGCCACCAGCAACCATGTGAATCCCTGAATGAATTCTAGCATCCACCAATGAAGAGGAAAAGCATTTTGTGTTTTCCTCAGATTCTCCTCTAAAAGCCAAATGCCTGAGCACAAATGTATCAGCCCCAGAGAGCCATTGGCTAAGGCAGACACTAGCTGCAATTTGGAATAATTGTGCACTCTGATTAGACCCTGGGATGGTTTCTCTGATGACTTCTTGAGCATTGTAAATAAGATCATGATCAACAACAACACATCAATGCAAATGAATAGCAAATGGTTGATACACGAGGATGGATCTTTCAGAAACTCAAACTCATAAATGCATGGATTCCCTCCTGGCTCTGAAGAACCAGATTCCCCACAAAACATGCTGCAAAACTTCTCCATTTTATTTGCCTTCTAGTTGCTGCTCAAAGCCTCACTCTCCTTGTTCTGTAACATCAACAGGCAAAAAAAAAACAGAAAAAGGAGATCATCAACAAGTTTTTGTGACTAAAACACACTCGAAAAACCACGAAAATGTAAGCCTGTAAAGGGTTTAATCATAGCATGTTTTGGGTTTGCTTAGCTGAATACCCCTTTCTTTTCAAACTATTATGAGTACGAAATAATATAATTAATTTGGAAAAGCACATTTGCATATGCAATTAAGAGTAGAGATCAACTTCAACGACGAGAGGTATATATGATTATGGCATGCAGAGCTCACACTGAAAGAGCAACGCGTGTTTACAGGAACACTAACTTGTGAGATGGTCCTCGAAATGCATGCAAGGTTACAAAAGAAACGTAATCATTATTGTGACCGAATAATTGTGATCCCGTGGAAGTTGCCGACTCACACAAAAGCATTCCCTTCAGAGAGAAAAAGGCGGAAAGCGAAGAATCATGTGTAAGATTGAAGAACGAAGTGTGTGCCTGAATAAAGAAAAGCAGCAAAAGAAGCTTTAACCAAGTGTGGTCCTTCACTCCTTCTATATATTATAGCTGAATCACGCAGAAAAGTATAACATGCATACATGCATGTTGATGAAAGGGAATAGTAATAGTATTATAGACGGAAGATAGACGCAAATAGTGCATACACTGCCATTATTTGGAGTGAAGCCAGATTAAAAAGAAGAAGCATTTAAGAATAGAAGGATAATGCATTAATAGTGCAGAAGCGTGTGTGGGAAAACAAGAAGAGATAGGCAAAGCACGAAATGACAGGTTTTCGGGTGGTACAAAGAATCTTTGCATTTACAGAACAAATTCATTTCCCTTTTTCACTGTTTTACTTGTCTGCATTTGTGTTGTTCCCAGAAACAACGTATGTGAGACAAGGATGTTGTTTTAATCTGGGACCATCACTGTAATTTTTCTACACTCCCATTTGCCAAATCACTGTGAGAAGGAAAGAATCAAAATTGTATTATAAAAATAAATATAAACACAATTTTAAACTGAAATAATAATATTAGACAAAATGGAAGTGTACAAAATTATAAAAAAATTTAAAAAAATGTGTATAATACGATTATATAATAGAGTCTATATGTTAACAAAACTGCTAAAATTAAAAGTAGAAATAGTTATTTATTAAAATATGGACTTATGTGATGAGGTACAGAAATTTTGAATGACTATAAATTGATATTTTTAACTAGGTCATTGCAAGTTAATATTTTCAAAATAATTATTACAGTTTTATTTTTAATAAATTTTTTAAGTTGATAATTATAAGGAGAAAGTATTTTTAATATCTACTTCCAGATTAGATTACGTAGACTATTGAGTTAGCCAACAAGAAATATTATGAAGATTATTATTATTATTTTTATTGCTGTTATTGAGAGTTGTGGTGGGGCTTTCTTCCATTTTAGGTGTAGGTTGGTAACGGTGGCTAAAAGAAGGGAAATGCTTTTCCATCAGCATAAAAAGGACCAGACCACCGAGTTCATCATTCAATCGGTTACGTGCTAATAATTTAAGCTATAAAAGAAATTATTCCAAAATAAATTAATTTGTAAAAGTTTTTTATTTTCTATAAATTTTAGAAAAATCTAAAAATAATATTTGAGTTGTATCTGATTGAGACAACTTAATCTTATAGACACCTGACATCTTAAGTATCGTGTTAGACATTTGTTTCCTTGTAGTTAGTTTTGTAGTGAAAACGTTAATAAAACCAAATTAAAATTTCCACTTATCTTCTTCCCTCCTAGTCAATAAAATCAAAATAAATTTTCTCTTTTTTTTAAATTTCTCTAAGACTTTGAAAAACTCAATTTTATACCAATTAATAACCATGAATAATTAAAAAAAAAATAGGTTGACATAATGGAGTTGAGTGTTACATTTTTGTATTTTAGGCATGTCATATTAAATGTAATTTTTTGTCGGCAGCTTTCTCTGCTTAAAATTGATCCTTCAATATAAATTTGATCATTTTGTGAGAATATATATATATATATAGAGGTGCTTTAAATTTTTATTTTGTTCATTTAAAATTAATTTAGAATATTTTGCCTTCTAATTAATTTAAAATTAACTTATCTGTGACTTGATTTAATTTGTAGTAGGCTGGTTATTGGATTTTCAATTTACATTTTTGTTTTCATAGAAATTAACAAAAAAAAACTGCGACATTAAAATTAATTTAAAAGTATAAATGCTATAACATATTATAAATCAATTGGTACAAGTTAATTTAATATATTTTATATTTAATTCTTAAACAAAATCCCACATAATATTTTTTGGATGTCTCGTTTCTTCAAACTTATTTTTTAATATAAAATAATAAGTCATATAAAAAAAAGTGATAAAGAGTAAACTTTAAACTAACTCAAAATTGACTTATTTATACTATTCAAATAATAGATTGTAATTTTTCAGTAAGATTGCAGAAATTAAATATATATATATATATATATTAAAATTAATAATTTCTTAATATATATTATTTTAAAATTCGTTCTTGCAATTCGACCAATTACGATAAAGGCCAAAAGGATCCAAATTAGGGTTTAGGGTTTTAAACTCTCACTTGTAACTATCATACCACAATTTTACTATTACTTATTTCAAATCATAAATTTTGATATTTTCTTATGCGGCACTTCTCCTTTTCAATACGTGTGTATATCGTTTTGGTAAGGTAGTGATGGAGCCCTCAAGATAATGTTCATATTTGGTATTTACATTGATGCTATATTATTGTCTCCTTCTCATTTCCATATAAATTTTAAGCCTAAGAGAAGACAAAAGAAGTTAAGACATGCTCATTCTTTAAATAAATGTTCCAATGTTTTTCCGTGTTATGGTGAAAGAGAACCACTGAGGACATTGTGTATTCACACTATGAACATCAAATGTAAAAATTGATAGAGATATACATTGATAATATAGATCAAAAATTCGACAATGATAGAGATAAAATCAATTTTTTATAATATTTAAGTGGGAAAAAATTAATCGTTGATTTTGTAAAGATGAGTTAAACTTAAAACTCACAATCCTAATATGAGTCATTAAAAATCTATCATAGTCGATACTTTTTGGTCTATCATTCCATCTATTATCAGGTCTCTTTTGATTCTCATGTTCGATGTTCTCAACAAAGAGACGTGTTAAGTTATTGCATCAAGTAAGAAATATCAATTTACCGTACATAAATAAAGACAAATCTCATCTTATTAAGTCAGTTTAATGATATTGAATTATACTTAAAAATTCAGTACTTTAATATGATATTAGAGTTATTCAAAATTTACCATAATAATAAATGAAAGTAGATCCCTCAAAATCAATTTTATAAGATAATTGAATTAGGTTAAATTTTACTACTTAATACATAGGAAAAAAATACAATAGCAGACCAAAATATTCGGAGCAAGTCATAATAAAGTCACATGGAAACATGTGCCTAATTAGTTGTTGAAATTTGTTTTGGGTTTGTTTGTTTTGTTTCGTTTCTTGTATCCCAATTCATTTCTGTTTTTGTTTCTTATTCATTGGCAATGTTTGTACACTGATGGCAAGATTCAGGATCGGTGCCATTGCCGTCGTTAAATTATTAAACTTTACGAATGTTAACTTTCAAACTTTAGTTGTTGATTTTATGGTATTGTAAAAGAAGAAGAAAACAAAACACACACATATAATCAAATATAAAGATAATTGAAGTTTCACACTAAATACCCTACTTAGGATTTGATGATGATGAAAAATCAGATCTCTTAATGTGTAAGGAGGTAAGGTGAGGATCATGTTTAACATGAATTTTTTTTTTAAAAAAAAAGAGATAAGGTGAAGATAATATATGATGATTATTCTTTAACTCATTATTGGTTGCATGGCTGACCATCAAATTTTAAGTGTGAAGTTATCAATGGTGGTTAAGGGTATTTTTTCTAAGACAGTAGGATAATTTTTCTTCCCTTTTAATAAAATAGGATTGATTTTGTAAAAAAATAGAAGTACTGAAAGTCGTATTAATGTAGCATGATTTCTGCTATGTCAAAGTGAAATCGTGTTAAGATGATCCGATTATAATTCTGAATTTGATTAAGATTTTTTTTAATTTGTTAAGTGAAATTTTGTCACTCTTGCCTGATCCACCAAACACGACTTTATTGTAAGTCATTTTTTTTAACTTCATACATGTATTAAATAAGAAATGTTAATATATATAAAAAAATATTTTTTGTTATATGATAAATTTTATAAGATTAAGAAAGTTTTGTAAAAAAATAAATTTACCTAAGATTGAAATGCGTTAAAAATAAAAGTTGTTCGAATTATAAAGAATGTTGTAGGAGACTGATGATACCAAATTTAAAAAAATCAATCATTTACTACTAGCTTTTTTTATTGGTATTTTTGAAACATTTTGTACATTTTTATCTTTTTAATTTAAGTTTTAAATTTAGGATTTAGCACCACTTTAATTTTTTAATTAAAAAATAAATCTTTTTTAATTTTATAAAATTTGATAAATTAATACTTTAATTTCTAAACAAATAAAAAATAAAACATTTAAAAAAAATCAATCAAAGTAGTCATGTCACATATAGACACAATTTTCCTAAAAAAATTCTTAATCAAAATCGTACTAAATTAACATGAATTCAACTACAAACTTAAAATCGTATCACTTTACTATGACTTCACTTTTAACATAATATAAATTGTGACACATTAACCCGATTTTCTTTAGTTTATATTTTTTTTTAAATCAATTGGATTTCGATAAAAAAAAAAGGGGAAAACATTATTCCACTGTCGTACAAAATGGGGTAGTTAGGTTGGTGTGATGGTATTGTGAGCTGTGAAAAATGGAAATATTATTAGTTGCATGATTTATGATTGGGTTTTTAAAAACTTCATTTTCTGAAACTTTGAGATTAATAGTAACTAAGAAATTTATATTTGTTTTGTTTTAGGCAAATTTATTGCTTTGATTGAGGCTTTGGGATGGCTATGCTTTTACTCTTTTGCTTTTCACTATTTACTCTATTTTTCTTTTCTCTTTACTTTTTTTAGACTTTAGACTTTGTAAGGTAAAGTAAGAAAGTGGAAAATAAAAAATAAATGAAAATGAAAAAAATCAAAATAAAAGAAATAAAAAACAAGAATAGAATATTCTGAGTATAAATTATTTTATCTGATTTTGCATTATTTATATATTTTGGTTTAACTTTATTTATTAATTTTGACTTCATAATTAATTATGAGATTATTTTTAATGTGAGTTATGGTTAAAAAACACAACATGATCAATTATCTTGTGTTATGTTCATGCATTTACCGTTCACATTTGTATGAAAACATGTTTACACCACACATTTTCTTGATTTTCAAACTTTAATCTTCTTTTTATGGATTCAGACCTAACTTTTTTTCTCATTTTGTTTCAGTCACTTTATTTTCTTAGAATCAAACAATGTGTTAAGAAATTATAATATGAGTAGTAACACATAAAATCATATTTTTCCATTTAACTTTTGACCTAATTTAACTAAATTTAATTACTTCTTTAATAAATATGGAGTAAAGATAATACTTACAATAAATACATAAATAGTATTCATATAATAAAATATAAAATATTTTTTATAATAATTATTAGATAAATAGAAAATAATTATTATATATTTATTATGTAATCAATTGAAAGAATTTACATATTAAATACAATGATGATTATCAGGTTCAATAAGATTCATAAACATTTAATTTAATTTCATAAAAATAAATAAACTAAACCTTGAAAAATATAATTAAATTTAGCAAGTTGGCTTACTTCCTAATGTTAATTATAATAATTATACCTTAGATATTATAATATATATAGTTGTTGTAACATTCCTTTCCAGGTATTTGTGTTCTCAACCCAATTGTGTTCCATCAAAGATTCAAACTGTCTAATAAAGTTAGTGAAATTTTTTTGTTAGTGCTTACTACACATTTATTTGGTATACAACTTTTACTTATCTCTTTCTGATAAATATGGTTTGAACCACTAAAAAAAATCATTAAAATGAAAATTAATTTTAAAACTAAAATAATTAGTTATTATTTGAATAAAGTAGAAACTATTTTATAAATTAAAAAAATTATTGTTATCTAAATTAATTTTTATTATTAATAAAAATTTATAAAATAGTTTCTAAATTGGTATCTAATTTTTAGCTATCAAGACTTAATTATTTACTGCTCTATATTTTAAATTAGTCTCTATTAATCTTTTGGTCTAGCTAATTTAGATACTAATTTAAAAATTATTTTTATAAATTTTTATTAATAATAAAAAACACTTTAGATATTAATAATTTTTTAGTTTTTAAATTACTATCTAATTTAGTTAATATAGTTAGTTAATATAGTGACTAAAATTTTTTCTTTAAATTTGATTGTTATTTATTAATTCTGTTGTAGTGAATTGATTAAATACATAAAATATTTTTTTAAACCATATTATTGGTTTGAAATAATTAATTATTTTATTAATCATATTTATTTATATATAACACTGGCTGAATTTTTGTTTATTTTACAAAGTTTGAATTTGTATTTAAAAAGATTGAAATTGCTTCTGATCTTACTAAAATTGGTTTAGCCTCTTGTCTTTGTGTTTTCGTTCTCTAATAAAATATTATATATCTCAATAAGTTGTGAAAATATTTTTTGAATAAGTTTTCCTGCGGAAAAAAAATATTTTTCTGTAAATTAAAATTAATCTATACAATTTTTCTCATATTAACTCCTTCAAAATCATAATTTTTTATTGATAAATTTTTAATTATAAAAGTATATTCTTTTACAAGTTTTTTATTGAAAATCTTACTATTAATCATATTGTTTTCCACTTGTACATGTTTATTTTTACTGAGGAAATAATGTACAACTTTATAATTCTAACAAGTAACTAAACTCATCCTAATTTGTCTTTTTAAGGTAAATAACATAACAACTAACTTATTTAATTCCCTTATAAACTAATTTAATTAAGACAAAAAAATATTTAGTAAAGTAACTCAAAATAATTTACAAACTAATTAAAACAATACAAAAAAATTGACTTTTGATCAACACATCCTTTAATAGTCGGTTCATTTAATATTAAGGAAAAAAATAGAAAGAAAGAAAGCTTTGGGAACAATATTAAAGGAAAAAAAAAACATTGGGAATATAAAGAAAAAGTGGAGGGAGAAAAAAGAAAGTGAAGGCATATACTACACAAAATTCTGTGTTTGACAGAAAAAGGATGCACACTATATGTTGTATTATAATCCTCACACACAGATAAGAGGAAAATATTTTATGAATATTAAATTAGGATAATAATTTTTTTAATTTCAAACTTATTTCCATTGTTTTTAATATTTCAATTATGAACCTATGAACAGAATATCATTTATCAACCTTCTATTATTTAAAATTTTATTTTGTTTAATATTTAATTATATTTATTCTACAAGTTTAAACATATTCATTTGATTTGATTCTATCCTTCAACTACCTTGATAGGAGTTTTAAGAGTATTTTTATTTGAGCATAAACAACCAAATGTTAATGCTATTTGAAAATCAAAAAGGAAGAAAAAGAGAAATTGTTAACTTACAAATATCTTCCTTTTGCAAGAATAATGTGTAGGCTCCAAAAACTAATGTGAATGAATATGTAAAGCTGATTAAGCTTTTTTAAAATCTGTTTATAATAATTTTTTTTTTAAAAAGTGGAGAAATTTGGTGCGTGAAATGAATCTCCCAATGCGCTATGTTATGACTCATAAAGGAGTAACAATTCATAAACTTGATGTGTACTGAGTTACGTACACTTCTTTTAACATTCTTTTGACTATCTTTCTTTCTTTTTCTCTTTTTTTCCCACAAAAAAGTGTTTGGACGCAAAAGCAAATGAATTTGGGGAACATAGTATTGTTCTAGTACCATCCCTCTTGGTGCTTTCATGTGTAACACCGAAGCCACACTCCCCTTTTTCCCTGTGTCAATCTCCTCTCTCCCACTCTACTCTATTTCTCATCTCTAATTTTTTTTATCCATTCTAGAATTTGATTATATCTTTCAATAGTCGAGAAATCACAAATCAATCTTATTTGATAAGAATTTCAAATAAAATAAATTATTTTTACTTTAAAGATTCGTTGTTTTATGTTTTTTTTATGATTTTATTATCAATTAAAAAAAATCATCAAAACCTGATTAACCTTATACTGAAATTTGGTGATGTTTAAATAACTTTCTTTAGGTCCTCTGACTTTTGTATATCATTTCTTACTTAGATTTTGAAAGGTTGCTTTAGAGATAAGAAAATTCAGGTAGGAAAAACTAGTATTATCTTTCAATAGATGTAAATTTATGAAAAATGATTAAAAGTAACAATTGGATAAGTAATTGAGAATTTAAATTGATTGTAGTATGAATTATGAAATTTACTTGAAAATTTCGATTTTAAAAAGAAGGTATACCTGCTATCGGTCTCAAATCTGCTTAGCAAAATTGCTCTGTGCTAAGCGGATTTGGACAAGCAGATTTGGAGTGCTCTCAGCCCCAAATTCAGTTAGCGTTTTTCTTGCGCTTAAAGCGAATTTCAAATGTAGGGTTAGCGGAGATCTCAATCTCAAATTCGCTCAGCCAAATTTCTCTATGCTTGATGGATTTGATTTGCAATTTTGGGGTGTTCTCGACCTCAAATGCGCTCAGTCAAATTCCTTGCGCTTAACCATTTTTTCCTAGGCACAAGCCAATCTTAATTGGCTCAATCCATTTTGACAACATTTTTTTATTTTGTTCATCTACCTTTTTGTTTATTTTCTATATACCATGAAATTGAATTAAATCTTTTGAAAATTTATCATTTTTGTAAATTGGAAGTAATTACAACTTTCCAAGGCCTATATTTGATTAAATTTATGTAACATAAGTGTTTAAAACAATTTATTTGAGAAATTTTTATATTAGACGATTATTGATAATTTCTACCAATTTTAAAAGTTAGACTCCTTTGTGATTAGATGGTATGTTGATGAATGAGATGAAATATGAATTATGTGGAATGTGATCGAGACATAATATTTTCAGGAAAGAAAATATCGTGTTGAGAATGATTAGGATGTGCATTGACTAATGATTCGTCTAGAATGAGATACCTTGACTGTACTGATATAATGGAATCATATAGATGAAGTTATTCAGGTGGTGAGAATCAAAGGAGGTTCATATGACTTTGTCTTCAGTTCGAAAAATAATTTGGTATAGCATCATGTAAATTAACATTGTCATATGAGGTGATTGATATTGAGATTATTATGCGCATAGTTGTGTGAATTTCATAGTGTGGTAGTATGACAGGTACAAATCTTTGAGTCTAAGTCAATGTACGAGTCTTCCGGAAGTAGAGTCAAGTGTATGTATATGAATGTCAATAGATTTTTTACGTGACTGGTATCGAACTATGTCAGTGAATTTCTAGCATGAGTAATGTGAAACATGAGATATTTACAGACATTTGGTTGTTTAATATATTTGGAATGAATAAAGTGTGATGATTCATATAATTGTGATTAGATAATTCAAATCTAAAGTTTTATCTAAGGATTTAAGAATCACTAACTCACCCTATTTTTTTTTCATGTTGTTTATTTAAAAATTTGTAGTGATTGTGTTACATGTGAGTAGAGGATGTTGCAAGTTATGAGATTCCAAAGTGAAGATGATGGAATTTTCATTTTAGATCTTTTAATGTTTTGTTTGATGATGTATATATTTAAAAATTCTTATATGAATGAAAGATATTTTATGATATAATAATATTTCCATGTAACATTGTTTATATATTAGACTTCATGACATAATAGTTTGATAAAGTAACTGAGAATGTTATATCATGCATCAAAACTAATGAGTCTTAAAAATATAATTTATTAAAAACTATTAAATTGTAAGAGTTAAATGATTATAATTAATTTTTTTTAATAAATAAATGAGTATTATCTGAATAATTATTATGAGACATACATAAATCGGTAAATTATTTCTAGGGTCATCAAGTGACCAGGGGCTTCATATTTGTTGCATAATATTATAAACATAACCCTCAATTCATACCTAGAAGTTAACTCAAGGAAAAAGTATCTAACATAAATTCAATATAAAACCAATTGTACTCTTAATAATTTTTCAACTTTTTTATAAGTTTTTTTAAGATATCATGTATGATTTTTAGATGTATAAAATATTAGAGTCAATATTTGTTCAGAGAAAAGCGACATGAACGATAAATGATGGTTTTTGAAAACTAAACTTTTCATAAATTAGCAAAATTATAATTTAACAAAGATTAAAGTAAATATCAAAAGAAGAATTAATACAAGTAATGTTTTATATTAATTTATCTTAATATCAAATTAAATTTATTTTTTTATCAACCTCTTAAATTTTATTAAAGTACTAATATTTCTCATTTGTCACTCTTAATTATAATGTGGGTATTTTTTATTAAGGTAACAATACTATTACTTTTAATATTTTTTTTATTAATAATAAAAATCACTCTAACAATAATTTTTTAATCTTTAAAATAATATCTAAAAATCACTCTAGCAATAATCTTTTAATCTTTAAAATAATATCTAATTTAGTCTATGATTAATTAATTTTTATTTTTAAATTTAATTATTGTTTATTGATTTTTTTAGTGCGTCTTGTGAGAACAAAATGCATTAAAAGGATGTTTTCTTGTTAAATTTAAGTCTTAATTATACAAAAAATAAATAAACATTGTGCATTAATTATTATAAAGTTCATATGTAACACACTACAAAAAAAAAATGGTATTAACGGAGATTTATTTTTTCATTATCATGGTTAAAACCTCTATTAAGACTTACTTAGAGTTGTACTTTTCCTCGCTAAACCATCTCAGAGGAACGTGTTTCCGGGGGTTTTCTTAAACCTCAAGAAAAGTCTTTCAAAACTCTGTTAAATATCATGGGTTTAAGAACCTGTGTAAAATACCATGAGTTTCAAAATTTTCATAAAATGATTTGTTGTTTGAAATAACCCTCAACCCCATTTTTTACCCTCAACCCCGTAGAGGCTCAATGGTTGTTGATGGTAGTCCTAACAAGGAATCACAATTCAATCACACTTCTGATTATTATATCTAAGGAGAAGAAACATTAAATAAGGCACTATCTTTTTTTACTCCAATATTGCTTCTTCCATCACCTTACTACCCCTACTTACGTCACAAACCATTGTTACCTATCTCAACAACAACTAGTGTTTATCACTGCTTTATATATGCTAAATAATTGCATTATCTGTTAGATTTGGACTTCAAAGCCATGTGTGTTTTTGACTAAAGATCGCAAGAACATATTGCCAGGAGAAATTAACTTTATTACTTCTCATTTTCACAGTAAATTAATTATTAGATCCATATTAAAATAAAGACCATAATTTAAAATATTTGAAAATTATGAGAATTAAATATTAACAATTATAACTAAAACTAAAATTGCACATCAAATATTAGTACATCAAAAGAAAAAACAAAATAATTCAAGTTTTTTGAAGTATGAGTTCGTAACAAAAAAAACTAGGAATTATATAAACAAATTATCATCAATCATAAGAAATATGCAAATACTATTGTAATATTTATTATCTAAGATTAGTTACTTATTATTCAAAGTTATTTTGCTGAGTTTTTAAACTAAAATTTTGAAACTTTAGAAAACTTATTTGTAATGAAAAAGTTACATTTTCAAAATTTAGAAAATTTAGATATAAAATATTTTAAAACTATATAGTTTTTTTATTAATTATTCATAAATAGATTTAATGAAGGCCAAAAAAACCTCATTTATTTTTCTTGGATTTTAAAATAAACCTTTTGAATTTAATGAAGGTTAAAAAAAACCCTCTGTTATATTGCTGAGGTTTTAAAATAAACCTTTGAAATTTAACAAAGATTAAAAAAAATTATGTTATTTTGTTAAAGTTTTAGAATAACCTTTGAAACTTAACGAAAGTTTAAAAAAAAACTCTGTTAATTAAATCAATTTCTAAGGTTATATTCTCCTCTTCTAAATAACCTTGTTTTCTTGTAGTGACACTACAACAACAACTTATCCAATAAATAATTATTTTATCAATTTTATTATATGCAACTTACTTCTAAATAGATAAATACTAACTTTTAAGTAAAAAAAATTAAACATACAATATAACTAATATATATATATATATATATATATATATTATGTAATATGTAATATCATCTATATCATAATCAAGGAGATGGCTTATTATTTTTCTGCATTAATTCAAAGCTTAAATAAGATTTGGTTGTCTTGGATATAAATTTAATAACTTACCCACATAAAAAAATAAAAATCAATTACGAAAGGTTTAAACTAACTTAACATGAAAAAAAATATGAAAATCTCATTAAATAAAAAGAGAAAAGAAGTGAATCCACCAGAAAGATAATGTTTGTTTGGATAACTTTCGTAAAGAAAAAAAAAAGTAATTTTTTGATAAAATAATAACTTTTAGTAAACGTAGAAAAAAATTATAAAATTACTTTTTATAATCACTTTTTTTTTAAGCATAAGTATTTTTCAATATAAGAAAATAATTAAATAACAACAAAATTTAGAGAAAAAATAATTAGTTTTTATTAACTAAGTTATATACTATTTTAGATATTAAAAAAATATGATATCTGAGTAATTTTTATTATTAATAAAAATTTATAAAATAGTTTCTAAATTGGTATCTAAGTTAGCTACCAAGATTTTAATTACTAATATTTTAAATTTTAAATTAGTCTTTAAAAAATTAATAAAAATTAAATTAAAATATAAGTAATTAATAAATAAATCTTAGTAGCTAATGATTAGATATCAATTTCGAAATTATTTTATAAATTTTTATTAATAATAAAAAATACTTTAGATACAAATATTTTTTTTTTAGTTTATAAAATAATCTCTAATTTAATCAATATAATAACTAATTATTTTGATATTTAAAATTAATTTTTATTTTATAATTTTTTGTGTGTATATTTATCTTAGCTGTCTATATTATATATATATATATATAAATTTTCTTTTAAAGATTATATGTATTGAGGTTGAGTAAAAACTTAAGTAACCTATGCTGGGAGGGGAGATAGATCTCCCTATCCGTTTTGGTGCAATTTTTCCTTATAATCAGTCAATCATTATAGGACTAAATTTGATTACTTTGCTACCTAATACACTAAAAAACAACCTTATCCATTTAATTATTGTACTTATGTCTCTAATAGTGCCAAACAAATAGAATGTATAATTTTCTCAATGAAACAATGATTCAAATATAAATAAAAATATTAATTTTACACAATTATAAAATCCTATTAATTAAATTCATTTGTGGAATTGAACACATGTTATAGATATTTTCCTTCATAGTTATTTAAATTATATTAATAATTTTCATTCATTATTTAAACATGTTCATATTAAAATAAAAATATACACAAATATTGGGAAAAAGTGTAACCTTAATTTGATAGTGTCGAGTGTGTGTACAACATTGTGATGTAACATGTTTAACTGTTCTTGATGTGATGTTACATTGTTTTTGTTGGTTGCGTGATAATTGTGCTTACTACTGCTTCAATTTGTGCATGTCCCAGAGTACCAAGGTTACAGCTTCATACCAATGGAGCAGTTAGGCAAACCTACCATCAAATTCTTGTGCTACATCGGTTTTTAAATTTTTTTAAAAAAAATCTTATTATTTACATATAATTTATGTAAAAAAAAAATCAATCAAATTTTTAAATAAATTTGTATTTAGGAAATAAAACTTTAATTAGTATAAAAAAACTAAATTAGCTAAAATTCTACCCTTCAAATATTTTTTTAATAAGTATAAAAAAATGAATTAAATTTATAGGTAAAAAAATTGTTTTTTGAAATGATGAAGGCTAAATTAGTGTTTCTTTGAATTTAAAGGTGCAATTTCATAATGAATACTATAAAATTAAAATATGAATATGACCTATGCATTTCATTATTTTGCCATGTAACACTCAAACATGTTATCCGCGACGAGTTCACTCGTACATGTGTTTCCTCTTCATCATTTTAAGAATTCATTTTTTTTACTTATAAATTTAATTTTTTTTTTTATATTCATTAAAATCATATTTGAAGTGTACGATTTTAACTAATTTAATTTTTTTATTCTAATTAAAATCACATTTCTTATGATTTCCTTCAAAAATCTTATTATAAAAAGTTTACATGAAAATATTGAAAATAACCGTGTAATTCAATTTTTTTAAAATTAATTCTTTAGCACAGATACAGATATGAACACACCGAGGACACGATTCGAATACGGATATGGAGATACGTGTAATCTCTAAAATGTAGAACATGGGACACGGATCTATATATTATATAATTTTAAATTATATAAATTGAAAATAAATATTTATGTGCTATGTTTGAGATTCTTTTGGAAGCATGAAGATATTTTTCATGACTGGTTCAAAAGAATTTGTTCCTTATTTTTATAATCATAATAGAAATTTATACAATAAATTTGAATTTTTTGAAAATTATTGTATTTATACATTTTAAAATTGTGTTAGAATCATGTTAAAAATTTTAAAAATTCAACAAACATTTTTTTGAATTGAACATCTTCACTGATAACTTGATAAGTGTTCTACGAGTGTCCAACACGGATACACCATTTAAGATAAGTGTCTGAGTCTCATAACTCCTACCCGTACCGCCCAATTAAAAAATAAAATTTTAATTTATCCATTTCTGAAAATTCAAAAGGAATTTACACTATTATAGAAAAAAAAAACCTACGTTATCACCAGGATATGAATGTAGAAAATCCAAAGTTGGTTTGGATGCATCCATCATATAACATTGTTTGATTGTCAAATTTGGTATTGATGTGATGTTACATTGTTCTGTATAGGACGCCACATCTGCTCACTAATGTCTCCACACATAAAATGTGCATATTCAAAAGCAAGTCTTCAGAAGGCTACTTACTAGTTTTATAATAATTATATTAGAAAAAAAGTTATCTAAAATTATTTTATTTACTTGATAATGTAAAATCATTTCCATTTTCAGATTTACATCTCTCCATTTCTCTCTTCTCTGATTAGTGTTTTACACACAATTATATATACATTGTTTGTCTTACATACCCAATATGACCTCAAATTATCTTCATCTTTACCTTCATAATAAGGTAAATAAGAAATTTAACTTTTTACTTTCAGCTAGTTATACGTCAAATTAAGTTCATCCAAAAATTATTGGCTTCTTAATAAGATGAGGCTATACAGCCCAGGCTTAGACAGAGAGAAAACGGGTTTTGGATTAGATAATTCAAAACTTGTTTCTAAATTCAGTAAAACACAATTCAAAACTCGTTTCTAAATTCACTAAAATGTTCCGGATTAATCAATCCATGATAGTTTTGGATTAGATAATTCAAAACTTGTTTTTAAATTCAGTAAAACACAATTCAAAACTTGTTTCCATATTCACTAAAATGTGGATTAACCAATCCATATGATGCAAATTTATATTTAACGTTTTTTTAAAAAAAAATTGAATTACATATAAAAATACATTCTGATCCCATAATCCAAAAAAAAAATTCCCTATAATTTTGAATTATGAAATCCAATTTTTTTTTTCAAAAAAGTATGTTCTGAATTACAATCTTGAAACCTCTCTCTTTTTGGAGAGAAGCTTTCGGTTTAAAAAGTATGTTCTGAAATGTATTTTTTTTATCTAAAAACAAAAATGCATTTTCACAAAGTATGGGATGCCACAAGAACATATAGAGGTGCAGTGCAAGAAGAAGCCGCCAGAGAAAACGGGTACATGGAGTCCACTAGTGTTGGACCACAATGGATATATCCATCGATTTTTAAACACGTATATTTATTTATTACTATAGTTGTGTCACATTAACTCTTTCAACATGAAATATCAGTATATATTTGCATGGTTTCCAACAAAGGAAAAATTACTAGTTACAGGCCCAAATCTACCTGAAATACAAATAACATTGTGATGAAAAACGTTTTAAGAAGACCAAGATTATGGCACACTAAAGGCCACAATGCTTACCAGTTACCACAATCAAAGACTTTGGTCAGACAAAATTGAGGCAGTTTCAAAAGGTTTCGAGAACATACATCTATGTATGCTTCTCTATCTTGGAATATGAAGTAGTCACAACAAGGGTGTACCACTACAAGCCATCTAAACTCTTGCATTCATCACATTCTATTCTATTCACTCTAATCTTCATCATGCTTGTATATTGGATGGACTATGTCTAAGGTTAAGCTAACCTAATAAGAGCTTCGTCAATCTCTGCATGCACCATTATTTCTCTGTTCCGAAGTTTGCTTTCTTTTGAAGACACCCCACAAATAATATTTAGCTTCAAATCCTGCCCAAAGGACAAAAAAGTTAAAATATAATCTTAAGTCAAATAGAAATGAGCCCCTAAAGAGGGGCAATAAACGAAGCTCACTCCAATAAGCGATTGGAAGCTCGGTGGAAGGAAAAACTAAAAGCTCTGTATTTTTAGCCACAAATCTTATTGCATGTTCTTGGCAAATGACATCATCAACCAGCGCGTCAAATACCTTCTCAGTTCTGCCAAGGAAGAAATATTCAGGCATATCAAATTAAAGAAAGAAACAGTAACATTATGTAAAACAATGTCTGAGAAAAATCACCCTTCACTGTCAGGAAAGAAGAAAAGTGCGATGTCCTGATCAGTTGGCTCCTTCCTCTTGAAACTTTCAGGCCACACAATAGATTTTGGAACCAATTCTGCATGAAGAACTTCTGGGAAACGTCCTGTCTCCTGTGCAACTTTGGAGCATGCTAAATCGGACACATGAGCAAGAAGTCCACTGACAGTACCAATAGTTTCATTGCAGAAGTATATGCTTCCCCTATTAACCAGAAAAATCAACTTCAAATGATATTCACCACAACAGCTATAGCAGTTCACCAATTTCAAAAGAAGGCAAAAAAACAACTTGTGTACCTCCAGATAGGATCAATTAGAGGCTGTGCATAAACACGATCATGTAATTCTACACAACTTGAATCATTATTGGTAGCTCCTTGAGAAAATGGAACAGTTTGGAGACCCAAATCAGTATTAGCTACATCCCTTGGAGCTGCCCCACACTCATTTGTTACCTCACACTCTTCTTCACTGCTGATAATGCATTGAGGATGCTCAAGCTCAGGTGAACTGGATAGTACACCCTTTGTTTCATAGTTAACTTTTCCTTCCTTATGTTTCTTTTTAATCTTCTCTTTTTGCAGTTTATTCAATTTCTTCACTCTCTCTTTGCAATTTGCAACTACTCTCGTGGATTGGGTTACATTTTTTTCCAAATTTTTATAGTTTCTTGTTACAGATGAGAGAGGTGTAGATTGGTCGAGTGAAGGTGGTATCCTAAAACGTTTTGCACAATCATCACAGAACCATGTAACAGCATCAGTAAAAATCACAGGCCCCTTTAAACAGTACCTGATAAAAAAAAGGACAATTAAGACGTCAAAGGTCAACTAAAGACTTAAAGAAACGAAATCGCAACTTTACAAGTTGCATTGCAGTTTGTCTATTTTCATAAAACATTGGGAGAAAAAAAAAATCCAATTAAAAAGGGAATTATTCAGTTAAGTTGCATATCTATTCAATAATCCTTCAGTTTATCCAAACCAGCAATAATGTATCACTCCCTGGTCATACCTTCAATACCAACAGAAATTTTAGATGGTCTCTATGGCAGTAAAAAGAGAGGCACCATCAGCTATGTACTGATTTTAAAATCTGGCTAATAAAGTAAATCATAATTTTAAAAGCACTTACATATATGCTTTACAGAGTCGTGATGGATAAAAAAAACAATACACACTATAAAAAGTGATCAGGGTATCAATACTAAGCAGTGAGTATCATTCCAATTATTTTTTGGAATTTCCAGCTATAGAGAGTACAGTCTTACATCGTTTTTTTTACTGGAGAAGTTCTATAGAATGTTCAAGCAGCATTTAGTAGTAGTGGCATTTAAGTATGATGATAAAAATTGCTATAAGTGCATGCAAGAAGGCAGAAAGAGGGCACATGCAATAATTACCTATGTAGCGCATAAGCCTTACACCCAGAGCAAAAAACCAATGCAACTTGAAAGCCTCTATCGCCACATTTGAGACAAACAGTTTCCTACAACAGTGGTTAAATATTTAACTGAAAAGGTTCACAAGACCACAAGTGCAACTCCAAACACGCTCTCTTTCATTAAATATTATAACAGACACATGAATACAAAAACCAAATCATATATTATGCTTATCTTCTGAGTCATGTATGTATCTATTGGTTGATGTAAAGAACAATTCCAAAACACTAACAACACTTGCCCCCTTTTCAACTCATGCACCAATATCTTAGCAAGAGATTACAATACAATCATTTGGATTGCATGTTCCACAAACCAACAACAGGAATCTCCAAAATGGCAACCAGATCAATAATTCTTCAGATGTTGGATTTTACAACATTAAATCAAATTAAATACAAATTGATCCAGTAGACTTCGTAAGAAGCAAGTATTCCAAAAATTATAATCACAATTATTCTACAGAGCCAGAATGCTATGACCTTAGGATTGCCATTTATGGCACATTACTCTTACCAACCAAATTAACAGCACAATGAAACAGACAACATCTCAGCGGAAGCAATTACATCACCTAAAACATAAACCACTTACCTCGCACCTTCAAAGACAGAGACCAGTAAACAAAAACGATAAAGATTCAATTTTTATTCATAAGGGTAACATTTTTGTCTGCCCACAAAACAGGAAATCTTACTCCATCATCGTAAGGAAAAGGGAAAGAAAAAAACTGACCATTTTGATGACAATACGCTGATGTTGGAGCAGCGCGAGGGTTGGATTGGGTTGTGAAAGAAGGATTGTTTTGATGTGAGAGAGAAGTGTAGCAGAGAACTAAACAACCATAAGTGTTTGCAGAACTGAAACGAAAACCGACCCTTCGGATTCATCTTAACATGCACAACATTCTCGCTTTGGGTTGGGCACCTTTCTTTCTCACACTGAAAAAATGAATACTCTCTGTAGAATAAATTATCACGTTATCACAAAATTAAATTAAAATCAGCAAAAATTAAATATATTAATTTTAAACTTAATGTAATATAACTCCAGTTCAAATATTATTTTGCTAAATACTTCTAGATAAAATTTCACCACCTAAAATATTGATTTTTAACTTAAACATTATTATCTCTTTCCCAGAAGATATAGCATATATACATGTAGAAAAACAATTGAATATAAATTTAACGATAATATAAAGGAAAATCACTATTCTACAAATATAAAGTATAAAATATTAATAGTTTTGATAATTTATCATTTTAGAAGAAATATTTCTTATCATGTTTTAATTTGAAAAATCATACAGTGATTTTTTAAACTCTTATTATCATAAATGAAATTTAAGTGATTTCTATTTTTATTAGAGTTTAGTTTTCATACACTAAATACTTTTACAAGATTAATCAACCAAAAGTATGTTAAATATATTTTTCTAAATACTTATTATAAGAGTAAATAATATCTTATCTTATCAACACAGAGTAAATAACTTCTTGAAATCTATTATATTCAAAGTTAGTATACTATATTAAAAAAACATTACGATATATTAATTAAAATTTATTATATATCATTAAAGAAAAACTTAAGAGCTCAGTAAAATATTTCCCAAAAAAATTTAAAGGTGTACATGTAAAATTTTTCAAATTTAAATAACAGGGACGAACATTAAAATAGCATTTTTATTGAAAAAAATTCCGTACAAGTTGCTTACATGTGTGTTCAGTTTTTCCCCAATCCTGGTAGGTATCGTGTTGCTTAAGTATTGTCATTTTCTAAGTTCCTCCTATAAGTACTTTTCTTTTCACTGTTCATATTATTGATTCACTAAATGCATGTAACCTACTCTGTAAATGTTTTGCTTGATTTCTTCATTCAGTTAGTTTCTTGTGAACTGGTCACAAAACCTGAGAATCTGCTTTCCCTGATCATAAAGAGTTTGAAACAAGTTTAGTTTTGAGGAAATTTGAATTGATTTGAAAGTCTAAAAACACAAAGTTGCTGGTAAAGTGGATATTGTTATTAAACAAGAAAACAAGTGTTTTTCCTTCTGGAGATAATCTGAGTTGTATGTAGAAAATCCTAGTAAAACTGACTTCTAGGGGTCAAATATGGAGCCTCATCTGTGGTGAAAGAATCTGCAACAACATAGGGTGTTTCAGGTGTAGCATGTGGAGAAATAGGCCTAATTCTGACTCTTGGTTTAGTGGGAGGCAAGAGAGGAAGTGGTGCTTCCTTCTTAAGAATTCTTGCTGCTTCTCTTACTCTTGGCCTCTTGTGATCATCAGGGTGCACACAAAGAAGCCCCACCAATAGCATCCTTTCCATATCTAGTGCATCAAATTTCCCCATCAATCTTGGATCAGCAGCCTCAATGAGTTTCCTCCTTTCCCACAAGCTCCACACATAATCCACAACCACAGTTCCATCATCTTCCACAGGCTTCCTCCCACTTGCCACTTCCAACACCACCACCCCAAAGCTGTACACATCAGTCTTCACAGTAGGAACACCAGAATAAACATACTCAGGAGCAAGATATCCCATTGTCCCTGCTGGTATAGTCGCCTCCCTCGTGCTAGAACTGTGCTCATACACTTCCGCAAGCCCAAAATCCCCAAGTTTCGCATTGAAATCGGCATCTAGCATTATATTGCAGGTCTTCACATCCCTGTGAATGATCTGCCTCTCACACTCCTCATGAAGGTAGGTGAGAGCAGCTGCAACCCCAAGAACAATATTCTCCCTTTGCCTCCACGAAAGAACAATGGAAGAATTGAAGTTCCTATGCAGAACCTTATTGAGGCTCCCGTTGGGAAGAAACTCATAAACCAGGACCAACTCATTTCCCTCACAGCACCACCCCTTAAGCTGAACCAAATTCTTGTGGCGCAAGTAACCCACCATGGTGGCAAACTCAGTGGCAAAAGGGTTATGCAAACAATCCAAATCGTTTTCCCTCTCAAATCTCTTCACTGCCACATCCCCTCCAAAGGGCAGATACCCTTTATAAACCTTGGCAGATGCACCCTCCCCAACAAGCCTATCACGATTGAACCCCATTGTGGCAGACTTAATCTCCGAAAGTGACAACCTAGTCGGAACTTTACTCGTCTGAAACCTACAACTCTGCCCTTGCTCCCTATTCTTCCTAACACCTCCTTTCCTCCTTGTCAAGAAAACACACACCACAACCATCGCCGCCATAACCGACACCACAAAAGCCGTTAACCCTGCCAACCCAAGAGCCATCTCCGCAATCTTTTTCCTCCTCTCGTTCTCCCTCGCGTTCGAATCATAACCAAAACCCGTAGAATCCCCTTCGTAACACAAGAAACAGTCACCTTCGTCGACCACATCCATGGAGCGAGAATCATGGTCCAAAGTCGTGAACTGCCAATGATGAATAAGGTAATCACTTGATCCCTCCCCATTGGAGGCGGTGAAACCAACGTGCATGAAGTCTTCAAGTCTCTCAGAGAGGTCTATTTTGGAAGCAAGAATGGGAGTGGGAGGTCTGGTGGAGGAATAAGCGAGCCAGACACGTACCATCTTGATTGCATGGCGGTACTCCACCCATGCAGTAATCAGTTTGCCGCTCTTGAGGTCAATGCCGCGGGACAAGGCGTCGACGGACGCGAAGGAGGAGGCGCTGTTGACGTCGAGGGCCACGTGGTTGTCGTTGATGTCGCCGAGGGAGGGGTCGAAGGTGGTGTCAAACTCGACGGCGAAGAAGGAGGAGGAGGAGGGGGAGGGTTGCGGGAGGCCCATCGAGAGGGCGGGGAAATGGGTGGAGGAGGCGATGAGGAAGGCGAGGCCGTCGCCGGAGGGGCAGGAGGGGGAGGAGAGGATGGAGAAGGAGAAGCGGGAGGAGAAGGAGGCGGTGGAGTTGGTTTGGGGGTCAAGAAAACGAAGTGGGTAGATGAAGAAGGCCCTTCCGATGGAGGAGGAGGAGCAGGAGGGTTGGTGGGTGGTGAGAGTGATAGCTTTGTGGGAGAAGAAGGCGTCACCGTAGAGGGTGAGGTTGTCGGAAGGGAAGGAAGGGAGGGAAAGTACCAAGGGGAGGAGGAAGACGAAGAAGATGAAGAAGAAAAGTGGTGGGAGAGAGGAACAAGGCATTGCAAAAGAGAGGTTCTTGAAATGTTGTGGCTCTTTTTGAAGAAGTTGCAGGTTTCATGGTAGCGGTGCTTTGTTTTGGAGCTTTGGTTGTTGAAAGGTTAACCACTGAGAGATAAAATGATGTGTTTACCTCCTAAAAATATAGAAAAATTATAGTTTAACATCTATATAACATAAAATACTCTCACTTTACCATCTATTACAACAATATCATAATATATATTAATCATTTATATTAATCTATTAAATAAATTATTATTAAAATAATAGTATATTAAATTTTAAAATAGAAGTCAACTTTTAAATGTATCAACATATAGATACTTCAAAATATAAGAAAAATTATCATTTGAAACTTAACTTCTTTTCATTCCACTTTACAACTCCTCTTAATAATTAAATATTATATTTATTTAATAAAAATAATAATAATTTTTTTTCACAGAGTAATAATATTTTAACTTCAATTTTTTTATTCACGTTGCTTTAACAATTAAATATACTATTATTTTGTTTCAAAATTTTATTTTTATTATTTTTATTAATTAAATATAATAAAAGATTCTCCCTAAAAATATTACTAAGTGTAAAATAGCTTAAATTTTTTTATATTTAATTAGGTCATTTATTAAGTTAAGTTTTGTTTATGAACTCAATTAGAATTAGAATTAGAATACATTTAATCTCTCTTAACTAAATTATAATACAACTAAAATGTCTTGTATAAACTAGTTCGAATGAATCAAGATAAGAGGTAAGAAGATATGATTTTTTTAAATGAGAAGGAGAAATTTTGTTAAAAAGTTTGCTGTGATACTAAAAAGAATCGTTCACTTAAAAATATATCTATAAGCCGGAGATAGAACAGAAGGAGTGAGGAATACGAAAATGGTAATTTTACCATCTCGATGGGGTTGCAGATGAAACCATGGGGTGGAGGAAGAAATTGCCCAAACAATGAAGGTCTAAACTATTTTTATTGGCCCAATTTACTTATTTGTAGATGGGACGGGCCACGTTTATGAAATAATAAAACATATTTTAAGAAATTTAAACATAAAATTCTCTTTAACTCGTTCTCTAATTTTTAATTTTAGGTTCACAAGTTATTTTCGTTATTTGATAATCAAACAAACTAACAAATCTTCTTCTTGGTATAAAGGAAAGAGATAAAATTAAATAAACGAGAGAAAATGAAAAAAAAAAGTAAAATGAATAATATTTTATTAAAGAGAAATAAAGGAATATATTTTATTACAATAACATGTTATTCTTATTTATTTATTTATTAGTATTAGTATTATATTATTTTATAATGAAAAGTAAAAAATTACTGAACCCATAGAGGATTTTAAATTTAATATAAATATTTGTTGCTGTGTTTTTCTTAGTTAGTTGGAAATGAAATGAAAGGTGGCACACGTTTTTCGCCTTCTCTTAATTTCTTTTCTTTATCGTCAAACGGTTTGCAATTTGGGTAAAACGACGTATTCACAACAAGCTTTTTCTAAATAGCTAAAATTATAACTGATTTTAAATAATCAAATATTAAATTGAGGCATTTAAGTAAAAATATAAATTAAATTATTCAGTAAAAAGTTAATAAAAGTAATTATAGGGTAGTTGTATAAAATGATAGAATTAGCAATGTATCACTACTCTTATAATGATTGAGATCATTTCTCTTTTACACCTTTTATTTCCTTTTTGTTGTTGTCAAATTGGTCCATTTTTTAAATTTAAATAATAAACTACATTTGAGAGCTGCAAATTACAAGTATAAGAAAAGAACATCTAAAATGTGGGATTAAAATAGTAAAATAGTCTTGTACTAGGACTTCACGATCTCATAATCTTCGCTATCGGATATAGATTAATTGGCTAGTGTGAATATATCAAGATAAAAAAAAAAATACGCGATAAATCAAGTAATACAATTTTTATGATTATACGTATTAATTATGGTTCATCACTAATAGATATCATTACATTATAATAATATAAATAAGTACATCACACAAAACAAATGTACATCATTGCATTAACAACACTTAAAATACTAAATACTTACTTGAGCGTCTAGGAACTTTTTATAGGTGTATTCTCGACCGAAAGTTGAAGCTCAAACACAAAAAGAATGAGAGAAAGAAAAACACAACCGAAGAAGATGAATTAATTGTCCAGCCAGTAACAAGTAGTGTCCTACCCCTTACAAATACAAGTCTCATAATACAAAATATTAATTAATTTGACAGCAATTAAGATAAATTTAACTTTACATAAAACCCATTAAATAGTGTGCTTTGGATTAGTTTTAATAATAAAGTTAAAGTTAAAAGAGAAAACATTAAATGCTCTTTAAAAATTTGAACATGATTGCATACTAAAATGGATACTAGCTAGTAGTTTCCCAAAGTTGAAACACTATAAAAGTAGTTGGTCTAAGAGTATTGAGTGGAGTGAGAGTTTAAGAAAGTGCAGGGAGAAGTATAGATATAATTGTGAGTTTGAGTAGTGTGAGAGATTGTACTATTTATTTCTGTTTTTTTGAAGTATGTTCATGGTTGATCCCAACATAGTAAAGGTAGGTCACATAAATGTTCCATCTATATGGAAGCAAGTTTACCAGTTCTTCCCTTCCCATGTGCCCCACCATTAGACCCAATAAGTTAAATTTAGGGGATTATATAGGGTTCACGTAATAACAAGCCCTGTTAGATTTAGAATGTACTGAACAAGGAACAATGTGTTTTTATTGTTGTTGTTGTTTATGGCAACACTGACCTATGAGTAAGACAACAATAGGCAAAGGCTGCCAACTATTTGTTGTTTTAAAGTAATAGGAACAAAGAAATAGGATTCATGTTAGGAATGTTGCAAGCACACATAGTTCGGTCCCTCAACACAAAGTTAAGTTCACTCTCTCTCTCTCTCCATGTCTTTGTTCCAACTGGGTCATGGAAGGGAGGTTTGGATGAGGTGGGAGCTCAAATGCATCACCCAAGGCCCATTGCCAAAGGTTTTTTCCAACTTTGGATGCCACTTTTATGTTCAATCACTAGATTTTCACCCATTTCTGTACAATTTCATTTTCATATACTAAGAAGTAAACTTTTGCATGATCAATAGCCAAGACTAAAGCTACTTTGTTAGTCTCCTCTAACAAAATATTCCCAATAGATTGTTCAGTCAAATTCATTTAATATCTTGTATATATTAATATCACTATAGTCTATGTATAGTCGATATTTACTCATAGTCGATATTTACTTAAGAATGTTAATTTGCTATTCGACTCAATTTATTTATTAAAATTTTTTATTAACATAATCGAAATATACATAATATTTATCTAATACAAAGATTAATTTAGTAATTCGTACTAAATTGAGTTAATCGACATAAATATTCATTTCACTCTGTAAATACTTAAAACTAACATACATATCTAACATAATTTATTATTCCAACTACTAAATATGAAATGTTGACTTGATGTTAGATGACCTTTTATATATAATTTCTCATTCTCTCACGTTTTAATTAAGATCTGAGACACACTCCTTCTATATAACCAATAACCCAAGATCAAAAATAGAGAATTAGCTTATAGTATGTAAACATTCAAAATATATATTTTGTACCAGCTAAAAAAATCACGTATACAAAATGTTACTATAGAGAAAAAGGCAAGTCAAGAAATAGTATAAAGGGATTGATGTGATATTCTTGTTTTGGTTTTGCCCTAAAAATATACATTTGCACATTTTGCCCTGTATGTGTACTCATTCACAATCTTGATGAGAACAAACTTTTTCTACAGTTATTATGATAATCTTTGAAATTGAAATAAAGTGAAGAGTTTAAAGAAGAGAAATAGAAAAAGAATGGTGTATTTTGATCCTTTAAAAGAAAATGGGATAAAAAAAATGAGGTCCCATGAGAGTAGAAAGAAAGGGAGCAATGGTGGTTGGATAGTGTGATTGTGTTAAATGAAGTGGGGACCTTGGCCATATAATTTTGGCTTCTTGTCCCCAAAGCAAAGCCTTTGGATTTTGGAACCATCTTCATCTTCATTCTCTCATTTCTCTTTTCCATCATTCCAAGTTTTGCTTCTCTTGCATCGAGATTTTACTCACTTTTTCACCCACCACAAATCATTCCAAATCAACAAAGTCGGCTTTCAAGTGATCATGTTCCTATTATTGTAATTCTCTCATTATTTCCATTAACTACTATTTCCATCTTTTTCTCTTATCACCAAATTAACTTCCCTAACTCAATCCAACTTCAGATTTTTATTTATTTTTTATTATTATTATTGAATTGGATGATAGTTTTGTTCAAACTCAACCTCACATCTAATGGGTTGTATTTGCAATCAACTTGAATATTAAGATTATGCTTAACTTTTTACAATTAAAATTAAAAAATAACAATAAAAGTGAAGGTAATATAAAGATAGTGATGATGACAAACATAATAATAAATAATGAATACAACAACAAAAATGACTATGAGAAGGGTGGTGACAATAAGAATAATTATGATGAAAGTGAGATAATGAAAGAAATATCAACACTGAAAAAAAAATAGAATAAAAAGAAGCATACATTATCATTAAGGACCTCATACATTATACTATATATTCACCCAACATAATAAAAAATAAAAAGTATAAAAATAAGCATATTTTACTTTTAATAATTTCTATATTACTTTTTTAGTGTGGTTTCAAATTAAAATAGAATAATATATATACCTAAATGTATCAAAATACATGAATATACATACAATAATATAAAATTTAATTAAATGGATCATATGCAATTCAATCAGATCAATTTATAACATGAATATCTAAAATATTTAGATAGTAATAATGACTTATTGAAAAAAATTCAATAATTAATTATATCTTTATTTATTTTAAAGTAATTTTTTAATATCTCATTCCAAACACAAAAAAGTGAAAAAAAAACTATAAATATAGATCAATTTCAAAGGAAATGCTCAATTAATTTTTATACTCTTTTGTATGATTATAATTTCTTATAATTTTCTATATTTGTACTGACTAGGGTGTTGGAGAATCTTTTACAAGTAGATCTTCTCTCATATTCTTCAACAAACTCCGTGATCATATTTCGGAGTCATAAATTTGCTTGTAAAACAAACTACATTCTTCCATCTTGGGAGACCAATCTTATGTAAAATTTTGGTGGGAAAGGTTTTTTCCTTTAATATTTTATCCTATTTTAAGATGTTAGTCCATCACACACTCACATAAAAGGAAGTTTCATCCCCTCAAACTAAAAATTTCTTCGGTTAACTTATACTCATTAATAGGATATCACAATGAAATAGGCAATTACACTTACAAGTACTCAAACATTTAAGTTAGATTGAATTTCATCTTAGATGAAATGATGGATATTAGTTTGCACTTACTTGTATATTATAATTTTGTCATATATCTAATTAATGTGGGATCTGCAATACATCCCTTGTGCTAACGACATGCGACAAAACCTAACTACTTTGAATTAAGATAAGCTCTTAATGATTTTAATACCATATTAAGATAATAGAACTTAAGTCTAACTCATCCTCAAAAAAACAGTTTAATAAGGTAAGATTTACATTTAGTTATAAATTACAATTTAGTAATATCTTTAGAGATTCCAATAATAGAAAAATATACACAAAAAGGTAAAGAAAGACTATTTATATTCATAAGTTAGACTATTTCACAATCACAAATTTATGTGGGTAGGAGACTATGTGAGTGGTATTTCAACATAAAATGTACAAAATCTTTTAAAAAAATATTACTTTTTAACTATGATCAGACTATTTTTGTAAAGTGTATTCATGTAAGATTATGCAAATCCTTTAAAGTTGAAACACAATTGGTTAGTCTATCTAAAGCACCCCACTAGGGATGACAACGAGACGAGGGCGAGTGCAGGTTTGATTATCCCATTTGTATCTTCGAAGTAAGAAATTATCTTCATTCTCATATACAATAGATATAATTTTTTTGTTTCATCCACATTCCCATGAAATAACAGTGTCCTCTTATTGTTCCAAATATTAAATTAAATATTTTTTATAAAAAATAAAAATCACACAAAAGGAAAAATGATATTATCAAATATTTAATATTAAAAGGATGCACATCTTCTTTTTCCAATGTCAAATATAAAAAAAATAGTTGTATAAATATCAAATTAAAATATCAAATATTAATTAAATAAATATTAAATAATTATAAAAAAGAGTAAAAATGATCATATTTTATGAGGTATAAATAAATTATGAAACTAAGAATGAAAGAAAAGTTAATATACGTTTTTAAGTTACCTAATAAATTAAAAGTATTTTAGTAATTTAAAACAAGGATAAGCATGGACGAGAATAAGTATTGGAAAGAGGACGAATCATACATATATACGTACCTATTATTAGTTTTATATATCTCATATAGAGAAATAAGAGAAAAGAAAATGATATATTTTATTAATTGAGAATTGTTACTCACTTACATTATTGAGTACGATAAAAGATAAAAATAATAGAAACTGATAAAGCAGTTATAGCAACAGTGACAGATAGAGTACTTGTGACTGATAGAGCAGGTGTGACTGATAAAACAGTTACAACTGAAAAAGTAATTACAACTGAAAATCTAAAATATTATATGAGCTCATATTTATCATCTAATAGCGCCCCACAAGCCGAAGCATGTATACCTTTCATGTCAGCTTGGATAAGTTGTTACGAAATAACCGAGGATGCAGAGGTTTGGTCATGCAAAGGATATATTCAAACTGAAGGTATTGAGTATTTTGAGACTTTCTCTCTGGTAGCGATTTATTTTGTCTTTAGCAAGTGTTAAGGGATGGATTCTTCATCAACTAGGTGTGAATAATGTGTTTCTTCATGGGAATCTGGATGAAGAAGCTTACATGACTCCTTCAGCGGGCCTTACTCTTTCTCATCCAGCGCAAGTTTGTAAACTTAGAAAATCTTTATATGGGTTAAAGCAGACGAGTCGACAATGGAACTCAAAACTAACTCAGACTATAATACAACTTGATTATGTTTAAAGTACATCTGATAATAGAAACTGTGACTGATAGAGCAGTTAGAACAACTGTGGTTGATAGAGTAGTGATTGATAGATTGTAACTGATAGAGCAGCTGTAACTAATAATTTAAAATATTATATAAAATCATATTTATCATCTAATATCTATCATCATTCTCATACCTAATTTAAAAAATCGAGTATTACCAAAACACATACCTATATTCAATTAATGCAAAGATTTCTCATTAAAATCAGGATGAATTTAAAAAATACTTTCGAAGATGAGTTCATTTATCATCTGTGCACATAAGTTCTTCATGTCTATGATCATAAAGTTCATCACTAAAAACACTATTTTTTTTCCAACTACACTTAACTTAATTTATTAATTGAAATTCAAAAACAATTTCATTTTGTTAATTAGTGTTAGCAATTTAGATATATTGGTTAGATATACTGTGTGCAACGGAGAACCAATAATTTTGATGTGAGATGTATTGCAGAAAACATATTTATCCAAACTTCTAATCACAATGTAAATATAAATAAAGGCTATATAAAGCCTATACTGTATTCCTTATTAGTGGCTAGTTCTCCCCAACCAACAATCATGGAAACATCGTCCACACATATGGTTGCTCACCTAACAAATCACAAAATTTGATCAGAAAAAGCAAAGAAAGATGCATTGAACTTTGCTCACATACTTAGTAATTAAGGAAAATAGAAACGGTTTTAATCATTTGTTTAGTACCAAAAACAACCCCTTTGTATGATTTTAGAACCAACTAGTGATAGAAAAACAAGATTAATTTGTTGGATTAAAGTGGAAAGTGTGTAATCTTTCTTAGGTTGCGTTTGGTGAAAAGGGTTTGAGTAGTTTGGATTTGTTGAGTGAGTGATAGCTAGTTGTTGATTATGATCTCATATTGATATTGAGAGAGACGATTGTGATGACCTTACCCAAAAAGCATGGAACATTGTTGGCCATTGCAATGACCATTGATCATCACCCATTGTCGTTTGTTGTTAGATCAAAAATCTCTTCCCAAGTAACGTCCTTTCCAACACTTCTTTATCATTACTGTTGCTTCTTAGTTTCACTCTTAAATATATATATATATATATATATATGTGTTTAGTCTTTCTCAACAAAATAGATTTCTTGGTTTTTAATTTCTATATTATCATTCATTTTTTTTTATTGCTGTACTCTTACTCTTTGTTTTCATCTGAATTCTTCTACTGATTTTCCAAAAAGAAAATAAGTATATTTTACATTTTTATAAATATAGCTATTAAGAAATGAAGTTTAAGCATAATTTAATCTTGTAAAACCAACGGTAAGAAAATCATTAAATAGAAATCAATTTTAGAGACTAAAAATATTTAGTTACTATATTGACTAAATTAGATACTATTTTATCGATATAACAACTACTTATTTTTAGTCTCTAAAATTGGTTTCTATTTAATGATTTTCTAGTAGTGATTTTTCATCCACTTATATATTAATCTTTTATCGATGTGGAATCTCCAACACACTCATTTCACGTCGATATTGTCAACTCGTGCGTGAAACATATTTGTGAATAATTCAATAGCAGTCTGATAACGAGTGACATAATAAGACCAACAAATTCTCATTAAGATAAACTCCAATGACTTTCTGATATTATGTTAAGAGCTGAACTTTAAGTCGAACTCAATCTTATAAAAATTGACTTATAAGGTGAGGTTTACAATCATTTATATATTATGAAATGTCATAATTTATTTTGAGATCTCCGATAATAAAGTTTTGCATCTTTGCAAAAATATTATATTTTTTTATTTATATTTTAACTCGTAATGATTTTGGTGGAATTTATCTTTTAAAACAGTTTTGGTGGTGAGGGGAATTTCAAATTTTTATTTTGATATACATTAATATTTAATATTAGAGAATGCAAAATAGGTTTTACTTTAGAGACTATCAGAGAAACATGTGACTTAAATTGAAATAAATACTTTTTATTTAATTCATTTGGTATGTAAACGAGTTTACGTGAAATCAACTTAACTAATTTTTATATAATAATTTAAAAAAAAAATACTTTTTTTAAAGGCATATACACGTGTTAAAGTTTATATTTATTTAATTCAATATATACATCATATTATTATACCTAAAATTTAAATTTAAAATCAGTGACTTAAAATTTAGAATATGTATTTTATTTTTATATTTTATTTGAATTTATTTGATTTAAAAAATTAAAAATAAGTTAAAATAGACCCTTTTAGTAAAAAAATAATTAAATAATGAGAAAAAAATAAAAATTATATTAATTAAGTTAAAAAATATTTAATAAATTCAATAATTATTAGTATTTATTATAAAATATTTTTTAAATTAGTTATTAAAATTGTAGTTATAAACTATTTTAAACTATAAATTAATCATTTATTTATAATTAAAGATTAATTTAGAATTTAAAATAATTAGTAACTTAAACTTTAATAGTTAATGATAAATATAAATTTAAAATTATTTATAAATTTTTATTAATAATAAAATTTATTTTAAATATTAATAATTTTTTAATTTATAAAATAATATTTAATAAATTATCTGTTGTTGAATATTTCTTTTATAGTATTGTCAAAATACTATACCAAGTTGAAAACTCACAGGATTGACCAAATTAACCAAATATAAAATTCTTCTTTTGGTCAATTAGACAATATTGGATCGACCAAGTTACTTTAATAATTTTAATTAAATAAGTAATAAAAATCTTATAAGGATAAATATATTTCTTACGAGGAAAATAAATGGGAAAACTAATTTTATGCTCAAGTTAACAAATACCAGAGATACAAAATTATATATAGAAAAAATGAAACAATTTTTTGTGTGTAATAGTTTAATGTTAAGTGAAATAAATTTTAGGAATAAATATTTACACATACTCTCATAAGGTACCATCAATCATTCAAAGAATATTTTCATACATACATATTATAATCTCAAACCATAAGCTATATATGTTACATTGTATTTTGATCATTTTCCAATTTATTATTATGTGATATTTCATTTACTGATATTAATGGTATTATGGTATATTACATAGATTCTTGAGAAGAAAAGAGTAGTTATTGAGATTGTTTTTAGTGTAAAATATTTTGAAATGAATTTTCCAAAAATAAGACTAATTTAGCATGAATCAATCAATTCTGATTATTTCATTTCTTCTACAGGACTCAGTGTGATGACTTCCCTCCCATGTGCGTTGGTTTTATGAATCATAAAATGTAATTATTATTGTTTATTTTTAAACATTTTTCAATAAAATTTACACCATATTATCCCAAAAATTTATAAAGAAAGTTTTAGGACATACAAAATTTCAATAATTTTAATTAAAAATACCCTCTTCTTCTCCATCACTACTGTCACACCAACAAGTGTCATCCACAATTATTATTTTTATCAATAATAAAAAAATAAGAATATTTTTGGAGTAATAAAAGTGTCATCCACAACAATTTAGATTGAAGTTGAGAGAAACTAAAAGTATTTTTACTCTTAAGATAATAATTATTTTCTTTGTTTCCCTCATTAAGTTTTATTTATTCTTTATTAAAATTCACCAAAATACTTTTTAAATTTTAATATTGATTCATTTGGATTTTTTTAATGAAAAAAACATGTAAATAAGTAACATTTTGTAATATATCACTATTTGATTAAAAACGACGAGTTTCTAATTTTGAAACCCAAAGTTTAAAACTCATTTCTTATAACCGTAATATTTATATAAAATTTCTATTTACTTGGTCAATAAGAAACTTGTCACTTTTAATCAAATATTTTCTCCTGATTAATAGCTTATTTTTCAACTGCTAACTTAAAACTTTACCAAATAGTCTAAAATCTAAAATGATGTAAGCTTTAATTCAACCAATAGTTTAGTGGTAAGACATCACTACAAGAAATCAAGAAATAAAAAAAATTAGTTGCTAAACAAAATTTGATTTCTAAATTAGTTTCTATTATTGTTAAATGGTATATAATTTGGTATTTAATTACTAACCAAAATTTTTGCTACCAAATTTAGAATCTAAATAATTGGTAGTTAAAACTTGATAGCTAATTAGATACCAATTTAGAAACTAATTAACAATAATATAAACTAATTTAGAAATCAATTTTTTTTAATTTTTAAAATAATTTTTAATTTAGTCAATATAACAACTAATTATTTTTTTATAAAATTAATTTTTGTTTTATGATTTTGTTGTTGTAGTGCATGTAAAACTGTTGCATATTATTAAATAGTTGTTTTATACTTGTTAATCAGTCTTTATTATATGGGGGAAAATATAAAATGGTTGATAACATACATGTAAATTCTTAATTAAAAACATAAAAACGAAAAGTTACACTTGCATACGTAGTCATCAACTGAATATAACTTGTTCAAATTTACACTGATTTTTTTTTTTTGCAAATAGAAAGGTTTTTTTAATATTTAAAATAATGATATATTGATAATTACATGTAAATATATTATAACAAATAAAACAACTTCGTTTTTGTTGATGTCATGGTTATAAGAAATTCTCTATCTGTTGCTTAGATAAATAACAAATATCTTTTTCGGTCATTAAAGTGCTTCTCAAATTAAGTCTATAAATGCTTCATAGCCACATAATGTTGTCTCGGACCATTTAATATGAACAAATTTGATAGCTACCATTAAATTGCTATTCAAACCTATGGATGAGAAACAATTAATTAGTATATATATATATAGAATTCATATATTTTTTCTATACACATACATTCTTCTCATAGCATCTTAGTCTTACAAATTAAGAGTTAAATAAGTGATCTTACAGATTAAGAGTTAAATTAGATAGTTTACAACTCAAAACTAGATTAAAATAAGGAAGTTCTCATTCTACACTATTTTTGCAAAATGATACAAATTTATGATTTAACTAATCAAATATCTTCACTTATAATTTAACTAATCAAATATTTTCATCTCAATACTTTATCTGAAGTTGATAAAATTGATGTCATACATTCCCAACTTATATAATAATATTCTAAAAGCTTTAATTGTCAAAACTCTACTAAAAATATTTGTTTGACAATTGTAGAATATAGACGATGTTTGGTTGATAGAATATATATTGTATATGTGAGAGTTTTTCTCTCTAATATATTGTTGGCATGTGATCTTCAATTAGTGTCGTTCGAACCACCTCCAATAGATGATGCTTCTTTTGTTCTGCCATCTCATTCTTTTATGGAGTATTTGCATAGATGAATATTTGACTACTAAAAAGTGTTTAAGTTTTGATTGCATATATTCTCCTTCATTACCACTATGCAATTTGTGCTTTGTATCAAGTCTAAATTATTTTGCAAATTTTTTGAAATAGTCCTCCAACTTTATCTTTAGACTTCATCAAACTTAATCAACCATTTGAGTACAATCATCAATAAACATTACAAATCACATTGAGTCACCCAACGTTGTAACCTTAAATTGATGCCATACATAAGAGTGAATGATTAGAAAATGAAAAATACTTTTATTTGAAATTAAAGAAAAATAAATTCTTTGACTCTTTGCAAGCTTAGAAAAATCACAATACAAAGTTAAGTGTTTATTTGATCAAATACATTTGGAAATAATTTATTTATGTGATCAAGAGATGCATGTCCTAAACACTTATGCCTTAACCAAATATCATAATCTTTTCTCACTTCTTGAGACTATTTTGTTGTTAACATTTGACCAAGTCTTTTTTAGTCTTTTCTGTCAAATTCAGGAAATACAACCTTCATCGCTTAATAACACAACTAATCATCTTCCTTGTTTAAATGTCCTTAAAAACACAATAGTCAAACCTAAAAATTACAACACATAATAAAGTGTTAGTTATTTGAGAGTCTAAAAATAGGTTATATTTTAGTGAAGAAACATTAAGGTTAATAATCAAGGTTCAAATAGTTTGAAATTGCGACAATTCCTTCTCCAATGTGGACTAAACAACAATTGAAGTTCTTTTTGAGTTCTTTCTTTGATGCCCGACTGTGATCCCACCACCTGGGATATCCTATATTTCATAGCTTTGTTCATTTGTGTGCTCATTCTTATTACACTTAGTAATATTTTAGTCACCATTTCCAAAACATTTTGATTGTTTTGCTTGTTTCCTTTTCATCATAGCTATGGAATTAGAAATTCCATAATAACATGCCTCAATTTGAAAAAGAAATTGATCATAAAAAATTGGTAGATTTATCAAATTGGGGCATTTTTTTTAAAATTTATCAAACTGCACAAATTTTTAAAAATGATATAAATGGACAATTCATGTTTGAGAAACACGACATCAAAATATAAGTCCTATTATGACATCGTGTGGACCCCACTTCATGTTGCAACTCCATCTTCATTCTTTATTTTTCACCCATGTTAGACTCCTTGAATTGCGCTTCTATACAATAGACACATGTATTCTTTGTAGGTAGGGGAAATTTGGTCTTTATTATTCTTTCATTTTTTGTTACATTATTCATTATATTCTTAAAAAAATAAGGCATGCTTTAATAGCAAGACTTCTGAAATATAAAATAAAATTTGAAAATAAAAGTCGTGCATTTAGCCTACAACTTCTTAAATGAAGTTGCAAGATTAAGTTTAGAATCAATACTTGATAAACAATAGACTTGTTCCCCTCTAAACTTATATATGCATGTAAATAATTGAGTAACTTGTAAGTAATATTGATTTTTTTATCAACAAGAAAGAATAAATAAATATGAACCTCTTCAGGAATGGTCAAACCCTATTACAAATCAAATCAGAAACAATTCGCTACTCCCCTCAACCAAACTTAAGCTACTAAATAGAGAAACATAATAACACCACACAAGCATCTTACTCAAACTAAAAGCCTGCAAAGTCATGGGCTTTTAATCATAAACAAACACGTCAACAGGTCTAGACACTAATCCAACCAGGAAAAACAAATGTGTGTAACTTTAGATGTAATCCAATACCAAACCTTTAGTTGGACCAAAGAAAAAATTTCAAAATGATCTATGACTCCACCTTTAAAGATGAATTTATTCCTATGCCTCCAGATCTCACCAACAATTGCAATCCAGACACTTCCCCAAAAGACATTAATATAGGTTGGAACATTACACAGTTTAAAGTGCATAAAATGTGAAACAGGATCAATATGATCTATTGATGCCACCCCAAGTCAAGCATAACACTGGTTCCAAACTAACTAAGCAATTTTATATTAAAAAAATAAATGCTTTGTGGTTTCCTTTACCTCTCCACACAAACAAGACATACAATCAACCACAACCATTTTTCTTAACAGATTGACTTTAGAAGCAATCATGTTACCCAACACTCTCCAGATAGTAAAATGAGTTGAGGGTATAACTAAGATCTTCTAAAAAGATTCAAACACAGGCGAATAAACCCTTCCATAAGAACCCCTCAATACATTGTAGGTCGAACTAACCGTGTACCTAGTAGTCACACCACCCTTCTAGATCCAACACTTTTCCTTATCCAAGGCAAGACACAATCCCTCAAGCACCTGTAGAAGCTGAAGTTCCTTACTCTTCTCCCAATCGAACAAGCCTCTTCTCCAAACTATATCACACTTTCAAGACCCGTTAAGTCACTCCCCAAAAGGAGCCAAATTTGCGTCTTTGCTAATACTCAAAGAAAACAATCTCAGAGAAATCTTTAGTACCCACCCAAACATCATATCAGAATGAAGTCTCTCTGTAACTTAACAATTTCCTTCAACACCGAAGAAGACATTTTATACAGAGAAACATAGAACAACAGTATAGACGAAAGAACAGAGTTAATTAAACAAATCCTTCCTACCATCAACAAAAATCTACTTTTGTACCTATCGAGTCTATTTTTAATTCTATCTACCACTCCAACCCAAAATGCACATCTCTTATGACACCCCACAAACATCCCCAAATACTTAAAAGGAGTAATATTAATGTGTATATTTACCTATAGATTTTTTATTTATTTTTATAATTGTGCGGTTGGTTAGTCTATCCTTTAAAAATAACTATTACTCTTCAAATAATAAACTGTAGTGATAAAAAACATTAAACATATGCCGCTAATTTTCTGTTAATAGATGAACGAGTTTGTAAAGCAATTGAAACAAGATAAATGTCGGTTTGATTTTTTTGTTATTATATTTTTATAATTGACAGAGTTTGTTTGATAAGTATTTTTACTAGATTTTGATATTCTCCTAACCAAATTTTATTGCCTCTAGTAAAAGAGATTATAATGATGAAGTCAATGACTATATGAAATAAATGAAAAACATATAATCATAATTTCATACGAGTTTTTATTTATTGTGAACATGTTATTATACAAGTTTTAATTATTTTACCTTACAGTAAGTAATAAGTCATCTCTTAAAACATTATGGATGTTTATAAAAAATTTCTATGAATATTTATAGAGAAAATAAAAATTATCCATAAGTTATAATTAATTTATCAACAAGTTAAAATATCATATAGATAAACTACATGAATTTTTTATAAAACTTAATTTATACCTAAATAGTAAAAATATTTAAAATATATGAAATATGAATATTTTATTAATTTAGTTACAGAAATTTATAAATAAAATTTTTTAATTATTGAAACTTTATTTAATAAAAAAATTGTCTTTATAAATATTTTTTTTTCTTAATTTTTTAACTGTTTCACTTGTCCTTTTCAATATTCTGTCCTACTGACACAAGTAAATAATTTTTTTTCTCTCCATAATGTAATGATCAATTTTGTGTTTAAAGTATTTTCTCTCTCCATTCTCTTGGTTTGGTTGTATGTTGAGTGATTTGCATGGGTAAGGATATGTGTTTGCATATGTAATGTTGTGGGTAAATATGAATCTATACTAGTATACTAGTATAATTGTAGTGATACTTTCAGTTTGTTGATTAAAAATTGATGTGAGTATGTTTAAGCATTTTGTGTTAAAGTATTAGTTGGAGCTTTGTTTGGAGTTGCTAAAACTTTAAGTGAGAAAAGTTAATTTAAAGTTGATACCATATTAGAGTGAAAGGCTTGGATTATGTGGATATGACTTGGTCACAATGATGAGTTTTGTGTAGGAAAATTGTATGGATGTGAATTTTTTAGATTGTTGTATACCAAGACATAAAAATACATGAACATGATAATTTTAAGATTTTGATGGTGATTTTTTTATTGTGGTAGTTGTATGTGGTTTTCAATAGGTATCAATGTGTTTGGATAAATATATGAATTTGTGAACATGCTTAAGTTGGTGGAAATCGTTAGTAATTTTATAATGGAAATTAGAAATTATAAATGAAAAACCTTATGATTTTGAGATATTTGGATTTAAGCTTGTTGAATGTTGTGTATTTTTTAGATTAAGATGTAGAATGTAGTGAGCTTAAACCAATTTGATCCTTGTTAAGTAGGAAAATTGATGGAAATTACTTATTTTTAAAGGTTAGAACATGTTAGTTTTGATTGTGTCATTATGACACAAGTATTACACGTTATTGTAGGTATTTAATTTATGCATTTCACTCAAGCGAACTTTGGTCACTATGCGAAAATGCAATTGTGACGAAGGCTCAATTCACGGTGATCTTTGATCAAGAGAAATTTTTCCAAGAAAAAGGTTTGATATAACTTAGTTTATGCTCGAGTGAAGTTTTTTTTTTTCCGCTCAAGCAAGGGTAATCAAGTGAAGGTTTTTAACGCAAGTAAAAATATCCCAAGGAAAAGATGTTTAATACAAATTAGATTTTGTTCGAGTTCGATTTCTCTTGGTCAAGGGAATTTTTTTTTTTTGCTTAAGCTAAAATTCTAAATTTTTGTTAATACTTTAAAAGGGTGTTTCTCTAATTAAACGAACATGGTTAAAAAAGTACTAAATTATATGTTTAATTGATTTGTTTGATTTTATTAGATGAATTATGTTGTATAGAAATATAGTTGAGAAGTGTAAAATGTGATTTGAGGTTGACGATGTAATGTAGACAAGATGTTTATCAAAGAGGTAACACTGTTTATTTATAATGATGAATGTATTAATTTTGAGATGTTTGTGAAAGAATTATCTTGACTGTAATGTTTACCAAACTCACAAAGGAAATTATCATATATTAAGAGTCAATGAAGATTTTTACAAATCAACTTGGAATGTAAAAAATAATTGTCTTGTAAGTCATAATAATTTATCATATCATAAAGTGGATAATGCTCATTACTTATGATATAATATTTAATAAAAGAATAATGTTACATGTACAAAATCTTCTATATTTAAATTCAACACATGTGCTTTTTAGAAGTTATCAATTGTCTAATGCAGACAAACTTAAAAAAATGTTTAAAAAAATGAAATTGTGATGTTGATTAGATAGAAATTGATATCTATAAATTTTGGCATGAGATAAATATATAATTAAGTTTTATTATATGCTAATTAATGTGTTTGATGTGAATAGATAATTTATAGTTATATAAATAAGAAGGTGATATGAAAGAGTGATTAATTAAATGGAGAAATCTTATTCATAAGCAACACTTGCCATAGAATGTGCATTTGGTTTCATTCAAACACTACATTACATTCTCCTTCTTTACATCTTTCTATTCCCTCATCCCGCAAAACCCGTCCTCACTTTTGCTTATCTAATATGTTCTTTCATTTTTATGTTTTTACCCTAAAAACAATATTATTTAGTTCAAAAGATTAAAAAGAGGAGAAGGAGTTTTAAGTAAAATGAAAATGGATGAAAATAAAATCTATAAATATTGAAAAATAAGAAAGATTGAAGTAAAATTCTATTTTTTTTTTCTCATTCCTCTTGAATAGAATCTAAAAATTAGACATTTGTAGATTCTCTTTTTAAAGTTAGTAATATATGATACTATTTTATTTATTTATGTTAGATTATTTTGTTTTAAGGGTGTGTTTGAATTTATGTTAAAACATCCAAATCAATTTCCATTTTTTTTATTAAATATTGTGTTAATATGTTTGGTAATTTTTCTTTTGATTCTGTTAGAGCTCAAATTTATGAGATTTCAATAATTTTAAAAATTAAAATACATTAATAATTTTTAGTTCTAGCTAAATTCATTTCAATTTAATTTATTAACTAAAATTCAATTTTTTTTTATATTTATTTCATTCTAGATGTTTAGTAACACACTAGTATTAATATATTTTTTTTCTCCCTTTCCACTTACGTGATAGATTGATATGTTTGGAAGACTAAAATCTAGTGTGTCTTTCTAAAAAACTAAGTTATGCCTGCAAAAATATTTTTAGAATTAAATATATTTTTGTCTCTATATTATAGTATGAAACTGATTTTTTTTAATTTAAATTTTAAATCTCTTACATATTTGTAATAAAAAGATTATTAAAATAAATCTTTTTATTAGTATTTTTTAAGTAATAAACAAACGAACAAATTTTCAATATAGATGGTATAAAAAATTGTTAAAAACTTATTTTAATAACTTTTTTATTACAAATTCAACTGATTTAAAGTTTGTAGAAAAAAAACTAATTTAACGTTGAAGTATGAACTAAAAATATATTTATCTTTTTTTTTTATAATGGTTCTGTTTGTAAATTATAACTCAAATGACTTGTTAATATTGTAAAATATTTGGCACACTAACAGGGTATAGAAATTAAATTTTTATTTATAGTTTGATTTCATAACAAAAAAACAATTTTTTCATAAGAAACTCATTAATACACTTTTCCCGTCGTTTTGAGTTAACTCCTCCTAAAGGCCTAACATGGCCAATTAATAAGAAATCTAATAATTTTAATATTCAAAGTGTTTTTTTTTGTTGTTATATGACAACTGTAATTAATGAATATATTCTAATTAAATATATAATGATTATTCAAGGTCATTTATTTCTCATACAGTGTACTTTTTAGGTTAAATATCTCAGCTATTAATAAAAAACAATAAATTTTCATTTAAAGAATACACACATTAATATGTAATTGATTTACTCAGTAAATAGCTTCAGCACAAATAGAAATAGGTGATTGATATAAATAAGTTAGCATATTTTTAAAGTCTAAAATTTATTGTAACAAATAGTTTTAAAGTTATTTCACTATATTAATATTTTTAATTTAAATAAAAATGTTTTGCATAAAAAATAACACAGAATAAATCTAGAAAAGGGTGTTAGTAGCAACATTTTTCTAAAACAAATTATTAATTATTTTTCATGTAAATTTTACTACTCATAAAATATAACCACTCGGCATATTTAGTAAAATTTGCATATATTTTATCTTTTTAATAGAGACAAGCATTTTCCACAATATTATTTAAGTTGAATAAAACAAAAGGTGAAATTTTCTTACTTTAAAATGAGACTATAATTTAAATTTAATCAATCTCACATGAATTGATTCAAGTGTGCCACAGTGGATAATTTCATCAAACTGTACAATAATTCGTTTCCTTTTTTGGAGAAAAACCAAACACAAGTGAAGAAGGGCCTTTTTGCCATTCTCACATTCATTACAACCTTAACCAAACATTAATATTTAATAAACCCCCCTTGTCCCCTGCCAAATTACCAAACCATCCTTTCTCAGCTAGAGCATCTTTTCCAAGCATAAAAAATGAACAATAAAATAAATAATTAAACCTTTATAATTAATTAATTAATTTGTAACATTTTAATTAATTTAAAAAAAAATAGGAGTCATGCTTTGGAAATGTCTTCTCATTTCTTTTCAGGAGAGTTTCTTTCTGCTTTTGCTTATTATTTAATTTAATATTCCCACATAATAAAGGGTTTGTTTTCAATTTCTGTTTTTATTTTTTTTTCTTCTCATTCTTTCTTCTTCTTTTGACTAGTTGTACTTTTACGGGCTCGGATACTCTCTCTCTCTAAAACTCTTTCTCTCTCCTCTGTCCCCTCCACCCCCTCTTTGGCGACGCCGCCGGAACCCGCATTCTTCGCCGGAATTTTTCATCTGGCGCCGAGAAACACCTTCTTCTCACCCTCCAACCGAACCGGGTTGCTCGAACCCGTTTTGTTTTCTCACCCGGTCCAAGTCTTTGCATGAGTTGAAAAGTTTGCGTCTTTGACTTGGAACTGCGAATGAGGCTAGTGGGATTTCGGGTTCTGTGAAAAGGAATAGATCCGCGAAGGTTTTTTGGCATTTTGAGTGGGAATAAGAAGTGGGTTTTTATCTTCAGAGAGAGAAAGTGAAGAGAGAGAAAGCGAGAGGCTGAGGTCGAGGTTTATGATGTACGGAACTTTGTGCAGCGATCGTAGAGGGTGGTGGCGTTTCGGTGAATCTCTCACATGGAATGGCAGATCTTGTTAGCTACAGGAATGCCGACCGTGACATCGACCAAGTCAGTTGCTTGTTTAATATCACAGTTTTGTTTTTGTGAGTTAAATTTTGATGCTTGCTTTAAGTGTTTGGTAGAATTTTGGGAACTGTTTTTTGTTGAAGTTTTTTTTTTTTTTGGGGATGGGATGTTTGTGATCAGGTGCGTGGGTGGGTGTGTTTTTTTGTTGGAAGGGATTGGGAAATTTG
>Ga0123342_1000770_pt1 | contig 52206 bp, 21 predicted proteins | sample Turbeawhitnodule_FD_89960 | JGI IMG/M metagenome (GOLD analysis project Ga0123342, IMG submission 89960) | Root nodule microbial communities of legume samples collected from Mexico - Turtle bean Mexico white nodule | ecosystem: Host-associated > Plants > Roots > Nodule | place: Mexico: Nepantla...
CTAGATTCACAATAAATTTTTTATTCATTATTGTCAGGGCTGAAAGGAAAGTTCGATTGTGAGTGAAACTGTTTGATTTTTTTCGTGGGTGAAAACTCATTCGTTTGACCTGAAATTTGTCGCATTTTATCCCAAATTCAGTGGAGATTCTTGGGTGGAATTTCAGGAAAAAACTATTTCGGGAGAATTTTTCAGAAATTTTGTGCAAACCAAGGCTATCCTCTACTGAAACTTGTGAAATTGTGGCCTAATTTCTGCAATTTGATTCTGGGCCCGTATTGCGCTGAAAAATTTCACACAAGTACTTTCATATGTTGTTTGCACCTAGGTAAGGAGGCACGTCCATAAAAAAATCACAAAAAGAAGATACGGGGAAGAAAAACCAAGACGTTTTGTTTTCTCTCGGTTTGGGACTTACTACGCCTTACTCCTTGGGTATTTTGGTATGAAATTTTTACCAGACATTCGTCACTGTGTCTATTGAGTTTTGGCTTAGATTTGAGCCCTAGATTCGTCCCGCAAGATTGACAATAAAGTTTTTATTCATCACTGACAGGGCTGAAAGGAAGGTTCGTTTGTGCGTGAAACTGTTTTATTTTTTTCGTTGGTGAATACTCATCTGTTTGACCTGAAATTTGTCGCATTTTGTCCCAAATTCAGTGGATATTCCTGGGTGGAATTTCAGGAAAAAAACTATTTTGGGAGAATTTTTCAGAAATTTTGTTCAAACCAAGGCTATCCTCTACCGAAACTTGTGAAATTCTGGCCTAATTTCTGCAATTTTATTCTGGGTCCGTATTGCGCTGAAAAATTTCACACAAGTACTTTCATATGTTGTTTGTACCCAGGTAAGGAGGCACGTCCATAAAAAAAATCACAAAAAGAAGCTACGGGGAAGAAAAACCAGGACATTTTGTTTTCGGAAAACCAGTTTTGTTCACTCTCGGTCTAGGACTTACTACGCCTTACTCCTTGGGTATTTCGGTCTGGAATTTTTACCAGAAATTCGTCACTTTGTCTATTGAGTTTTGGCTGAGATTTGAGCCCCAATTTTGTCCCACAAGATTGGCAATAAATTTTTATTCATCATTGCCAGGGTTGAAAGGAAGGTTCGTTTGTGCTTGAAACTGTTTGATTTTTTTCGTGTTTGAAAACTCATCCGTTTTACCTAAAATTTGTCGCGTTTTGTCCCTTATTCAGTGGAGATTCTTGTGTGGAATTTCAGGAAAAAACTATTTTGGGAGAATTTTTCATAAATTTTTTGCAAACCAAGGCTATCCTATACCGAAACTTGTGAAATTTCGGCCTAATTTCTGCAATTTGATTCTGGATGTGTATTGCGCTAAAAAATTTCACACAAGTACTTTCATATGTTGTTTGAACCCAGGTAAGGAGACACGTCCATAAACAAATCACAAAAAGAAGATACGGGGAAGAAAAGCCAGGACGTTTTGTTTTTTGAAAACCAGTTTTGTTCATTCTCGGTGTGGGACTTACTACGTCTTACTCCTTGGGTATTTTGGTCTGAAATTTTTACCAGACATTTGTCACTGTGTCTATTAAGTTTTGGCTGCGATTTGAACCTCAGATTCGTTCCACAAGATTGGCAATAAATTTTTTATTCATCACTGTCAGTGCTGAAAGTTTTTAATTTGAAGCATCTTTATCAAACCTTGATCTGATTCACTAAGTTGTATTATAAAGAACCAGCCTTTAGCTTAAAAAAGTAAGAATAAAAATAAATTAATTATAATTTATTTACAAAGTAGCTATTGTATGGAGTATATGGGACTACAAGAAAATCATTAAATAAAAACTAATTTTAGATACTAAAATAATTAGTTACTATTTGACTAACTAAATTAGAGATCATTTTATATAAAAATATTATTGATATCTAAAATAATTTCCATTATTAATAAAAAAATTAAAATAATTTTTAAATTAGTATATAAGTTTTAGTTATTTACTATTTTATATTTTAAATTGGTCTTTATTAATTTTTTTTTAGACTAATTTATAATCTAAAATATTAGTAATTGAAATCTTGGTGACTAATTTAGATACCAATTTATAAATTTTTATTAATAATAGAAATTACTTTATATACATGTAATTTTTTTATCTCTAAAATAATATCTAATTTAATTAATATAATAACTAATTATTTTTTATCTCTAAATTTAATTTTTATTTAATAATTTTCTTAGGGTGATTATAGCTTTTAATTTCCCAAAAGTTTTGTTTCTACCTAATACTTGTTAAATAAAACATTAACCATACATAACTAAATTAAGAATAAATCAACAAAACATTATGCATATTGTTAGAAGATAGACTTAAGGGAATCTCACAAAACTAAAATTGATTTAAAAGCGAAGATTTACACTTAGCTATATATGAATACATCACATTCATAATATATATATATATACCTATAAAATATATGTTGGAAAATAACAAGCAAAAGATTTAGTAAATAATGTTTTACATGTCTATAACTAATTCAGAACTATCTGTTTTTTTATCAACTAAAATTAAATAAATTATTTAAAATATTTAAGAAATACTCCAACTCTATACATATAAAATACAAAATACAATGTAAAAGATACCATTATTTCTCAAAAGCATGATAGTTGAATTGTGAACCAAAGAGCTTATATCTTGAATAGTGAATAGTAAGATTTATAAACATTTAAAAAATATAATATAAAACATATAAACATGTAAAATATAATTAATACTCACAATCACATTTAAAAAGAGTGGTTTCACCATATTAGGTTAATATTATAATGGTTCAATTGAATTGGATTATATGGCCCAACTCCTTTGTTAGATGAAAAAAAAATATTTGGGTTGGTGGCTCAATGAGAGACAACATTAGGGTTGTCTTCTGCACAAGTGCCTCTTCATTTAACATGGCCATGTTACTCTTGCAATTGTCTCTTCCTTTTCTCATGGTGTTGCTTCACACTCTTCCTCGTCATTCACTTTCGTCGTCGTTCTCCATGTGTCACTATGTTTGGACCGTTGGAGGAGAAGAGGGAAATCATAGTTGAAGGAGAAACAAGTTCGTGGTTAAAAAAAAGTTAGGGTTATTATTACCAAACCCAAATACATTGCACGATACATAAACGATTCTGCAATTATGCGAAATGATTCGCACTTGTATCGTGCAATACGGGAGAAAAACGATTATTCTTATGATTCATCTTAATCATATCATCATCATAATCGTATCATGTATCGCACAATACTTACTACCATGCTCAAAAGAACATTAAACACGTCTCTCCTACAAGGATAACATAACTAGCAAAATTTATGTCATACCTAGCACAGAAGATAAAAGATTTTCCTAATCAAATAATCATTATATGTGATTTTGTTTATACACATGATTATACTTTGTCATTCTGACACTTCTGACTTGATGAAGACGAAGATATCATCTCTGGACTTTGGTGTCCTTGCTTTAGGAATCACAGGAGTTTTAAGGGGTGAAGAAGGCATATCAGAAACTCCTTTTCGACCTGAAACTGTACATTAAAAATGTTAAATAGAAAAACTTGGTAATGTGAAATGCAAAAAATGCACTCACAAATTCACTAATTTTCTTGAAATATCACAATATATATTAGGTTAATAGTAATAATGTATACCTTTGAAGAGGGGAGTGTTTGAGTTCTCTTCTAGAGGATATATAGTAACCTTGAATAAAAATGGTTCACTGACTAACATCTCAAAGGCACAAACATCACCAAGTTTCAATTTATTGTCCAACAAAAATTTCCTCCACCCACTGGAAAATACAAATTGTTCATGGGAATTAACCTTTGTCTGAACCTTCCAAGTTCTGCCATGTTCAACAAAAAGTGTAGCAGTTCCTTCCTTGTGTAGATATGGTTTGGCAAATTCCGCTGGCATGATCTGCTCAGTTCATGATCTTTAGGGTTTGCAAAATGAGTGTAAACATCTACATTACAAATACTCAATAATAAACAGAAAAAGAAAATAAAATGATTACCAGAAGATCTCTCTCAGTGTATGTTTTTCGGATAATACATGTGAAATGTTTATGGTTAGACTTGAACATTTCCTTCACCTTCTTGTGAAACATTCTCAGTTTCTTCTTGAAATCTCCTTTGCAATGTTCACTTGCCCTACTACTACCTGCTGCAAATGTTCACTTTTCAGTATGAATTCATATATCACTAAAAATAAAATAAAAAATATATAGTGTCAAAAATTAACTAAATTAAATATTATTTTATAAATTAAAAAAATTATTGATATATAAAGTGATTTATATTATTAATAAAAAATGATAAAATAGTTTCTAAATTGATATTTAAATTAGCTATCACGGTTTTAACTATTAATATTTTAAATTTTAAATTAGTATCTAAAAAATTAATAGAGATTGCTTTAGAATATAAGTAATTAGTAGATAAAATCTTAGTAGCGAAATCAATTTAAAAATTATTTTATAAATTTTTATTAATAATATAAAGTACTTTAAATATCAATACTTTTTAATTTATGAAATAATTTTTAATTTAGTTAATATAGTAACTAATTATTTTTATCTCTAAATTTTGGTTCTATTTCACAATTTTCATATATATTTTTGTATATATATATAAGTAGGAAAAAGTTTTTAAAAAAAGAACACTAACTAACCAGTGTTCTTGTGCTTGGAATAGTAAGAACATGCTCTCTTCTTATGCTTATTAGGTGATTCTTCTTCTTGTTGTTGTGCTTCTTCTCTTGGCCTCTTATTTCGTTCTTCACTAAATTTTAGAGAAAAATCAGAACCTTCATCAATTTCTTCCACTTCTTCATTAGTAGCATCCCTGCTTAAAGGGTATTCTATTTCTAAACCACTTTTTCCAAAAATAATAACGTTAAAGGAAGAATTTCCTTCATATCGAAACACTATAAAATGTGACACATCCAACTTGGAGTATTTTGCAAACTCTTTCCAACCATTGCAAAACCAAACATCACCATCTTTATTCACCCAAAAAACTTTGCTCTTGCTGCCATTTGGAAGACTTAGAATCACAGGATTTGACATTCCTTCCCAGTGTCTTCTCACAAAACTCGTAGGTACTTTCTGTCATACAATTTCATCAACCCAATAAATTAATATAACCTTTTTTTTATCGACAAGAAATAATAAATAAATATGAATTATTTTAGGAGTGATCCAACCCATATAAAAAGATAAAGAAAAAAAAATAATACAAAATCTTATACTCCAACCTAAACCAATCTTTCAATAAAAGTTGTCGACTAACCCAAAACTCAAAAATATCACCTACATATGAACCACCATTGACAACTTCGAGAATATACCAATACATCAAAATTCAAAAGAACATGAAACATAAACAAAAGAACTTAAAAAGAACTTAAATTTCCAACAAATAAAAGAACTTAAAATACTCATCTTTACATCTAACACGACAACCATGTAATCTATTGCAAAAAAAAATCAAAGATAATCATTTTCACCTCATAATTCACAAGTAAATCAATATAATGAAGACATATATTAGAGAAATCTATTAGATTAAATGAAATCAATTTCTATATTCAGTCTGATATATAACACTTATCTTCTGCAAATGTACATATCCTACTACATTCATTAACAACAATAATCACAAAATCCACGATAATTGACATTTAAAAATTAAAACTTTTGTAAGATCACCCATTCCATTTCAATCAAAACACTATTACCAAAAAATTCATAGGTTTTGGACTACACTAATATAAGCTGTTAATAAAATTTTGTTATTGATATTTGAAGAAAAATAAGCTGTTACCATTATTCCATTTTGAAGTGTGCTTTCCACAATAACCTTGAAAAAATGCACTCCGTGATATTGAGAAGACATTGTTCAACTCGTTAAACCTAAGTGAAGTGGTGCAAAGTAGAGAGAACTTAAATACAAAAAGTAAGTTAATTAGAATTAAAATAATTCAAATTTGTTATAAATAAATTGAAACTGAAAATTTTAAATACAGAATAATTTCATATCAAATATATGAATGATTGTAATATATCTCCACTAATCATGGAATATTACAAAATTTTTGGTTAATGACGAGGCTCTGTTTTAATTAATAATAATAGCAACAAATATATCTATGCCTAAAAATAACTAACTTTTTTTAACAATTCTTAAATATTTGAATAAGATTAATGTAAAAATAAATAAAGTGTTTCTTATCATATCTGTTTGGAATAACTTTTTACAGTAACCAAGGAACCTTCATATATGGGAACATGTTTTTAATTTGAAGCATCTTTATAAATTTCTAGATATTGTCAGTAAAATTCAATGTACAGTGAATAAATAAATGTGTCCTACCAATGATTTTTTGGAAATTTTTAAATCTTTGTTAAGAGAAGCTTTGAACCAATTTTATTGATGACACGATATAAAGGATCAAATACACAATCTGAAAAATATACACATGCTAACTCCTTCAAATATTTGTATCATGAAAAACTCTCTTTTTTTCCTTTCGTTAACATTTTTGTTTGTTTTTCATGGAGATATGGTTGGACATTACTATATAGTAAATGAGAGTTCTACTAAGGAATTTATTTCGAAATAAGGGTTGAGACAAGACGACCATTTATCTTCATTTTTGTTTCTAATAGTGGTCGAAGGTCTTGCAGGAGTGTCTAGGACTGCAGTCGAGAAAGAATTGGTTGAAGGCTTGGAGATCAGCAAAAAGTCAGTTAAGGTAAATATGCTACAATACGTTTATGATACTTTATTTTTCTGTAAGACAAATATAAAAAATGTGTTTAACATTAAGGTCATGTTGAGCTGTTTTGAGTTGGTTTCTGGTCTCAAGGTGAATTTCCTCAAGAGTAGGATTGGTGGGGTTGGAGTGGAACAGAAGAAAATTCTATGTTTCACATCAATATTAAATTGTGAAGTAATGAGAACTTCTTTTAAGTATTTGGGATTGCCTGTAGGGGATGCCATACGAGGAGCAAATTTTGGGACAAAGTGGTCAACAGAGTAAAAAGCAGACTAGGTAGATGGAAGGGTATATACATCTCGATGACAGGGAGGATATGTTTGATTAAGTCTGTTCTATCGTCTATACCTCTATTCTATCTTTCTCTTCTCAAGATTTCGTCTAATGTGTTGAAGAAGATTGTGAGTTTACAGAGAAATTGTTTGTGGGGTTGGGAGTCAGAAGGGAGGAAGATTGCATGGGTTGCTTGGGATAAGGTTTGTAATTCCAGGGATGCAGGCGAGTTAATGTTAGAAGTTTTAATTTAGCCTTATTGGGAGAATGGATATGGCATCTGAACTCGGATAAGGGAGGGTTGTGGAGGGAGATAATCAAATCTAAGTATGGTGGATGGAGAGGCCGGAAGGAACTTCAGACTGATAATAGCAAAGTTTCTTTATGGTGGAGAGATTTGATGAAGGTATGGAGTTCAAAGGAGTGGGAAGGAAGTTTGAAGATTGTGTTAATTGGGAGGTTGGAAATGGGAAAGACATTTTGTTCTAGTCAAATAATTGGGTAACATCTGGAGATTTGAAAAGTAGATTCCCAAGGTTATTCTCTTTATTTGTTCTTAAGGAAGCAAACATATGAGAATGGCTAATGGGGCCGCGGAGTGGAACTTAAGGTGGAGAAAGGGTTTGTCTACTTGGGAGGAGGATCAAGTAAGCATAGGGGATAAGTGGGTCTAGAAGGATAGCGAGACAATAGTATTTTCAATCAAATTTGCTTATAGATTATTAAAGTAATTTTTATTATTAATAAAAATTTATAAAATAATTTTTGAATTGGTATCAAGATTTTAACTATTTACTATTTTATATTTTAAATTGATTTTTATTTATCTTTTAAAGACTAATTTATAATTTAAAATATTAGTAGTTAAAATTTTGATGATTAATTTCGATACCAATTTATAAATTTTTATTAATAATATAAATCACTTTAGATATAAGTATTTTTTTTAGTTTCTAAAATAATACCTAATTTAGTTAATATAATAACTAATTATTTTTATCTATAAATTTAATGTCTATTTAATGATTTTCTTATGGTTTTTATAGTTTTTATTATGAATATTATTAGAAGATAGACTTAAGGGAATCTCACAAAAACTTAAATTGATTTAAAAGCTAAGATTTACACTTGTGTAGGAAAATAACAAGCAAAAAATTTAGTAAAGAATGTTTTACATATCTAGAACCAATTCAGAACTATCTATTTTTTATCAACTAAAAATAAATAAATTATTTAAAGTATTTAAGAAATACTCCAACTCTATACATACAAAATACTATGTAAAGGATACCATCATTTTTCAAAAGAACATCAAGCACATCTCTACAAGGATAACATGACTACCAAAATTAATATCATACCTAACACAGAAGATAAAAAGATGTTCCTAATCAACTAATATTTATATGTGATTTTGTTTATACACATGATTATAGTTTGTCATATCAGCACTCCCGACTTGAGGAAGACGAAGATATCATCTCTGAGCTTTGGTGTCCTTGCTTTAGGGGTCACAGGAGTTTTAAGGGATGTAGAAGGCATATCAGAAACTCCTTTTCGACCTAAAAGTGTACATTAAAAATGTTAAATAGAAAAAGTTGGTAATGTCACATGCAAAAAAATGCACTCACAAATTCATAGTTTTCATTCATAGTTTTCTTGAAATGTCACAATATATATATTGGGTAATAGTAATAATGCATACCTTTGAAGAGGGAGTGTTTGAGTCCTATTCTAGACGACATATAGTAACCTTGAATAAAAGCAGTTCCCTATCTAATACCTCAAAAGCACAAATATCACCAAGTTTCAATTTATTATCCAACAAAAATTCCCTCCACCCAAAGACAACTTCTAATTGTTTATGGGAATTAGCCTCTGTCTCGACCTTCCAAGTTCTGCCATGTTCAACAAAAAGTGTAGCAGTTCCTTCCTTGTGTAGATATGGTTTGGCAAATTCCGCTGGCATGACCTGGTCAGTTCATGATCTTTAGGGTTTGCAAAGTGAGTGTAAACATCTACATTACAAATACTCAATAATAAACAGAAAAAGAAAAAGAAAAATGAATACCAGAAGATCTCTCTCAGTATGTTTTTCTTTGATAACACATGTGAAATGGTTAGGGTTATAGTTGAACATTTCCTCCACCTTCTCACGAAGCATTCTGAGTTTCGTCCTGAAATCTTCTTGGCCATTACTACTAGTACCTGCTGCAAATGTTCACTTTTGAGTATGAATTCATATATATATATATATATATGAAAGGTAGGAAAAAGTTTTTAAAAAAATAACACTAACTAACCACTGTTCTTGTGCTTGGAATAATCAGAACATGTCTTTTGCCTATTAGATTTTTCTTCTTCTTCCAGTGCTTCTTCTCTTGGCCTCTTACTTCGTTCTTCACTGAGGTTTGCACAGAAATAACTAGCTTCATCAATTTCTCCCACTTCTTCATTAGTAGCATCCCTGCTTAAAGGGTATTCTATTTCTAAACCACTTTCTCCAAAAATAATCACGTTGAAGCAAGAATTTCCTTCATATCGAAACACTACAGAATGTGACACATCCAACTTGGAGTATTTTGCAAACTCTTTCCAACCATAGCAAAACCAAACACCACCATCTTGATTCAGCCAAAAAACTTTGCTCTTGCTGCCATTTGGAAGGCTTAGAATGACAGGATTTGGCATTCCTTGCCAATGTCTACTCACAAAACTGGTAGGAACTTTCTGTCATAGAATTTCATCAACACAGTATATCAATATAACTGTAATATAATAAAGACATATAGAAGAGAAATCTGAATAGATTAAATGAAAACCTAATTCAGTCTGATATATAACACTTATCTTCTCATAATTATAGAAATGTATATATCCTGCTACATTCATTAACAACAGTAATCACAGAAATTCACAGTAATTAATATTTAAAAATGAAAACTTTTGTAAGATCACCTATTCAATTTCAATCAAAACACAACATGGTATATATTACCAAAAAATTTCATAGGTTTTGGACTACACTAATATAAGCTGTTAATAAAATTTTGTTATTGATATTTAAAGAAAAATAAACTGTTACCATTGTTCCACTTTGAAGGATGCTTTCCACAATAACCTTCAAAAATTGCACTCCTTGACATTGAGAAGACATTGTTCAACTCGTTAAACCTAAGTGAAGGTGTGCAAAGTATAGAGAACTTAAATACAAAAGGTAAGTTAATTAGAATTAAAATGAATTAAAATTTGCTATAAATAAATTGAAACTGAATATTTTAAATGCAGAATAAATTCATGATCAAATATATGAATGATTCTAATATATCTTCACTAATCATGGAATATTACAAAAATTTTGGTTAATGACGAGGCTCTGTTTTAATTTAATAATAATACCAACAAATATATCTATGCCAAAAAATAACTGATTTTTTTAAAAGAATCTTAAATATATGCTTTAACCATTCTTAAACCTTTTTTAACAATTCCTAAATATTTGAATAAGATTAATGTAGAAAGAAATAGAGTATTTCTTATCATATCTGTTTGGAATAACTTTTCACAGTAACCAAGTAAACTTTAATATGGGAGCTGGCTTTTAATTTGAAGTATCTTTATCAATTTCTAGATATTATCAATAAAATTCAATGTATAGTGAATAAATAAACGTGTCCTACCAATCATAGTTGTCAAACTCGCGAGTCAACTCGTTGATTCGTCAGAGTTTACGTTTCTACATACTCTTACCGAGCTAACTCGGTAATGAACTCGGTTTTTGAGTAAACTCGGCAGACTCGGAGTGAATTTGGTGAACTCGTTCAAACTCGCGAGTCTGCTCCGAATTAGCGAGTTCAGTTGGGTTTTCGTTTTATACGGTGTCGTTCTGAATGGAGAAATTTAAATGGAGTAAACTCACTCTAGGATTTCGCGTTGCGTTTTGGTTTCAGTCACATTCGTTGCGTCTTCTCTGATGCGGAGGTGGTGCGTCTTCTCTGAACGAGTGCGGCGGTGGTGGCGATCGAGCGGAGCAGGTCGCGCGGTGGTGACGGTTCGTGCGGTGGTCGCGGGTTGCAGGTCGACGGTGGTCCCAGTGGTGTCGGGTGATGTGGAATTAGGGTTGCATTGTGATTTAGGTTATTAGGGTTCTGTTGTTTTTTAATTGGACCGTAGAATACAATATGGATTCCAAATTGGATTTTTTTTATTTAATTGAGCTGCAGTTATTTTTTTGGAATGCGCTCTGTTCGTTTTTAATTGGGAGAATTTTATTTTGTTTTTGCTAGAAATTGAATTTGTAACAGTGTATTTTTTAATGTTTTGGAGTAGATCAAATTTCAATTTAAGTGCATTTTCTATTTTTAATAGAAGTAAAAATGTTTGAGGAAATAAATCAGATATTGAATGAAAGTATGGAATAAATATTTATCAACATTAGAGAATTGGACATAGAAATTTGATATTAAAAAATTGCACATAAAAATTTGATATTTGTTTATTTCTAATTATTTAATTTTTATGATTTGAATAATTTAACTTTTTATAGTATTTGTATGAATTTCTTTTATTTAAGGTATTTTAAAGTTATATATTTATAGTTGACTTATTTCTTTTAATAATTTTAGAGTAATTATATTTTTTTTTATGTAAAGTAAATTCTTACGAGTTTATAAAACTTTCACGCTTCTACGTAGACTTTCGAATTTCACAATCTTGCTATCAATGATTTCTAGGTTTGGAAATTTTTAAATCTTTGTTAAGAGAAACTGTGAATCAATTTTGTTTGATGAAGCTATAAAGGATCAAATACATAATCTGAAAAATATACACATGCTAACTCCTTCAAATATTTGTATCATGAAAAACTCTGTTTTTACTTTCATTAACATTTTTGTTGGTTTTTCATGGAGATAAAGTTGTTGGAGAGATGGTTGGACATTATTATATATTAAAATTTGTTTTAGTGATAATTAAAACCTTGATTTGATTCACTAAACTGTATTATAAAGAACTAGCCTCTAGCTTAAAGAGTAAGAATAAAAATAAAATAAAATAAAATATAATAATTTATTTACAAAGTCACTCAACAAGATTATGGGTGCATTGTCTTGAACACAAGCAAAAAGTATTTTCTATGATGTTGTAGTTGAACATGAAGAATTCATCTATGTATATCATAATATATCAAAGCTTATTCTTTATTTAAATAATCATAATATTTCCTATGATGATGTTGGATTTTTACATATAACATATAGAGAGAGGTTAAGAGAAGAGAAATGAAATTTAAAGTAAAGTGATAATTTGCTACAGTGTTGTAAAAGTAGTGAAAAGGAAAAGAGTAGTACATAACAGACCCCACCTTAACTAGGGAAAATGATTCATATATAATCATGATATGCTATATTGTCTCATTGACAAAATGCTGAAAAATGCTGAAATTGTAAAATGTTGATGCAAAAATGCCTTATTACAGATTTTCAGCAACATTATAGGGCTACATTTATTACAACCAACTTGTCCATATGTCATCATAATTGGATTTCTTCATAATACAAGATCATTAGCAGCAATGTCCATGTGCATCTGATCCATCTATCTTTGCCACTCACTATTGCAAAACCTATACAAGCTTTGAACTTTATATACAAACAAGTACACCAGAAGATGAAAGTGTAGACCCAGATGCACACTATTGGTGCGTACAAAAATGTGAGTGCCAAAGTGCTTCTTCGCCCAAGAGAAGGAAGAAATCAACAGTTCAACAAAACAAACAAATGACATCAACAGGTTCCAAAATTACACAAGTCTATAATTCCTGATCTTCCTCACCACAAAGGGCACAATATACTAACCATGGAGAGTTGGACAAAACCAGAATAAGGTAACAGAGATCTCCATATGTCTGAATTTTTATATTTTGACACCATCATACACCAAGCAAGCAATTCTACTGTTCCTTGGCAGGCAGGGTTGAAACCGTGTGAAAGTCATGCTACATCATCTTCACTATCTGCAAATGAATATCAACTCAAATTGACATGCCTGAAGAATGACATTGCTGATAATGAAAAACAAATTTGGTTAAAATCACACTAGAGTTTCAAGGAAACTATAACAAAATTTCAGAAGTAGTAAAGCAAGTTATCATTTCTACCTAAACTCAACTGCTAAGATGGGGCTGACATAAAAACACATGTAAAACTTTCAAAGCACAACTAAATATATAGAGATTAGTGGTGTCTATCTCATTCTGAGAAAAAATATCTCAAAGCAGCAACATCTGTAACCTTATTAGTCTATGATAAAGAGACTTTGCTGAAGCAAAATGGAAAAAACAATAGACTAGGGTCTGGTTTAAATCTATGATAAAATATCTCACCAGCAATATTTATGTTATGATTTTATCTCGGAACAGTTATTTCTGAATTGAGTATCTTCTTTTAATATAAAAAGATCAATCATCATGCACTATTAGTATATAGAATTTTACAAGGCAAGTAATCAAAAATCGCCTCAGATATGACTTTAAAGCAGTTATTTCAAAAGGCAACAATTTTACCAAACATAACATCGGATGACAGTGTTAAAAACTAAGATAAAAGCTCAATTCACACAAATTTAGGAATACGGTTATGAAGCAACTTCTTAGCATTAAACAAGGTTATATAACTTGAGAGTAAAGAAAATATACAACAAGGAACAAGAGAATCGATGCTAGAAAGATTTCCAGGGAATGGAAACAGTGTAATGAATGGGAATGCCATATAAAAGTGTAAGCACACAAGCTCCTTTAACTTTGAAAAAAATGCAGTAATTAATTTGACTCAGAAATTATTGATTTTTACTAAATTTTATTTTATGTATTGAAAAAAAAAAGGAGGCTCAGAAAGAGAACGAAAGCAGGTCCAAATATGGCCTGACTGAATAAAATATACCAACAAATGTATGTGTATAAAATCATAGAAACAAAAAGGACCAACATACCAGATAACTACAACCTAAAACATTTTTATTTTTTTTCTTTTGATCAGCATAGTTCATAACATTAAAACATAGTTCATAACATTAAACATAAATATTTTTAAAAAGGAGTGGAATGTTTGCATTTTGAAAACACTTCAGGTTACTAGCAGTTTGTTATACTCACAACCATGCATGAGCCGTAACCTTACAATTTAAGCTTTTAGAATAATTGGTTCGTGACATATTTATCATAGCATCTGTGAAAATGCAGTCTACAAGACCAATCTTCATTACTCATTCTTCTAAATAAAGTTAAATTTAAAACAAGATAGTTCAGCCCCCCTGCACTGACTTTAGTTTAAGCCAACATGGCACTTGCGTAAAAAGGCATGTCAATATTTTATTGATAACGGGCAATAGCAGCACTGTCACGGTGGGGATGGGGGCTATAGCAGTCTTTGGCAGATCTGCCATTGCATGAAGTTTTCTTTGATTCTTTCTGAGAAAGGGACTTGAAGATCAAAAGTTGCAAGATTTGGTTTTTGCGAAGTATAATCAATCAGACTTTGAAAGACCACTGTGAAATTTGTGAAATGATTGACCACATTGTCCTGGATGACATTATTAATGATTTCAACATGTGGTTGATAGGAGAAATGAGTGAAAATGGGGAACATACTGAAAATGAACTAGCTTTTTTAGCGTCTACAAGAGGAAGCGATGGAAGATGAAGTATATACTCATAAAAAATATTTTAAAATAGTAGTCATCCCACTAAGGGCAATGCACTTTGCCATGCAAGATTGATAACTACAGGTGTGTAAGACCTCTCAAACAGCTAATGATTTTCACATAGTTAATTCATGACTAGATTCAAACATGATTGACAATTCCAAGGTAAATCATCTTCCCTAACACAGACCACAAATATTTTCAATCAACTAGTTTTCAAAGCAACTGCAAACATAAGGAAAATTATTAGACCGTAAAACATTAACAATGAATTTCTGGTTAAAATATGGCTTTTCTAGAAAAGCTCAATTCAATATTTCCAAGTCCTACATTAACCTAGCAAACATCTTGGAGAAAACTAGGACACTGCAAACAGAGACATGATTCTGAAACGTGTATATATAACATTAGAACCTATATAAATCTAGAAAACAATCTATGCACAACTGAAAAAAAAATCATTAATTTGGTAATAATTTTACTGGAACAATTAAAAGTCATACACACAGAATAGGAAATGCACTTAATGAATACACAATATAATCAGATATGGAATAGTAGGCAAATAAGCTTCTGTTCAACTTCAACTAGAGCAGGAAAAAATCTATAACCAAGAGCAATTAGTAGCCTCTTTCATCTTCCTGACAAATTAGTTTGTGCATAAAGATATATATATATATAAACATAATTTTTAGGTGACAGCAGGAGCACTACTATTTGTACCAAGTCTTGGCTGTCAATTAAATTGGATTGCAAGATCCTACACTCCCCATTTAAAATACATACAAGACATATTTATATTTCTATTATTCCTTAATTTATTATATCATATATTATGCTTTTTTAATTTATTATTGTTTGGTTCATTATATTATATGTTATGCTTAGTTTTAGGCTTATATCCTCTTTTAGAGTTTCACAGATATGTAATTTTGGTCCCTACAAAAATTTTATTGCAAATTTGATCCTATAACTTTAAAAAATAAAGCAATTTTGGTCGAGTGTAAATATATCACTCAATTGCTAGTGGAAAATGTTACCTCAGGATAACAAGTGCTGGAGTTTATTCTTGCTATAAGTATCATATATGAATACATCATGGACACTATCATCCCTAAGGGACATGTAACATTTTCGGTCAACAATTTGATGACATATTAAAAGTGGATCAAAATTGCTTAATTTAGAAAAACTAAATGACTAATATGCAGTTAAAGTTTTATAAGGACAAAAATTGCACATACATGAAACTAAAAAGGAGTAAAAGTAGACTTAAGCCTAATTTTTAATACCATTATTCGATTAAGCATCATAAAATGATAGCTTAAGGTTGTCTATAGTTGCTCAATATTCAATTCTTTTAGTTAAGTTCTTGTCCCAATCCCAACCTTATCTAGGTCTTCTCTATAGTCTTTTGACCGGACAAATTCAGTCAATAACACCTTTAAAAACATAAAGGGCTCGTTTGAACAAATATCTCCATAAATATTTCTAGAAGGAAAAAAATGAAATAAGTTTCCCCATGAACTAAAATTAGCTTATGTTTCTACAAATTAATTAATGCACAAGCTAATTTTAACTGATGAAGAATCTCATTTCCATTTTTTCTTCTGATTTTTCTTTCCAAAAAGTGTTTATAGCAGAACAATACAGTTAGTAAAAATAGTCATATTTGTAAGATTCTTAATCAATATTTTTAGCCCCTTTCAAGCCTGTAATATTAGTTTTGCATTAGTATGAGGCACCAACTCACCAAATACGACACAACACCGAGGGCAAGGGTACACCATATATAGAATCAACACTCACACCTGAATTCCACAAAATATTTATAAAGAACCAAGATGAACAATTAAGTGGCAATTGCCCCAGCAAGATCCCAAATCAGCACAGGAATTCTCTACTGCTAGAGGCTATTGTAAATTTAAAAATTAGAGTTCAAGGTCTTAACGAATTAGAATATAGTTAATTTATTACACTAATACATAATATGATGTGACTGTAAATAAAGTGGATTTCTTAGGCAGGAAAGTCTTAAGAGCATATGAGCAATAAAATAGCACCCATAATAGATAAATGGAAGAACACACACACACAACACGCACACAAACCCAAATACAGGATAACATATTGGACTGATAGAAATAGAAGAAACTACTGATGGATCTGAAAACCAAAACTACAATTGTAAGATATTACAACATATTATCTCAATCTTCAAAGTCACAAAAAATATTAAACTTCCTGTCATCTGAAGTGCACCAGGAATCTAGAAAGACCACAATATGGAGCAACTCATAATGAATAACTACAACTCGTATGGTTACAATCCAGAGCAAACTAAGATTGAGAAATAAGCTAAAGCATCCAATGGAAGACTACGGTGAAAATTCTGAAAACAAATAAGTTGATGAAAGAACTTGGCTGTACCTCTGCGAACAATGCCTGAAACTTGGCTTCAGTATATCACAAAGTGTGGGAAACTTTCAAAACAATTCAGTTACTTATAGAGAGTTTTCCTGAAAACTCGTCAGGTACCCCATAATCAAGGCTGAGCTCTCTCATGGGAGGGATGTTCTCCATTGCAAACAGCATAAGGTGAGGGAACATCAAATTATTGTGATCATACAGGACAAACTGAACCAACACATTGGGAGTGGAACTATGACTCACATAGCAGGCAACATTCCTCATTCTTGACACATCCAAAGCAAAATCCAAAGGAGGGATTGAAGGATAAGATGGACGCACATAATTGGAGTCAATCATAGATAAGTCACCCCATTCCGCCCACCTAGCAGTGAACCGATTCGGATATATCAAGGAATCACCATTCATGGACAAAATTTCTGCTTGGTCCCTAGTGAGCACAACCCCCGTGTACTCACATATAAAACCACCGGCTTGAATAAGGTCCAAGGACCTAACTCCCCAACCAGTTTCCCTGGATCTAAACACCTCCAACCTATTCTTGATCCCCTTCTGTGTGACCCGATTCCGACAATGAGGAGGGCAGTGACAAAAGGGGCCACACTCAAAAACCAAAGGCTTCCCTCTCAAGAGAACCCCACTCTGATTATAGGGAAACTCCCCTCCATTCTTCATGGCACAAAAACACCCTTCAACACACCCGTCTACACAATCACAACCCGTACCCCTCCCACTCTGGTGAAACACCATCTGAGGAAAGTTTGTCTTCACAAGATACTCATACCTGAGAGGGTCGAAATTGCGATCGAGATCATTGAAAAGGCGAACCCCAACATTCTCGACCCTGTTTGAAATATCAAGCGAAACACAACACATGGGTTTGATACTCAAGGGATCCTTCTTAAGCATATGCGCCTCCTTCATGATCATGCTCCCCATCTTAGCTTGCCCATCGATCCGACACAGCTTATACTTAAAAACTCCGAAACCCGACTTCCCAACATCAAACCAGCAATCAATAATCGTATAAAGGCCATCATAGACATACAACTTCCCGGTGGCAGAGGCGGCACCCTCATAGCGCACACCGCGAATCACCCTCACCTCAATCCCATAGTGCTTACTCCGCTCCATTGCAAGGTTCCCTCCCTCAAGCTTCTGGTGACAAACCTGCCTAGAATGCTTGTCCTGGCCACCATGCCCAGAGTAAGTGATGACATCACCCTCGTCAACATCATCCTCGTACCCACCAGAGACAATCACACTCGTGGCAATTGGTTCACCGTTCGAACTCATGCTGCCAGGAAGATAATCGATGCCAGCCTGAGGATGACCATGTAACCCAACCACGCACAACTCCATCCTATAGAGGAACACATCACCAACGCAAACACCAGGAATTGAACCAACGATTCTCTTGTCACGATTCAACCACAAACCACAGCTCCTCATCACGGCCGAGGCTCGCAAATCGCTGCGCCCCCTGCGGGAGTCCACCCGCCGCTCGTCCTCCACAGTCGCCAGCACGCGCAGCGCGTCATACACCTTCCTGGTCCGCCGGACAACGTCCCGGAAGTGCCGCTGCTCCGGCGCGCCTAGATCCGCCACCCGAACTAACTCCTTACACCGCCGCCGCGGCGTGGTTGAGGCCGTCATCGAAGAGGACCGCTCCTCCTCCGGGACAGGCACAATTGCCCGCGAATCCGGGTCCGGAGAGGTGCCCTTTGGGGTCTGCTGCAGCCCGGTCCCCGAAACGACTCCGTTTTGGAAGTGCTGCGGGTTTTCCGCAAAAGGGTCGGAAAAGGCGTCGTTCCGGAGCTGTTGCAGGCCTTCGGTGATGGGGTCGGGAACGGCATCGTTCTGGGGGTCGTTGGCGGAGAACGCCGTGCAGAAAAGCTGGGAGATTCTGTTGAACTCGGAGAACAAGTTCGGGTCTTCGGAGGTTCCGTCGCACAAGAGATTGAGGTCGAGGTCGAGGGACCCATTTGAAAAATTGGGGTCCTGGGATTGTTGTTGTTCTTGGGAAGTGTGGGTGTTGAACCATCCGTCGAAAGGTTCGAGCTTTGGGGTTATTGTTGGGGCTGGGGAGGCGCTGGTGGTGGCTGTGGCGGCGGCGATAGAGGCGGGGATTGGGATTCCCGGCGGTGGTGGAAGGTTTTCTGGCGAAAAAAGAGAGTTCATGGTTCAAAAGGGTGTGGCGGTGGTGGTGATGGTGTTAGTGGGTAGGGTTTAGATTGGAAGAAGAAACATTGGAAATGGTGATTGGGAGGGAAAAAGCAAGAAGATGCATTAAGATTAGAGAGATGAAAAGTTCGGAAAATTTGGGTTGGTTGGGATTTTCAAAATGGTGAAGTTTGAAATTTATGAAACTGCTATGATTCAATTCATGTTTGTATTTGTAGAATGGTGAAAATTAAGCTTTTTTTTGTGTACAAAGAAAGAGCCATAACACAGTTTCAGACATAAGCAGCAGTAAATAAAGTGTGAATGACATGAAACATAAATAAATTACATAAATGATTTGTACTCTTAATTATTATTTAGATAGCATAATGTGCAATTAAATTACAAAGATAACACAAATATTCTTTATGTCTAAAATTTGATTTTCCAACAATTGAATTTTGGTCCTATTGGATCTTTCTTTTCTTTAAAACTGTTAATATAATAAATAATTAATGTAATACAATAACTAAATAAATGTAATAATTATTAAAAAAATTGAAATATATATGTATATATAAATGGATGATGATAAAGAATTTTTTTAGTATGATGAAAAAAAATTATAAAAAATAAAATGTTGATAATTAATTTAATTTGATTATTAAAGAATTAATTTATGTTTTAATTTTGTTTATAAAAGTTAAAGATGATTAATAATGAATAATGTGAGAAAATGAAATTTTAAAAATAGGAATATTAGGGAATTGGAAAATTGACATAAAATAAATGTATAGTTTGTTTTATATATTTTTATTGAACTATATTAATACATTTATGTAATAATATTTGAAAAATCTTAATTAAAAAATAAAAATAAAAATTACTTCACAAATATTTGACTATTTAGTTAAAAGTAATTAAAATTTATTTATTTAATAGTTTAAGGTATAAGGAAAGAAAGTATGTTAAATTGGAAGAAAATAAATATAATTAAAATAAAACAATAAATCGTGTTATATCGTGCGGCGTGTGGTATATGATGTAGGTATAGTTTTGTAAATTACTTGTTATTTTTTAAGAGTTGTTCTACTAAAATCTTGGATTTGGACCAGCAATTTAATGTTACTAAAAAAAATCGTGTTGCGTGCTTTGGTGAAGAAGTTGTTTTATATTTCAAATTGTTGATTATTTGTGTGACATTAATGTCAATTTTGATTTGTGTTGAGTTGTATATGATCTTTTGATTAACAACTCAAACCAAATGTTGATAGTTGATTATAATATTTGCATTGTAGTACTTTAATTATGTTGTAAAATAATTTACCTCGAACGAGATATCATTTAAGTAATATGTGTAGAACTTGAGTAAGAGATATCACTAAGGTGAGTGTAGTTTGTCCAAGGAACATATATCTTTGATATGTTTTGAATTGGAAGTTGTGTTTTGGTATAAAATAGAATACATGAGAAAGACAGGGTTGAAATGTATTTTTTTAAAATATTTGGTGTTTTTCACAAATCTCGATACTGAGTTATCAAATGATAAATATGATTTAAATTAGATGATATATAAAATATTTTGCAAGCTTAGTTTTAGGACTACTCCTTCTTAAGTTAGTTAGAACAAATAACATGCAAAAACACAAGAAAGAGAGAGAAAAAGAAATAAAGAGAGTTCGCATAATACTTTATATTGGTATGTTTGTCTCAATAGTCCACATCCACTTTTTGACTAACCAATTAAGTTCTACTAGGTAGACTACCATTGTGAAGTGCACTCAAATATTCTTTCACCAAATCACTTTTAGCTTTACCCAAGTATTCTTTCACAAGTCACTATTAGCTTAACCCAAATATTCTTTCGACTTGCAATCACTCTCGACTGACCTCGTTCAAGTATTCTTTACCACAAGTTATCCCTGGCTTAATTAAGTATTCTTTAAGCAAACCACTATTGACTTAAAGACAAATACAATGTCTGAGTGATCAAACAATCACAGTTTTGCTCACTTGAGAGTGTAGCATCTTTTGATGTATACAATAGCTTAAGTTTGCTCACAAAGTTTTAGCGCTTCCTTAATATTGCTCTTCTTCTTTATCTTATCTTTGAAGTACGTCTTCGTATAGGCTTAAAAAAGTAGTTGTTTCGTTCCATTTTCTAACCATTGAGTAGTTTTGAAAAAAAAAATCATTGTCTTCTTCTTTCACTATCGTTAGATGAGCTTTAAGCATTGAAAAGCATTTAATAGATTGCATGTGACATTAATTTCTCTTCTCTTCTTCACACAATCTCTTTAATAATTGATAATACTTATCGTCCTTAGTAACAAAACATTTTACACCAAATAATGGTAAAAGTCAACATCGCACATAACAGATAGTTGGTCCAAAGTTGAAAATAGCTCGTGTCACGAGATATTTGAAAGATGCTTTGTTTGATATTTTACCACTTTTGCTCGAAACCCAATAGATATATGAAAGATGTTTTGTTTTAGCACAATCCCTCTTGGTAACAAATGCTAAAGTCATTCTTTGAGTGACAAATTTTAAACTTCAGGAATATTAAGAGTTTAAGCAAGTTTGTAGTTTTCATGTGTACTTATCGTCTGATTCTGAGATAAATGGAAGCTAAGATTTAAGTCACAACATTCTTGATTGAGAAAAGAAGCCAACATACTCCACGTTGGGGAAGTTAACATTCACAAATAATAACTAGGAGATATGGTATGTGTTATTGTCATTATAATATGATATGTTTGTCTTGAAACCTTATCTTTATATTGGTTTGGATGTATAAGTCATCATCTGCCTATTTTTGATAATCTAAGGGGTGGGAAACTAGTGTGTGTGGGTGAAAATGGAGGTTTCCATGATAATATTTGTCTCGAGTCTATTTTGTTCAAGTTAATAGTTTTTCCCTCAAGTAAGAGCATAACAATGTTGAAATGGCCCCAATTGGTACATTTTTCACTCAATTAAAGCCTTTTTCGCTCATGCAAAAGTGTGGTGGTGATGATGTGAATCAAAGCAGTGCAAATTTTTCTCAAGTTAAAAAAAAAACTAGCTCAAGTGAAAAAAATTAGCTTAAGTGAAAATAGTCGATTTTTTGCTTAAGTGACCAAGTTGTCACTTAGGCAAAAATCAACTAGAATTGTTGGATGTTTTTGGACTTATATCAAGGTAAATTTGAAATATTATTGGATAGTTATGTGCTTGTACTTTGTGGTATGCGATGTGAGGCTTAGTAGAGCAAGGGGTTGGTGCCCGTATTCCACTTCTGATGATCTAATATGAACATCAAAAGTTACTTGGAAAGTGATTAGGTAGTTGAGTATTTATCATTAAAAAATTGGTACAATTAAAACTATTTTCCTCGAGAATATCGAACATTTAATGTTCCACAATAAATATATACTCACTAACTAACATTGGTGATGTTAAGCATGTATCAAATAGTCTCAAGTTTGGTGTATGAATATCATAGTCCATAGCATTATTCTGAACTATTCAGATCCTTATAGCTACTATGGCCCCTGTCTTTCATCCCACAGTGTACCAAATTGTGACTTCCCAAATACAAAAGACTCGTACATTGGCATGATCTTGACTTAATACATTTTATGATTTTTACTCAACTGACATATTATTTTACACTTTCAAGAATTATATGACACGATAACTATTAACATACGTCATATATATCTTACTAATAATCTATATGCACCATCCAAACATATACAAAATGTATAAAAATAATACAAAAGTATATAAGTTACTTCTTTTATCCAAACTTATTAAATAAAAATAATTATTATTTTTACTTTATTTTGTTATTACTTCATATAATTATTTGAATTAAAAAATTATTATATTTTAAATAATATAAAATAAATTAAAATAAGAATTAAAGTAAGAATTTTAAATAAGTATATGGATCACTATATTATAAGAAAATAAAATAACAAAAATATAATAAAATAATAAATAAGATCAGTGGATAATTAAAAGACATGAATATAAATAAATAAATGAATCAATGCACAATTATAAATAAATTAAATGACATAAAAATAATAAATAAATCAGATCAGATCATAACTGGAAATAAATAAATAAACGGACTACTTGCACAACTCGAGATAAATTAAATGATATAAAAATAATAAATAAATAAATTGGATTATAACTGGAAATAACTTAAATAATATAAATATAAATAAATAAGCATGATCAATGTGTGAAGTGAAGATAAATTAAATGATATAGATATAAATAAATATGATAGTATAAGTGAAGATAAATTAAATGAAATAAATATAAATAAAAAAAATGAGAATGTAAATGAAGATAAATTAAATGCTATAAAAATAAATAAATAAAAAGGTAAATGCATAACTAAGAATAAATTAAACGAGATGAATATAAAAAATAAATAGGATGAAATATAAATTAAATAATATAAATATAAATATAAATAAATAAATAAATAAAAAGGAACAATGTGTGACTTAAAGTAAATTAGATGACATAAATATACATAAATAAAATCAAGGTGTAACTAAAAATAAATTAAATGATATAAAAATAAATAACCATCATTTGCTGTATATATAACTTTTTTATAAAATGTTTCAAAATATATTCTTCTTTCTAGGGATTTTAAATATTTCCATAAAATTAAAATAAAATAAACATTTCCATCCTCCAGCTCTCACTAAGGAGTTCTATCACCTATAACATCATCTGCTCCCGTGTAATTACATGATCATCATAAATTAAAGAAAAACAATCAAAACAAAGAACAAAGTAAGCTAACTATTTTTAAAAGTTCTCATATAATTATAACTTTAAACATCGACATAAAACCATAAATTCTCATATACTTTCATAAAACCATCAAGTGTCCATCTAGATCATAATTCATCATTTTCATGTCAAACTTTCACTAACTCACAACACATAGACACTTGACTCTACTTCTGGAAGACTTGTGCATTGACTTAGACTTAGAGATCGACACATGTCATACTATCTCACTGTGAAATTCACACAACTATGTGCATACATAATCTCAATATCACATCACCTAGTATGACAAGGTTAATTCATATGACCTGAAAAACCAGATTTTATTTCACACCGCAGACAAAATCATATGAACCTCCTTCAACTCTCAACACCTGATAATCTTCTGACTCTAGTATATCATGAGAGTCGGGATATCTCCTTTTAGACGAATCCCTAATCAATGCAGATCATAAACAATCTTAACACATATTTTCTTTCTTGAAAATACTATGTCTTGATTAAGATTTATATTCCACATCTCACAATATCCAAAATCGCACAATTAAATCATACCAAAGCTTAGAATTTCAAACCACACAAATATTCATCCAATAATCACATAAATATCTAATTAAAGGATTTTTCAATTAAATATACATAAAACAAAATTTTACATAATTTATAAGTAAAACTATAAAATAGAAATAAACCAACCTTTTAAAAGCAAAGATAAAATTTCAGTTTTAATTTTTTTTTCACATAATCTAGCTTGAGCAAAAATCATCTCGCTTGAGTGATAATGGGTCTCGCTTAAGCGAAAATTCTCTTACTTAAGCGAGATTGAACCCGATTGCACCCAAAAATTCATCCAGGTCTCGCTTGAGCGAGATTTCTTCTCACTTGGGCGAAAACGGACCCGAGAGCACCTCATCTTTCCATTCTATTCTCGTTTGAGCAAGAATTAGCTCGTCTGAACGAAATATGTAGAGAAATTTGCATAATTATGCTTAATTTCATCATTCATAGTCAAATGAAAACAATTTCAATAACTCTTTTCACTTCAAAAGTAACTTATACTATATCAACTATACAAATCAACCAATTTTCAGATTCAAACAAAAGCATCTACCATAAATCATCCATATCAAAATCAACATATTCACATTTTATTTCAAACATTATTCAGGGTTACTCATAGACAATCAAACCTACAAAAAAAGTTTGGAACTAGTGACCACATCACCCCTACATCCAGATCCTATAGTCTAGGGTTCTATTGAAAATTTAAACTAGTTTTCCTTACTTGAACTTGAATAAAAGCTCACTAAGAACTCCAAACCTACCAAAAGTATAAGGGTAGCTTAACATGTACCACAAAGTCGTTATAAAAAATATAACAATATCAATAAGACCTTGAGCTAACAGAGATTAACCCTGAAGCTAAAAGAGTCACATACAAAACCTATGTGGAGACAAACCTAACAAGTTCAAAATTTAACTCAAAAAGAATGACAAAAATGAACTTACTCTATTAAATATATTTTGATCGAACGGTCTTGTACTATTCACTACTAGGAGTCTTATAGTGGACTCCGATCGTCAAACTGACGAGCAAAAAAATCAGAATTTTAAAGAGAAGACAGAGGAAAGGAAAAATGAGTTTTCAAATAGACGATGGTTGTTTTAAAATAAAACCGAAATAACTGAATTTATTTCTATACTCTTTTAACTTTAATAATAAAATATTCAAATACCATTTTAGTTGTACCACTTTTACTTTAAAACTATTTTTCTCAGTCCTTACATATTAAAAATTATATATAATACAAAACACAATAATTATTTTTTTAAATATATATATATATATAATTACTAAAGATTATTTTCATTAAAACTCTTTTTCTTTGATAACAATTGAAAACATATATTACATGTTTTAAGTTCTTGTTATATCTACTTTAGTTGAAAAATAAATGAGTAAATAATATATACATTAATAGACTCTCTCTTTTCATTATTTTTGTAGGTATACATACATATATATATACATACATACATACATATATATATATATATATATATATATATATATATATATTCTGTCCCCACACAAATAACACACAGACAGTAACTCAGACATTCACCTTCCCACATCTCTTTCAAAATCTCATGCCACATTCCATAACAGCAACCAACCATGTCTGAACCAACTCCTCACCCTTCTTCCATGGCTCGTGAATACCGCAAGGGTAACTGGACCCTCCAAGAAACCCTCATTCTCATCACAGCCAAGAAGCTCGACGATGAACGCAGGCTCAAAGGGCCTTCTTCTTCTTCCTCTTCTCCTTCTTCTTCCACCAGAAACAGTGGTGAACTGAGATGGAAGTGGGTGGAGAACTATTGCTGGACTCACGGCTGCTTGAGGAGCCAGAACCAGTGCAACGACAAATGGGACAACCTCTTACGTGACTACAAGAAGGTTCGAGAGTACGAGGCCACCAAATCCTCATCTTCATCATCGCATGTTTCGAACAACAACGAATTTCGATCTTACTGGACCATGGAGAAACACCAGCGCAAGGAGCAGAAACTACCCTCCAACATGCTCCTCCAAGTCTACCAAGCTGTCACACAAATCTTGAACAATAAATCACACACTTCATCACAACTTCATCATCATCACCAACACCATCTTGTTGTTAACGTTGTCCATTCACCTTCACAGGAACAACAACAACATGTGCCATTGTTAACTTCCCCCTCACAGCCACTCTCCCAGACAACTCCGGTGGCTTCTCAGCCACTGCTGCTACTGCCACCGCCGTCTCTTCCACCACCGCCGGTTGACTCCACTACTCCTCCTATTTCAGGTAATTCATATACAACTCATAGTTAATTATCATTAAACCCTAACACATAGTTAAAACTTTGGTGGTAGATCACATCCAAAATATCTTCATTTTTTTTCTCTTTTTCTTTAATTAGTGTTTTAATCTTTTGATTTATATGAAATTAGTTAATTGATAGTTTTATGTAGAGTTGATTTGTTCCTTTATTGTTTACAAGAATTTTGCTAATTTTTTAATGAGAATTTGTTGGTTGGATAATAACCTTTGAAGTTGTTGATAAAAAAACATTAAGTTAGTAGAATAATTAATAATATATTTTTAAAAAAAATTAAGAAGAGTGGTTCAAAAATAATACCCTACATTTTCATTCTTTATTTTAAAAATTATAAATAAACAATGATTCTCTAGTATTTATTCTTACTAATTAACTTAATTTCATTTTTTTAATACTCACGTGTAAAAGAAAATATTAATTTTAGTTTACTAGAAAAAGTATTATTAAAAATAATCCTCCCCCAAGTAAATTAAAATCAGCAATAAATACTATAATATATGTATGTTTTATCTGTTATATGATCATTATGCATGTATATTGATTATTATTTTTTTTAATATAAGTTTTGGATGTGTTGTGTTTTGTTTTGATGTTGGTCAAAGTTGTACTGTCTGCAAACACTGGCACATTTAATAGGACCTTATTCTTTTTGGTAAAGTACAGTCAGTATTTTTTAGGGTATACCTGGGGCCTAATGCCTAATGCTAAAACAAAAACACTAACAACACCGTACTAACACAGTTCAAAATAAACTGTGCATGATTCTTTTTAATTTGACCATTCTTTCTACTTTTTTTTTCATCTAATTATAAGAATTATTATATTTAAGTTTCATAAAAAATGTAAGTTTAAACTAGTGATAAAAAATATAAACTTACTTTTTGAATCATAAGAGATGTCTTATTTAAGTTTCAAGACTTTATTAATTTTTAAAAAAATAAAAATAAAAATAGAAAAAGAAGAGTATGAATAATGGATCTCCACTATAGAAAAGTACCATCATGCATACTAGTGGATAGATATCATCATGTCTTGGATTTTGTGGGTTGTGCCAACATAATTAACCAATATTTACCTCTTTAATCTCCTAATGTTAATTATAATGATTAATGGAATACCTAATTCTTACTAGTAATAATAATAATAAAAAGTTCAATTGTTACTTCAGTTGAAAAAGTTAATTTCATATAATAATTTAATCACCTTTGTTTTATTTTATTTGAATTTTAAAAAAATGCTTTTGTTCATTACTAATGTTCAATTCAAGCTATGATATATTATGAAACTGTTCATGATACTAAAAACATTACATATTAGTACACTATTTATTAAACATCATTAATATATTTTCCATGAATTTAATTAGTAATATTATTGTAAGAGTAATATATCATATAATAATATATATCAAATATTCTTAAAAGAAAACTATGTAATAACTTTAACTCTAATTTAATCTTATAAAACTGATTTGTAAGGTGATGTTTGTACCTGTTTATATATTATAAAATATTTTTATTTTTAGTTGATGTGGGATCCTTCGACACATCCTCTCACGTCGAGACCTTTCAACTTATGTGTGAAACTATATATTTATAGGTGATCTGATAACGAATAACCTGATAAACCAAAAAACTCTCGATAAAGTAAGTTCTAAATGACTATAATATCATCTTAAAAAGTCAATTTTAAATCTAATTTAACCTTATAAAACTAGTTCATAAAATAAGATTTATACTCATTTATATTTTTATATCTAATTGAGGTGGGATATTCCAACAATTTACCTAACATTATCCTTATACATTTACGTGGTCTTCTTACGTTCTTATGCATGAAATTGTTTTTATTTTATTTTATTTAACTTATTAAAAATAAATAAATAGACATCACTCAATTGAGATGGAAGATGTTTCACTTGAATGATTTCAGTTTGAAATAAATGACAAACTAGATAGTTATTATTCATCTTCATAATGTGAAAAACTAGCCTAGCATGTTTCTAGGTCTTATAACACATTTCTTGATATTTGCAATAAAACCCACATGTCAATCATAAATAAACCACTATGTATAAATTAGTTTTCATTAAATAAATGTTATATTGAGAAGAGTACACATTCATAATTGAGTTCCAAACAATCTTGTTTAGGTTTTAAAAGAAACTTTGTTAAGAGATACAAAATTTATTTTAAGATTTTTTTTCACTATAAGTTTCAGAAAAAAATGTCAATAAATATTCCTAGAAAATTATTGAATTAAGCAACTTACTGACCATACTTAGTAATTATAATATACTATTAACTTTATTTATTAATTTTCCTTAAAAAACATTATTCATTAAATATATATAAAAAATATAATAATATTTTTTTCATATAATTTAAAATCTAAAGTACCAGTTTAAGTAAGATGTCAAATTTTAATTATAATAATACCTATTTTTTTTATCTAAATTAAATGTTAAATTTCATAATTATATCTAATGATAACTAATAATACCTATTTCTAATCTAAGTTAGATGTTAAATTTCATAATTATATCTAATGATAACTTTGTTTAGAAAAATATTTTATTTTATCAACATTAAAATTTTGTTTTTAGAAGCAAAAGCTTTTTATCTTTATAATCTTCCGCTGGTATATAGTGATTATACATAGTTGTGATGTGATGGGTGTTGCAGAGGGATCAGAATCAAGTGGCACAGAAAACAAACACAAGGACGATAACTCAGAATCAAAACGGAGGAAGTTTGAGCAGAAGCTTGGATCAAGCATCATGCAGAGTGCATCAGAGTTGGCACAAGCTCTTGGGAGCTGCGAGGAGAAGAAGGAGAAGAGGCACCAAGAGATGATGGAGCTTCATCACCGAGCTCTTCACAGTCAACAAACACGAGACCAAGTGAACCACCATGGAATCACCAACCTTGTTTCTGCAGTAACCAACCTCATTGCTGTCATTCAGTCCCTCATCACTTCCATCAACAAAGATCATGCTGGTGGAAACGATGATGGTGATGCATGTTCTTCTTAATATTTTAGGGCAAGAAATAGTTTTTAAATATTAATTATAATTTGTTTTAGTAATGGATTAGTGCACATTGAAACATTTGTGAAAATAAACCAAATTGGTTGATGAGTTATGAGGTACACATCTATTAAATGGTGTATTTATTGGAGAAATATATCAAACTCACTCACATATGATATTGGTAAGATACGTATTGATGAAATATTTAATTCACAGATATTTGTTAGATTTTTTTTACTATAATACGATTTTAACATAATTTTAAAAAAAGAAATATATTAATTTTTTAAAAATTTAAATTTGTTATATAAATTTTTATTATGATTATAAAAATAAGAAACAAATTTTTTTAAACCATGAGAAACATTTTTTTTCCAAAAAAAATAAAGAATTGTGCACATAAATCTTTATTATCAATTTATATAATTTATAATTATATAATATATATTTGTGTCTCCGTATCCTATATTTTAAAGATTATATATATTTTTCGTGTTTGCGTGAGTTTCTGTATTACCTAGTTTAAAATTTTTGTTTTAAAAATATATAAATTTATATGTAGAAAAAAGAAAATTAAGCAATGTGTAAAAGAAAAAAAGAGTTATTGAATATAAGAGGTAAAACAAAATAAGTATATGTTTGGCAAGAGATATACTAAGAATAGAAACATACGAAAAAGAATGGAATAAAAAAAAGTAAAACAATTTCACAACAATTAAATAGTGATCCGTTATTTTTTTTAAAAAAAATAGATAATAGAGTTTAAGTTGAAAAAAAATGAAATATCTTTAAAAAAATTATAAGTAGATTTAAAAATTATTAAATAAAATATGTTTAATATATTTTAATCTATACATAATTTTATTAAAATATTCTTAAATAAAATTTGATATTTATTGTTTTTTTTTTCAAGAATGGGTTTAATATGTAACTTGCATTATTTATTATTATTTATATAGTATTTGTTTAGTTGACAAAGAAAAAGAAAACAGAAAGTTAAAGGGACACAGCAAAACGGTGAGCTTTGTGTTTTCAGTTTCATCAATAAGAGCGCATTTATCTTTCAAATTTGGTTCATGTCTCTTCCTTCAAACTCATTGACGTGCTTCCCTCATCCTTCAATTTCCGCTCTTTACAAATCCAACACAATACCCTTCAATTTGTTTCATTCTCTCTCTCTCTCTCACACACACTTTTTCCTGTGATCCACGCAGCTTCAATTTCCTTCCCATTTCATTAAGGTCTTTCTTCTCTCTATTTGCATTTTCATGTTTTGTTTGCATGTTTTCTTCTGACTATACAAGTAGTAGGAGAAGGGTTATGCCACATTTGAGTTCTCATAAATAATGGGTATTGCTTGTTTTTCTCTTAGCGTTGAACCATTTTTTGTTTGAGACCAAAACCTTAGCTGTTGCAACTGTCTATGCTTTGGTTGGATGTTAATTTGTGTTTCAGAGGAAGTTTCTTGCAATGGGAATTGGCTGAGACTGGAGGAAAGTTTTTAGCCATGTTGAAAGTTTCAAACTTTAAGTCATGGGATTTGGTGGTTTCTGCTTTTAAACGTTGAGTTACTTAGTCATCTAATCACAGTTATCTTGTATTGTAATTTTGTTGAGTTTTACAGTAATTACTTTAAAGTCAGACCTGTATATGATTTCTGTATAGATTTTTTACACTAACAATGCATAGAAATTAAACTGGTAAATGTTTAAAAATTAATAACAAGAATTGGTGATCTGATATTGAATAAATTAGTGATTTCTTTGGTGGTGTTGTTAATTTTCTTTTGGTTGATGTGTTTTTCAATTGGAAGATTTTGATTTTGAATTGCTGATGACTTGAAATTGATGATTAGGCTATATGGGGAGGATCAAACCTCATGTTCTTCTACAGCAAAGCAAAAGGAAGAAGGGGCCTTCTCGCATAAGTGCCACAACTATTATAGTCTGTACATCGATTATTGTCATGCTTATGTATTTCCTGTTTTATAGACATTGGTTCAACAGGTTAGTAAAAAGGAAGAAAATTCTCGCATAAGTGCCACCACTATTATATTTTATACATTGATTCTTGTCATGCTTATGTGTTTCACTATTTTATAGACATTGGAGAAGGCAGATTTATAGTGCGACAAATGATACACGATACTGGTTTCCTGAATAAAAAATTACTAACGAAATTATACACATGAATACTTGTTCAAATTCAGCTCTAGCTTGTCTGAGATTAGTCTGTATTTCTTCCGCATCATTGTGAGAATTTTTGGGATACTATTACTATTGGTCATTTTTTATTGGTGTAATGATTGAATTGAGCCTTTTGCTTGCTGATGACACTTCAGTTTTTGGCTTTATTGTTCTGTCAATATTTGTTTGTCAACATGTACAAAAGCTTTTCCATTTTTCTCTTACATTTGTTGAGTGATTCAAACTTATTAAAAAATGAATTTAAATGGAACATCCATTTGTAATATGGTTTCTGAGAAGGTGATAATAAAGAAATGGAGATTAACATTAAACAGTACGTGTTTCATTTTCTCATACAAAATGAACTTCAAAAGAGGTTGTCTGTTATCTAATAATTCATTATATTACCTGCTGCATTCAGGACAGGACTTCAACCAGAGAACTACATATCAGTCTCTGAGGTACGCACTTACATTGTAAAGGGTTTCGATAACTTTATATCCATTTTAAATTTATTGGTTGTCTGGTATCTTGTGACGTGTTTCTAAGTTTATAATTCAAACATGTATTTTACTTATCTTTTTCCTTTGAGATAAGGATGCTGGAAAGACAAGGTTTTTCCCTCCTCATCAGTGAATAAATACTGAATATTCCTTAGATCCTTGATTAATCTAATAATTTCTAGTAACTAATTTTGCTGCAGGATGAAAATACACTTGTGGAATCCAAAAAATCTGATCTACCTGGATATGCAGTAAGTTTCCATTCCCCATGCTGCCGTGATCACATTAGCTTGTTTTTTCGAAGTTCTAGGTGCTTGTCAATTGAAATTATTATTAACTTACAAAATGGATACTCATTTCTTCCTTATCATAGGTTGTAGTTACCTCTAAAGGTTCTATTATAGTAGAACTTTATAAGGAAAGTGCCCCTGAAGTTGTTGATGAATTCATAGATTTATGGTGAGTACTTGGTTCTCCCCTAATCCTGTCTATATTCCCAGAAATTAAAATGATGGCTGATGAATGTTTTGGGGCTTGCTTGGTACAAACTCATTTTTCAGTTTCATTCACTAATTTTTCTTGGTTGTGATTCGGGGAGAGCATTAAAGGAAAAGATGAAGAATTTCATGCTTTATGGTAATTAGATTATTGGAAGTCCAAAATAGTTAAGCCTAAAAGACTAAATAGGTGGAGGTAGATGGTTTTAGTTTGATCATATGGATTTCACCGATTTGGAAGGCTTCTCATCTTCTAGGGCTTATAGTTTATGCTACAAGCTAGTCTTATAGGGTGTTGGAGTGGCTTCAAAAGTTGGTTGATGAGATTTTCTTGGTCTTGGTATTAAAGGAAGAGGACAATGGTGGTTCACTTCAGTCTACAATTTGACTAAACCTATTAGAGATTTCACATCAACTAGAGATATTGTCAAATTATAGTATATAAATAGGTGTAAACCTCACTTCATTAGTCGGTTTTGTGAGGTCGAGTTAGATTTAAAGTTTTTTTTCTAATATGGTGTCAAAGTCTATTCTAGCTAGGTTTCTTGGGTTTATAACGTCACCCACTATTGGACCATCCACAAATATCTAATCTCACGTTCTAGATGTTCAATTCTCAGATTGAGGGGATATATTGGAGATCCCCGTATCCATTGGAAATATAACCAAATTATAGTATACAAGTGTATATAGATCTTATCTTATAAGTCAGTTATATGATAAGATGAGTATCTTACAAGATAATGGAGAAGTTTTTCCATTTTTCTTTCTTATTTTCTTTTCAAGTATTTTAGGAGAAGATTATCCAAATAGACCCAAAGTATACATTAGGTTTCCGCAAAAGTAGATAAGTATCTATCTTGTGGATGGGATTCTTATTGTTGGAGGAGACATTGGTATCGCTACTTGCAATTGAAATTACCTGTTTCTGTACAGCTCTGCTATTCCGACAGACTGTGTTCATTGAAGTTTGTACTGAAGTCCATTCAGGATAATGGACTAATGATTACAAAGGGCCTTTAAAAGAACAGGAAGTTCAGAGAGCTATCCGGAGTATGGATAACGAAACAGCTCCAGGATCCAATGGTTTTACTGTTCTTTTTTTTCAGAACTGTTATATATGAATTCCTCTTTCCTCATTTGAGAGTCTAATATAGAACATTCAAGGTAAGGGATTATTAGTAAGGTCCTTTCTAAGAGGTTGAGTGCTGCTTTTCAAATATTTAACGGAGTGTGGGAGAATATGAAGGAACTTGGAAGTAGTACAAAGCCATGTAACAGGTTTGAAAATAAAGTTGAATGCTATAACCTCGAGCATTGCTAATTGGCTATATTGCTGCATATAACATCTGCAGCCTGAAATGAGTATTCTCTATTGAATGAAGAGATTAAATCCTGCAGCTTTATGGCTATATATTAACTTTTATTGGGATCGGTTAGTGTTAGTAGCTTGTTTATTTCAAAGTGGTGTGCTGTATGAAATTCCTTTGAATGTATCATGTTCATGCTTCCAACCAAACTTAAATTTTTTATTTTCCAGTCAAAAAGGGCACTTCAAGGGGATGCTTTTTCACCAAGTAATTAAGCACTATGTAATTCAGGCAGGTCATAACAAAGGGCCTGGAGCTACTGAAGATTGGAACTTGTTAGGAAAGAAATATGCAAGGTGTTTTTTTTTTGTTTATTTGCAATTTGATGTTTACCATATCATCTCATACTATTGATAATCTACCTGTGAGCTGCATAATTTTTTCTAGTACTAAATATTGTGATGATTAACTAGTATGAGACATGAAGCATTCATGCTTGGAACTTCGAAGGGTAATTACTTCAACAAAGGATTTGATCTTTTCATCACAACTGCACCAATACCAGATCTAAGTGAAAAGCTTATCGTGTTTGGCCGAGTCATCAAGGGAGAGGATATTGTTCAGGTGGCTGAATCTGCTTAATTCTCATTATCACGTCTGATATTGTATGCTGAGTTTTTGTTTTTCCTTTTCTATTGTTGCTGGTTATGTCCTTTCCTACTCTTATTGGTTAAGGTGTTTTGCACATCATTTTAAATAATTTTTTCTGTTCAGTTATTAGCTGATTCATCAATTTGCATGTGTATATAAATACTATGATGTATAAGCCATAATGGTTATAGAAGTCAATACCATATTTATCTTGACACATGGATAACTTGGTTAAAGACAGTAACATTAGGTAGGGAATGAAAACATGGCAAGTCATGTGAATATAATTTAATTTATATATGACTTTTGTAGTTTTGATTTGAACACACACACACTCTTTCTTCAAAATCAACACTGATAGTTAATACTGATAGTTTCACAATCCTATGCCAGGAAATTGAAGAAGTGGATACAGATGAACATTACCAACCAAAAATTTCTATTGGGATACTTGATGTGGCTCTTAAAGAGATAGTGTGAAGGCTCTCTCTGCCTGAATCAGAATCGTAAATATTTTTCTCCTACTTTGTTGATAACATGTTTGGTAAAATCCTCTCTACACTGATGAAGAACCTCAAGGATTTCACTTTAGGTTTGTCAATGAAACTTTTGATCTTTGATGCAGTTTTAGCTACATGTTTCAGCAGGATTTATGTAAGAAGATTGCCACTTGCCAGTTTGGTGATATCACCTCTTATATATATTTTTTGGCATTAAACTTCATCTGTAACCTCAAAGGAGGCACATTGAGATAAAGAAATTATTTTTTTGCCTACCAATGCAGTTCATGTATAGTGTTTCAATTAATCACCATTTTAGGACAAAGTCAGAAATATTGGCTCTGTAATCTATTTTGTAATCATGCTTAATTCATATATTTATTTAGTTATAATAGCAATAAGTGCACAAAGTAAGCTAAGCATTATTTGTAATCAAGACTTTCTCAATGCAATGGTAATGATAGCAAGAAAAAAACAAAGGGTGTAGAAGAGAAAATAAGATAATGAAAATACAGTGAAAATAAAATTAAGTTGAAGAAAAATTGAGTAAAGATTAAAAAGAAATAGAATGAAAAATGTAGTTTCTAGAATTATTTGATATTATTTATTAGTGAAAACAAATGTGATTTCTTAAATATGTGTCCATATTTTTATTATATTAAAATATTTCAATTTTTAAAATATAAAAAATAATAATTTTGTAAAAATAAAAGTTAGGAAAATATAGGTCATTTTTTAGTTTAGAGGTTAGGATGATACTTTTGGATTAAGATATTGTACAGTTATGTTTGTATCATGTCTAATATTAAAATTACTTCAATTGAATAAATGATAAAACAGTATAATTAAAAATCACACAAAAATGCAATTCCAAGAATTTGTATATTCTCTCTGGTATAGATTTTGTTATTAATATTATTTATTTTGTTTTTATTAATAATATTTTTTTTTATTAATTGTGTATTACTATTATTTTTATTTGAAAACTAAAACTATTAAACAATAGAAAAAATTAAGTATAGAATCATTATAATCCATTATTTAATTTACAATTACAAAAAAGAAGTAAGTTAATAAGGTTTTTTGGTGAGTTATATAGAGAGAGACATATAGAATTAAACTATACTAGTAAATTTTAGTAAATATTACCCGAGTTAATAACTTTATATTAAATTATGTTTTTTTTTTCAAAATTCATTAATACATTATTTTTTTTCCATTTTGTTATTTCTAGATTCTGCTACCAAATTAGTATAACAAACATCACATGACCAAATTAGTATAACAAACATCACATGATTGATGTAATTAGTCTAAATAATTTGAATTATATCATTGTAATTATATAAAAAAGTGTCACAAAAGTCAATCATACTGATAAACACCATTAAATGTCATGCCTAGTACAGGTTATGATTAGTTAAATTAAATCCAAAGTATAAAGTGTGCATGTTTTATTCTTGTTAATATTCATCAAAATGGGTTGGAGCAATGACGTAAATAAGAATGGAGAGGAAAAAGAAAAAAAAAAAGATTCACAAGAAAGAAGTAGGAGAAGTGGAAGAAGATATGAAAAAAAATTGATGGTAAATTATTAGATCATAGAACATATTTTAATTCTCTTGAAAGTAGAAGTTGTATGAAAAATTTCTATATGTCACTTTCATAAATAATGATGGTTGTAACTACGTCATATGACTTTTAATTAATTCATGCAACACATGTGTCTTTTGGAGATGTAATGATGAGTTTTTTTTTTTTTAATTTTAGGAGTTATAATGTGTCTTTCCCTAATTTTAAGGAACCACCCGCATGTTAGGATTAACTAGGAGTTAATTAAGTGTTAAACATATGATTGATTAAGTTAACTTGATCGAAGTAGTATTATGTTTGCATATAGGTTTTTTAATGATTCTAAACACCCGAGTCTTGTTGCTCATTCATTTTTCTACCCTCTACCCTCTCTCCTACACTCATTATTCCATTTGAAACACATTATCTTTATTTTGAGCTTTTTTTTTTTTTTGCTAAAAAATGCTTATATGTTTTGGGTTCCATATAATTTTCACCCCTTACTCATTTACATTTATGTCTTGGGTAAATGTGCCTATTCTCATGTTTCAAGGTTCCTATATCCCTCTTTTTACGCTTTTAATCCCTAAATAAAATTAGTGTTTATATATTTACTTATATTCTACTACAAAAGCTTCTAATTATTCTTATTATCTAATAAAATTTAACTAAAGAAACACCTATGAATACCCAATTGATCCCTTTTACACATGTAATAAGAATATTTTAAATTAAATAACCCTTTTGTATGCTAATGTTAATTAAAAAAGATTTCATTTTTTTGTTGAAATTAAAAGCAAGTAAAAACATTTTGATAATTCAAATAAAAAGTGTATAATTTTTTTAATTAGTTTCATTTTATTACAAATAACCAAAAGTTGTTTTAGTAAAAAGTAAATTAAATCTCTTTACAACTAAAAGAGATTTTGTTAGGATACTTGGTCATTATTGGATCAATTGTTTATTTCTTTTAATTTACAATATCTTACTTGACCTTTTAGATTGTTTATTAAAAAAAAAATAAAAAAAATTAAAGATCTAGAGTTAAATATTGAATAACCATCCTCAAACAAGTAATTATCTTGCCTTATTTTATAATTAATATATATAATAGTTATTTTTTAAAATTTGTGATGATAAAATTCTTCATTTAAAAAAAAACCTAAATAATGATAAAAGAATTGGAAAACTAGCCTTTAGCGTAACAATCCCCGCGCTCGTTCGTCTCTTTGGTAGACCGCGATTTTTCTTCTTCTTACTTCACTCGGATTCTTCATTTCTTCCCTTTTTCTCACATTCCATAACGTTTTCTTCAACTACAAAAGCACCACTCCTTCACTTTCAACTCTCTCTCTCTCTCTCCAACTACCACTAGGGCAAACGCACGCACGCAATGAAACCTGAGTTGTACGAAATCTCCGACGACGAATGGGAGAACCACTCCTTCAAACCCTCGCGCGTCCTCAAGCGACCTCGCACTTCGTCTGCTCCATCTCCTCCACCGATCGAGTCCTTCGCCTACACCTCTAAGGTCGACGTTTTAAGCGAAAACGATAGCGATTGCGTCGAAATCGCGCCGAACGACGCCAATTTCCTCGACGACCTCGAGGACGCCGACGTGGACAACGGCGTCGGCGGTTACGCGGCGGCCTCGCGAGGCCGGAGATTCATCATCGACGACGAAGACGAGGACGCGGAAGAGAACGGCGGAGGAGACGGACGCGTGGCGGAGTTGTACGAGGTGGAGTCCAGCGAGGTGGAAGAAGAAGAAGAAGAAGTTGAAGAGTTGAACGAAAACGATGTCGTCGGTAGGGCTTTGCATAAGTGCGCGCGAATCTCTGCGGAGTTGAAGGGCGAACTGTTCGGCTCGTCGGGGACCGCGTGCGAGAGGTATTCGGAGGCGGAGTCTTCGTCAGTGAGGATCGTGACTCAGGTTAAACGGCGATTTGTTTTGTGTTTTTGTTTTGTTTAGGTTGAAACTTGACACTGGAGATTTTATGTTCGTTTGAGGTGAAGTGCATGCTGTTGTTGATGTGTGTAGGAGGATGTGGATGTTGCGTGCGCGTCGGAGGATTCGGATTTTCAGCCATTGCTAAAGCCGTATCAGTTGGTTGGTGTCAACTTTTTGCTTCTGTTGTATCGGAAGGGGATTGGAGGAGGTAATTGTTAGGGTTTTGACGATTTTTGTGATGTGCTGGGTTTAGGTCATGCGGAGTTGGTGTATTTGTTTAGCTTGATTGGATTTCTTTTTTGAAATTTGAATATTTCTGGTTGTAGTTATGCAATAGGTTTGTTCATTAGTGATTATGATGTAATTTATTAGGGTTTTTGAAGGGTTTTAGGCTGTGCTGAGTTTAATTTGTGTTCGTGTTGGTTGTAGCTGCGTTATGGACTATGTTGGGTGTTTTCCTTGAGAAAAAATGGAAGAGTGGATTAATTGATGGCCCTTTCATTGTGGATTTCTCAATATAGTGACACTTTTATGTTGTGGTCTGGTGTTCTTTACTGTGGAATTGCATATTTGCTTTGTGTTTGGTTTTGTATCTCCTGATTTTGTGTTTATTGAAACAATATAATGTAATGGCGTTATGATTTGCGTTTACTGTTTGGCATAGCTTTTTTTAAAGCTTAGTTGTTTTTCTTTTTGAAATTTGAGTACTTCTGGCTCTAATCATGCAATAAGTCTGTTCATTAGAGTTCACTATGATTGCCTCGAGTTGTGTGTTGATACTTGATTTCACGTGTCACAGCCATATTGGCAGATGAAATGGGTCTTGGCAAAACAATTCAGGTTTGTTATCCTTTTTATTAACAACTTGTTTAACATGTTTCTACTTTTGTTTGTAGTCCTTGACTTTTTCAATTAAGAATCTATCATATGTTATTTCCTTCCAGGCCATCACATATTTAACTTTGTTGAATCGCTTGCACAATGATTCTGGTCCACATCTTATAGTATGTCCTGCTTCTGTTTTGGAAAACTGGGAAAGGGAACTAAAAAGGTGGTGTCCGCACTTTTCTGTTCTGCAATATCATGGTGCTGGACGTGCAGCATACTGCAAGGAGTTGAACTCTCTGTCCAAGGCTGGATTGCCTCCTCCATTTAATGTTCTTCTCGTGTGTTATTCACTTTTTGAACGTCACAGGTTCATTCCAATATTCTTAAGTGCCATTTATATATATTCTCTTCAAATGTTAATTAAATTTTTATAATTTATATTCATGCTAGTGCACAGCAGAAAGATGATCGCAAAATTCTGAAGCGATGGAGATGGAGCTGTGTGTTGATGGATGAGGCACATGCTTTGAAGGACAAAAATAGCTTTAGGTGGAAAAATCTGATGTCTGTTGCACGAAATGCGAACCAACGCTTGATGTTGACTGGGACACCACTTCAAAATGATCTACATGTATGTATCTACATAAGTGAATGTCTTTGCAGCATTGTAGCTGTTTTTGTTGTTGCTGAACAAAAAAAAAACTATTAGTTTTGTGGCACCTGTGGAATAATTTCTTCTCTTAAAAAAGATTCGTATGTTGTGGCTGGACACTATTACAAAGGTAATGTTAGAGCATATTTGAAAACTGTGATCATTGCTGAAGCATAGAACAAGTGCTTACCTTCAACTGATCAATATCTGGCGTGTCACACTACATAACACTCTAAATTTTCCACTGAATGTGACTATAAGCTTCAAAACTGTTCGATGCGTCCTTTGTAATTGGGATTCTCCTTCTTTCATTCTAATTCTATTAACGTAGAATCTGACTCTATTTTGACTGAAAAAATGTGTGGATGGGATTAGGCAGAATAAAAGCTGAAGTTGTAAAGTACTTTTAGGGAGAATAGGAAGGGTGTACTGATAGGAACAATTCCTATCTACACTAGGTAGAATGTTTTGTTGACTAAGAAGTAGAAGAAAAATAAAGAAAGAGCAAACACTCCCAACCAAGGTAAAACACCTATGACCCTAAATGACAAGCTGAAACTGAAAATATACCTCTCTTTCCCTTCATCTGAACTGCCAATATAACAGGCTTGCTGTCTGTCTCTCTCTTTCTCCTCTAACAAATTTTCCCTCTCATTTGTTCTGTACAAGTCAGTCCTTACCCTAAATGGAGAAAAAAACTGACATAAGCTGAGCATTGACTTTATCTGGCCTTCTTAATCAGGATCTTATCATAAAGACCCTGTCTTGAGTGTTTTTTTAGTCAGGTTCAGGCTTATTAAATGTTTTGGGTTTTTGAGAGCGGCTGATACTTGTGAGTTGTAATTACATTTTGCTGATGGCAACTTTTTTCTTTTTGACAGCAAAATGGTAGTCCGTCTATTACATTTCTTTCCTGCAGATTTAGTTGTACTGTATATTTTGTACTGGATTAGTTACGGACTTACAGTGATTCTAATAGGAACTTCAATTTATTTACCGAATCATGGGCAGTAAGTCCTTACAGAAGAGGTTACACTTATAAATCCTTTAAAACAGACGCATAGAAAGAACACAAAACATCAATAGTTTTATCTACCCATGTGAGGTTGATTACGTGAAGTGCACAGTGCCTTTGTGAAAAAACTAATTTCTCAAAGATTCTAACCATGAAATCCTTTTTAATAATCTCCTCCAAAGTCCATTAATCCCTTATGGTCTCCCTTATCTTTTCAAAGGACTAAAGCCCGTGCTGTTTGCCCTCTCCACAATGCTTCCTGTGGTCTACTTTGCCCCGTATCCAACTAGACTTAATTGACTTTTTGGTATCTTCAATAGGATTCAGACCAATATCTCGTTAAATACAATAATTCTGTATTCTATTCTATCCTTTGTGTGACCACACATCCATTTTGACAGATTTCAAATATGTATAAGCGGATCTGTGGTTACTTGTTTCTACTTCCAATTTTTTATTTGTCCAGTTAAAGTTCAGTATTTAGTACCAATGTACCATAGAATATAGCTAGTTATATAACAATATGATAAAACTCTTTTTTGAGCTGGGTTGGTACTTTGTGGTCACAAATAATCTTTAGATACCTTTCTCCATTTTAACTACCTAGCTTTTATTTGTGTTGACATTTTTATTAATTTCCCAATCATTTTGTAATATTGATCCCTAATAATTAAATTTCTTAATGTGACCATCCAATCATTACCTCCCAAGTCATTTTCCTCTTTCCTTGTTAAATTTGCAATTTGTATGTTTTGTCTTAACCCTACTCGTGTAGAAAATCTGTGATTCCCATTTCTTTCTCCAAAGCTCAAGATAGAGTTAATCTCTTTCTTTTATTCCTCAATCAAAACTGTGTCATCTACAAGAAATAAACTTTTTTTTCCTTCAAAGCTCAAATTTAGATATGACTTTGTTCTCTTGTTCAAACGAAACTTTATCATCCACAAAGTTAAAGATTAGAAACAGCATAAATGAAACAAAAATGGAAAATGGTAGTGATAATAGGTGGCTCTGATTCCTCCTTTCCAAAGATGCCAAATTTTTATTCAATCACAAAACATGTGTTTAGGAACTCCTACATTATGGGAAATAACATCCCTTATTTTCAAGAACTTTTTCACAATCCCATTGCAAAATAAGCTAATCCTAGTATTCTATCAATGTGTCTTCCTTTAATCCTTGTGTTTTTTAATCATCATCCCAAAGTGAATTTGCACCTTGCATCTTCCTTATTTCTTCCCTGCTTTCTGAGATTATCTTATTCTCTTACCCCATGTTATTTGGGGTAGAAACAGAGTAGTTAATAGTGCCTGAGTGGACACCTACTGTGATGGCGGCTGGAATCAGGTGCGACAGAGACACCTGTAGTGATTTTGGAAAAGCTTGCAGCAATGATTCTGGCGCGATTCTGTCGCTGTTTTGGTTTTGAACCTCTTGGTTATGAAATTTAATAACATGTTTTAAGTTTTAGGTTTTTTTCTTTACACATTATTTGGGATCAAAATAGCAGTTAGCCCACTATAGTGGGTTCGGGAGGTGACTGCTCTGCTATCGTCAATGAACTAATGGTGTGGAAGAAAGTAGGAAGAAAGGGCATATTAAGCGGAAAGTGGAAGGATGGAAGTTATTTATGTGTGAACCATTAGAAAACACTTCTGTCCGAAATTGGAATGAAATGAGAGAGTGATTATCTCTCTTTTTTTGGGTTTAATTTTTGTTTTAAAAGTATACTTTCTTAAATAGTAATTACTTTTATGTTATGATAAAATATCGGATTAAAAATATTACCGTTTTAATTATTATAAAATAATTTTTTTCTACAATTTATTTGTTTAGTTCTACTTTCTTTTCCGCTCATCCAAACAAGTACAGATAAACACCTCTACTTTGCCTCCTATTTCTCTCCTTTCAAACAACCTCTTCTGTATTCTTACTATTTTTTTTGCTATTTCACACTTAATCCAAACAAAGCATTTATGGATATTCCCTGTAGCTTTCATACTGTTCCTTTGTTGTCAGCAGCTCTACTCCCTGCGTGTCTAACACTACTGCTTGCCTAACAGGTTCTTTCATTAACGTGACAATTTTATGAAATAAGAAAATATATACACCAACAAAAGCTGTTGTGTGCTTGTTGATGATTGCAGTAGCCAGTAGGATTTAAACTGTGGGTCTTTGTCAAATTGACATCAGATTTGTGTGGTGAATGATGGTTGGGAAACTGTCAATTTCTGGTTTGTTTTCAATCCTTTTGAAAATACATAGGCAAACACAATGTAGAATTATAAGTGTCTAATAAGCTTGTGTACCAAGGAGGTCTAGCTTAGTTGATTGAGTAGTGTATGTAAGTTGTTGTAAATATCCTAGTATCTGAGTTGAGCTCCTTTCTAGGATAAGAATACACAGTTACAGTTAAGGCAGAGAAAAGGGAGATACCAAGTCATTTGTATTTTGAGACAATAATGTACTTAAATCTTGATCAAAATCTCTATGATTTGTCTCAACCTGTTGACTTTGCTGGCATTAATATAAATGTAGTTGCTGAAGCAAGCTTTTCTGTGAATTTGTTGCAGGAGTTATGGTCATTGTTGGAGTTTATGATGCCTGATATTTTTGCTTCTGAAGATGTTGACCTAAAAAAGTTACTAAATGCAGAAGATAGAGATTTAATTGGTCGCATGAAGTCCATCTTAGGGCCATTTATTTTGCGGCGACTGAAATCTGATGTGATGCAACAACTTGTTCCAAAAATACAGCAGGTATGTCTGTCACCTTCGGCGCAAAGTTTTTTGTTTTATTATACTCAATCTTCAACATGTCCTTGTTTCTATTTGCCAACTTTTGTTACTGCAGGTTGAATATGTTATAATGGAAAGGCAGCAGGAATCTGCTTACAAGGATGCCATTGAAGAGTATCGTGCGGTTTCACAAGCTCGGATGGCAAAATGTTCTGAGCTTAATTCAAAAAGTTTACTAGAAGTGCTTCCTCGACGACAGATAAATAACTATTTCGTTCAGTTCCGCAAGGTTCTTGATTTATGTTTTGACTTAAAATGAAGCTATATTTTGTTTGGTTTATACTGCTCTCTTTTATTTGGTAATATATTTCTGTATTCTTATTCTAGATAGCAAATCACCCCTTGTTAATAAGGCGAATCTACAGTGATGAGGATGTCATTCGCTTTGGTAGGAAGCTACATCCAGTAGGTGCTTTTGGTTTTGAATGTACTTTGGACAGAGTTATAGAAGAACTTAAAAATTACAGTGACTTCTCTATTCATCGGGTAAATCTTCTATTCAGAACAATGCATTTACTAACCCTCTCTATGTTCGGATTCCATCAATATGCTAAAGTAGTTTGTGTTACCTCCTCTCTCTGCCCCAATAATGGACAAAAACACATATTTTCCCTACCCCTTTTCTTCACTAGCAAGCTTTTTTTTAAGGTTAATTTTGAAATTTCATTTGCTGCTTCAGAACCTCTTCAAAACATATTGTGAAATTCCCTATCCAAACAAAAGGTAAACCAATTAGCTGAGAATATTCTTTATCTTCATGCTTTAATAAAGCTGTGGTCCTGCTCATGATGTTTCGATAATTGGCAAATAAAACTGGCTTTAACTGTCTAACCCTGCTTGCAATGAATGAAGACCAGCCTGAACCATCTCATTGGGTTAGCTAAATGGACCAATCAGGGTCATCAGGCTATGCTAGAAACTAAAATTTAATAAAATCATTTGGATTACTTTTTAAGTGACTTCTGCTAAATTTTTCTTTCAACCAACCTTTTTTTCCCATTCTATGGATGCCCAGTAATTGCATTATACTAGATGGTTTCTAGGTACAAATTACAATGTTTAATTGATTTATGTTTGCTGATCCATTCTATCTATTTAACAATTTGTATGTCAAAGTTTTGTCATAACACCTCTTATGCTCTGTATTATGCATGCTCTCATTCTGGCAAGGTAGAATGTGGTGCTGCCATTTCATTTTTTATTTTTTATTTTTTTTTTCTTTCTCAGAAAAGCTGTTTTCGCCTTTTTCTGCTTAATGCTCCTCCCCTTGCCATTTCATTAATACAAGCTGTTGTAGTGATATTGTAATTATAGAATTTTACTTGATGATTGTTTATTGTGGATAGCATGGCTTAAATTTCAAGCTGTAAATTTTTTATTTGCAGCTTTTACTTCATTATGGTGTCAATGATAAAAAGGGTATCCTTCCGGATAAGCATGTTATGCTTTCTGCAAAATGTCGGGTATGGATTTATGACTCTAAAATTTCTGTAATCGTCAAATATACAGTGGCGGCATAATTATGTGCTGGGTATCCTGAGATTGAGCTACTCCATGGATAAATGTAGGCCTTATCAAAGCTTCTTCCTTCACTAAAGAAGGATGGCCATCGAATCTTAATCTTCAGTCAATGGACCTCAATGCTTGACATATTGGAGTGGTGTTTGGATGTCATTGGATTGACCTATAGACGGCTTGATGGAAGGTAATTTTATTTTTTGACATTAAGACACTTCTTTAAAGTTAAAAAGGTATGGTATCTTTATAGAGGATTATTTTATTCAGTACATTAACAAACAAGGAGTAAGTTAAGTTTTCTATGATAGTAATATGACGAAAGTATTTTAGTGTTTGTGTACATGTGTGCATATTTTTTGTTGTGTTCACCACATCATGCAATAAAACAGGTTGGTAAATTTGTTTAAGGATTGGATGAAAAATTCTTCGTAGATTGGCATTTTAGCTTTAAAAAATGTTTCCTTTTTCATGTGCTGATTCTCTGAAGTCACTCATGGCTCCTTTTAATTAATGAATACTGAAAGGTTGAGAAGCGTTCAATTCAGTATTCATCTCTCCTTTAATAAAGTGGACTGTAAAAATGTTACCATTTTCAATATTGGTCAGCAGACACTGTTTTCCCATGCTCCTTAAAATCTTAGAAATCCTACTCTTTGATTGCCAGTACACAGGTAGCGGAGAGGCAAACAATAGTTGATACGTTCAATAACGATACTTCAATATTTGCATGCTTACTTTCCACGAGAGCTGGTGGACAGGGCTTAAACTTAACAGGAGCTGATACAGTTGTAATTCATGACATGGATTTTAACCCACAGATTGATAGGCAAGCTGAAGATCGTTGCCATCGAATCGGTCAAACAAAGCCTGTAACCATATATCGGTATTTACCTATTATTTTCCTCACTCCCATTAACATTCGTAAAAGTGCTAAATCCTGTGTTTTTCTTTTTGTTAAAGTCCAAGCCTTATAATTTGGAACTGTTTGAATGTGTTGGTGACTATTTTCTTTTGACACTTTCCACTGAAGGCTAGTGACGAAGGGAACAGTAGATGAAAATGTGTATGAGATTGCAAAAAGAAAGTTAGTATTAGACGCTGCCGTCCTCGAGTCCATGGAGGAGATTAATGAAGGTGCCATGCCCGAGAAGACCATGGGAGAGATATTGTCTGCTATTTTATTAAGTTAAAATATTGAGCTAAGGAAAACACAGTTTAATTTATCTTTACTCCTTTCCTATAGTTCCGATCTTGAATTAATCTGTTGATCTGCCTGCCCTACAAATTGGTTGAGAATGTGGTAACCAGTATTTTTATGTAAATTAGTCTTTATGTTCACGTGTTGATGTCAGTGAATCATTTTTAGTTAGAATCAATAGGAGAATTAGTTTAAAAGTCATGGTAGAGATTAGCAAATTTGTTGAAACATTATTCCGGAAGCCCTAATGAAGAAAGCTCTTACACTGCATTTTAAATTTTTCACGTCTATATTTTTCTTCTGACTGCCACATCCTTTAACCAGTCAGATACAGCTGTAACATATGTGAATAGCAACTTTGATTTATCTTGTTTTTGGTCGAGAAAGATGTATGGTTGACTTTTTCATTTATTGTTAATATTGATTATAAATATACGACGTTTTTCTTTTACTGTTAATTTGTTAAGAACAAATCTTAGATGACGTACATAAAGCAGGTATGAGGATCCCCTTCATTCTGTGTCGAATTCCAAGAGGTTTGTTTCCTTTGAGGCCTTTTACAGCTATCCTTTATCCTTCTAACATCAATGTTACCAATAATTTCTTTTAGCAAAAAAGTTTACACTGTATTTGGGTCTGGTGGAATCTGGATTTCAATAATGTATTTTGGATTCGATTGTATGGTTTTTAATATATAATTCGGAAATGTATTTTGGTATGTATTATCAATTGCATGATTTGTAAATGTATTACAATTCATGAATTTATTTTGGATTGCATCATTTCTAAATGTATTTTAAATTTTTCAAATTGATAGATAAAATTTTGATAGTTAATTAGATACTAATTAATTAGAAAATAGTTTATAAATTTAAGAACTATTTTAAATATCAATAATTTTTTAATTTATAAAATAATATATAATTTAATTAATATAATAATTAATTATTTTTATCTTTAAAATTAATTTTTATTTAATGATTTTTTAGTAGTGATTATTCTCATTATATTATTATTATAATTGGATAGATTAGAGTCTTAATGCATGATTTTAGTTTTACTCCTTAGTTTGTCTAAATTTCTAACCAATCATAACAGTTTTTTTTATTAACAATGAATAAAATAAATGAATTAAAAGAGATACTTAGATGTGTTCCTCCAACTCAGAGTTGCCAAGAAATTCTCACCAACTAAGATCCAATCATAACAGCTACTGTCCATCTTTTTTAAAGTGTTAGTTTACCTTTTACAAGAAGCTACTTAACTTAATGGATCTAATGGATTTGTGCATTTCTTAAAGAGAAACACTTTTATGAACAATCCTTTGACAAAAAGCTCGAATTTTGGAATAAGCACTTAGGCTTCACCGCAACCTACAAATTGGGCTATTTTTTCACAGAAATAAACGAGTTCATTTTGTTCCTCTTAGATGATAATCATTCAAATTAATCAGAACTAAGAAAAGGTAATTAACCTATTTAATAATTGCTAACGCACTTTCCTAATTTCCGGCACTAGATTCCAAGACCCTCCACAAACAAAAAGCTACGAATTTGTAAGATTATATAACTAATAAAACAAATCGTTATCAAACCCTTCTCTTTATTACTTGTTGGGTAATTAAGCATGCATGCTTCATTTTTTGTTCTACACGTTTCGTCTTTTATCTAACAAGCCAGTACCCTCATCAACAAATAGTTTATATCTGCTAAGAATTTCCAAGGCCCTTTTTTTCCATAACCATAATTGCATAAACATGAATCACGTTTAAGAAGATACATACATGATAAGTTGAAGTTATGTTAAAAAACGTACATAATTTTACATTGTCTTTGCTATTATCATACACACAAGTTAACATAACATTGTTGAAGGATTCTTTATGCTAAACAGTGCTGAAAACACTATTTTTTTTTTTGTTAGATATCTCATCTCAATTAGAGATAAAAATATTTTATAGTATATAAGTGAATGCAAACTTCACCTTATGATTCATTAGGTTTAAAATTCACTTCTTAATATGGTATCAGACCCATTTAAAGCCTATCATAGCAAGAGTTTGTTGAACTTACCAGACTACCTACTATCGATCCGTTATCAAACCATCTATAATATATAGTTTCACGAGTTAAAAAGATTCGGCGTGAGTGACTGTATAATATATAGTATCACACACGAGTTAGAAAGTCTCAGCGTGGATGTGTATTGAATACCTCACCTTGATTAGAGATAAGAACATTTCATAGTATATAAGCGAGGACAAATCTCATCTTATAAGTGCTTTATAAGATTGAGTTAAATTTAAAATCCATTTCTTAATACTCTTTGTTATTATCATACACTCTTTTGACATTTAGTCTTTTGACATTTAGTTTGAGTTGTCCGTAGCTTATGTGAGGAACAGTGGCAAAAAGATGTGAAGATTAAGTCGAAAGTATTGGAAAGGAAAGCCTCTTAATGTTGTTCCAAATGTGGTGATAATAAGACAAGTTACGAAAGAAAGAGGAAGGTAGGGAGCCAAAAAAAAAGCTGTTACTGGTTTGTTGAAGTTCCACGTACAAGAAGATATATATGAGTTAAGTTGCATAAAATGTTATGCTATTCACTCATCATTATACACTTTTTCCTCTACCTTTTTACTGTGGTAGGAAATGCATAGCAACACACACACTTTGTCTCTTCTTTTGACTGTCTCATAAAGAAAGGATGTTTTACCGCATGAAACATCCTGCCATGAAAAGATGGCCACTGATTCCTTATTGCTGCTACTCAAGTACACTACAGCTTATCAGTAAAAACAATAAAACAAACATTTTTATTTTCTCATTTGATTATAACTATATGTTGAATAATTTAACTAACATTTTTAACCATTTTTTTTATCCACATAAAATCTAATTCTAATTAAAGGACTATGTTGGAGATCCCACATCGACTAGAGATTAGAGCCTTTCATTGTATATAAGTGGGTGCAAACCTCACTCCATTGAGCCGGTTTTATGGGGTTGAGTTAGGCTTAAAGTCCATTTCGTAATAGACTAACTTATTAATGTTGAAATTGAAATTTTTCATACTATAACATAGTCGAGATAAGGTCACTACAAAAAAATGAGACACAAATAAAAAAAAGTCAACGATAAAATGTGATTAGTGCCTGTTTTACCATAATTAATAAGTCTACATTTCAGGTGTAAAAATTATGGAATTTTGTGTTAACCTATTGTGAGAAAGTTATTAATGTCACCTTAACTAATGCCAAACTAGATGATCATTATATATATAATTTTGTTGTGAAAGTAAACACTATAATTAAAAGTATTTTAATTAATATCACTCTGTTTGTAATGATGATATGGAGTTATACATGTTATTGAAGAAGTTAAAAAGATGAGTCTTACTAGCTTATGATTTAAATGTATTTTTGCCTTAGTTTGTACTTTATTTATTATTAGGACTAACGTTTCTCGTGAAGGTAATGCATGTATTGACTAACTTATTAATTTTGGATCATAAAGAACAATTTTATTGATATAATAAACTTTCACATAGTTTTTTTTAGAATTTTTTATTAATAGAGGTAGATTATCAAGTATCAATTTTTTTAGGTTTTTATAAACAACAATTATTTATATATATATATATATATATATATGAACCTTTTTAAGAATTTTGCTTTTAAATCGAGGAAATGTCCTTCACCTATAAAATTGGATAAACTAATAAAAAGAATGGAACAATTGATAATACCATGCACTTACTTACCCTTCTTTGGTATGGATTATTATAATAATAATAATAATAATTACTATTATTATTATTAATATTATTGTGTGGGAATGATTTTCCTTTTAGAAGTACTTTAGGTTGGTCTGAAAAGGAAGGGTGAGAGAGAAGAGGGTCCATAGTGTGTCCTTCCAATGTCAAATCCACTCGTCTGCGTCGCCCTAAACAAACAAGCAATTCACATGTCTCTGCATTTCTCCCTTTTTTCATTCTTCTATTTCCTCTCTTCATAAAAGGGACATTTTACCTCTCATTATCTTTTCCATCACTTTCATCATCACACAAATTTCTTCAAATCTATTTTATGTCATTTTAAACAATGCTGTAGAGTACTAATATAATCCTTTTATATAATTATACACTCTAAAGAATAATAGCATAATTAAAATAGTATATAAATTAGAACAATTTTCAATTTAACTAACTTTTGAAGGTCACTTCTAATCCAAATTTACAATTCTAAAACATAATTTATTTTAATTATTATTGTTGAATCTATTAGTTATATTATCAAACCATTATAAGAATACTCATAAATATTTAATATCATTATTTTGCACAAGGACTTGATGTGAATGAATAGTGATCAAGTCATATATGTTATTAATTATTATTATTGCTGATATATATTTTATTATTATTAATTTATATGTACATGTCTAATTTTTGGTAAAAGAGAATTAGAAACTTTATATTGATAATTAATATATACAACAATAGTTTATAACTTAGAGAGCCATTCTTATTTCTTGAGTTAATTTTTGACAAACTTAACTTAACATCTTGAATTTTTTTATTAATTTAACAAGAAAATATTTTCTTTTGACCAACAAAGAAAAAATAAATTAAATGAGAGTATTTAAGAAATATTTTAACTCTTATACATAACATCATTTTAATCTCTCAACACTCCAAACCAAACAAAAATCCTACAATATATCCTCAAAAAGCACACTACCTACATAAATTTACTTTTTTTTAAGATTGATTTCTTTTATGATAGAGTGAGAGTGGTGACTCTATAGTTAAATTATATATATATATATATATATATATATATATATATATATATATATATATATATATAAAATCACAAATCTTTATCTATTGCACTACAAAAAAAAAATGAAATAGAAATATATATTTATATATAAAA
>Ga0123342_1000771_pt1 | contig 52185 bp, 15 predicted proteins | sample Turbeawhitnodule_FD_89960 | JGI IMG/M metagenome (GOLD analysis project Ga0123342, IMG submission 89960) | Root nodule microbial communities of legume samples collected from Mexico - Turtle bean Mexico white nodule | ecosystem: Host-associated > Plants > Roots > Nodule | place: Mexico: Nepantla...
ATATATATATATATATATATATATATATATATATATATATATATATATATATATATATATATATATATATATATATATATATATATATATATATATATATATATATATATATATGTCTTTTTTTCAAAATCCAAAGAAACCACTTTAATGCATATTTATTACGTACGTGTTTGCTTGAGCTTATTTAAAAACCGTATTAGTTTTTCTGCAAATTTAGGTCGTGTTAGGATTGTGAATGAGATGTTTGAGAATTTGATGAAATGGATGTACTAAGATAAAGATAAAAATGTGAAAAAAAAAGTTTGTTTAGATAATGAATCTTATTATAAATTTTAAGAAAAATTTATTGAAATTAACAGTGATGTGATGGATTAGAAAAATTTTAATTTTTTAAAAATGTTAGGAGTGTAAATTTACAATTTTTTTTAAAATAATTTAAAAATAAAATAAGAGATATTTTTGTATAAATTTTAGTTAATTTTATAAACTTACAAAATAAAATTCATAATTTAACAATTATTTATTTTTGTCTTTAGTTTCATTTTAAAATACATTAGTTAATATAATGTCTACAAAATAAGTTATTAGTATAACATTTTTTTGTTAAAAAGTGTATGAGGAACAATAATAAAAAAGATTAAATTATTTAAATAATTAACTATACATGGGTAATTGATTATATACATTCTTGATATAATTTATTATAAATGGAGTCAAATGTTAGTAATAAAAATTTATTGAGAATAATTTTGAGATAACTAGTTTTATTTGGATGTAAAAGATAGTTTTTACATAAGAAACACTAAAAAAAAAATCATCAAATAAAAATCAAATTTTAGAGACTAAAATAATTAGTTGCAATAATAACTAAATTAGAAACTAAAATTTTAATTACCAATATTTAATAATTAGATTTTATTTAAAAATAGAAAAAAAAAACATATCTACTAATTAGAGATATTGAAACTAGTAAAAAGAAAAATGTTTTTATTCTACAAATAAAATCGTAAAAAACTCTAAATAAACTTCAAAATAAAATCGTAAAAAATAATATTCATATTTATAACACACTCTAAGAATGTTGCTAAACTTGCTTAAAGTATCTTTAAGCGCAATGGAGGAAGAGTGTAGGTGAATGATACAACGTAATAAATACATGGCAAGAAAGCAGTTATAACTAATATTGGATAAGTCAAAGACACACTTCGAAACGCAGTTCCGCAATATCAGGAAGCTACTACACACCCCTGATGGACACTACACATGTTTTGGCAAACTTGTTATCTGGCCCATGCGAATGAAGGCCCAAGTCAACCTATAAAAGAGACTTTTGAAGGGGGGGAAAATGTACGTTTTTCATATCCTAAGAGAACAAACCAATCGCTAGCACTGACTTGAGCATCAAAGTGCAATCGTAGGTACCCGCCGACTGGCGGAGCTCGCGCATAGGAGAGGAAGAACTTTGAAGAATTCAGAGACTAACAACATGACAATGAATTATGTATCAAGTAGATCAACATTACTCAGACCCCGACATCCACACAAGTACATCATGAAACAAGGTTTTTTTACCAATGGTGAAATTTTAACTAATATAGGGAGACTATTTGGCGGGAACAATTTCCTAATTTAATGAAGTTTATAGATATAGGACACCGAAATAGATGATACTTTTCACTGAAATAAAAGGTTAGGTACAAGAAATGCAAGAAAATAGATCAGAGTGACCCAAAGATGAAACCCCCTCCTTTTTTTTTTCCTTTAAGTAATGAGTCAAACTATGATGAGAGTTTCCCGATTCATTGTCCCTGAATTTCTTAAAATTTTGTTCTTATGCTAAAAAGCAAATTGCAACGAGGAAACAATAAGAAGAATGTTTGATTAGAATAATTGGTGTGGTAAAGGTAATAATTTAGAGAGTAGAGAAATGATGAGTGGGAGAGTACGTAGCATGATGTTTACACAAAAGATGCTCTGTGGACTCCACCAAAGTGCCTGCATGGTGTTGCCCATTGCCATGCTTCAATTTTAATTCCATTCATCTTCTTACTCTCTCTCTCTCTCTCTCTCTCTCTTCTCTACCAAGAACCACAGAACCTTCATAAATGGCTACCACATCAAGACAAATGGAATTTCACCCCATTTACTAAGCCTTACTTATTGCTAACTCAATCTATTTCGAACTACTTATCAATAGATTAAAAAATCAGTTCACTATTGATTGATACATTAGATAGACTAATTTACTTAATTTTGAGAAAAAATTGTAGTTTTTCATTTTATTTTTCTTCACTTTTTTATTAAACCAGATTCTAAATTGTTAAAGTTATCAAAACATAAAAATTATCATATTAATATCATAATAATGTGTTAATTTATATATATATATATATATATATATATATATATATCACTAAAAAAATCATTAAATAAAATAGAAACAAATTTTAGAAAAATAATAATTAGTTGTTATATTGATTAAATTTAGAGACATTTTAGGGACTAAATAAATTTTTGATTTCTAAATTAGTTTCTATTATTGATAAATAGTTTCTAAATTGGTATCTAATTAGCCATCAAGATTTTCATTACTAAATTTTGAATCTAAAAAACTGGTAGTTAAAACCTTGGTAACTAATTAAATATCAATTTAGAAATTATTTATCAATAATAGAAACTAATTTAAAAATCAATAATTTTTTTAGTTTCTAAAATATTTCTAATTTAGTCATCATAGCAACTAATTATTTTGTCTCTAAAACTAATTTCTATTTAATATTTTTTTTAATATATATATATATATATATATATATATATATATATGATAATTGTGAATTTGTTTGAATATATTTTTTAATTAATTTATACATATTAAATTTTTTTCACATTAATATTTAAATAACATAATTATGTATTTTTTTCCACTCTATTTTTTTTATGTTGAATTGTGTCAATATTTTTCTTTTTCTTTTTTTATCACGGCCTGACTCACCAAGAATTCAGTAGAGGTGAGTCAGATTCTTACTAGGTCGAGTTCGATTTTGACTCATAATAAATATTTGTAATTTTTCTAATTTAATCTTAATAAATAGAATTAACTCACTAACTTTTTCCTCTTTAACGACTCTTGTTTTTTCATAAGAATAAAAATAAAGTGTTTAGAATATTATTAACTACAAAATAATATTTAAACACTAAAAAATAGTTTGAAGTCATTATTAAAAAACATTGAATTAGTAATCATATTTAGTGGCAAAAAATTATAGTTAGTTGAGAATATTTAATTTGAATAATCTCAATTCAAAAATTACTTGTTTTCTCTCTCTCTAAAAATACTCTCATTGAAACTTGTTGAGATTAATAAAATAAGTCAAATAAAATAAAATCAGCATAGAATATTTCACATCAAGTAGAACTTTACTTGTCAAATACTTGAGGTGGAAAGAAAATTCTGACGAACAATTTAAGTGACCAAAAATCGATTGTCAAATCTATGAATCTCAAATAATGGAAAAGGAATTTTATAGAAGTAACAAACTATATTAATTGAATGAATAAAAATTGTTACTTTATAAAGCCAAGGCTATATAGGTAGTACAACTACAGCTACTAAGTTAAGTACTTGCTACTCAACTAACTCAAGGCTAAGGAACAATTCAGTTATTACTTTAAAAAAAATTAAATAAAAATCAATTTTAGAAAAAAATAATAATTAGTTAATATATTAACTAAGAATATTTTAGAAACTAAAAAAAAAGTGTTAAATAGTTTTTAAATTAATATCTAATTAGTAACAAAGGTTTTTGTTACCAATTATTTAGATTCTAAATTTAGTAGCAAAAATTAGAAATCAATTTAGAAACCATTTAACAATAATACAAACTAATTTAGAAATTAAAATTTTTTTAGTCTCTAAAATGGTATCTAATTTAGTTATTATAGCAACTAATTATTTTTTGTCTCTAAAAATTGGTTTCTATTTCAGGATTTTCTTGCAGTAATAACAACTAATTATTTTTATCTCTAAAATTAATTTCTATTTAATAATTTTCTTGTAGTGTAAACAACCTTCATTTGTGTCCTTCTATTCTCTCTTTTTTCAGTCTTTCTATTCTCTCTTTTTTGAGTCTGTTATTTATTCATAGATATCAATAGCTTAGGCACATAATTCAACTAAGATAGATTATCTTATGTTTAAATTATTATTTTTATTATTATTAAATCATATTATATATTTTAAGTTGATGTGGCAAATAAACTTGTCATTTCCGTAATACATATTTAATAATATTTTTGGTAAAAATGTATAAGTGTACTAAAACTATGAGACAATTGGCTATTATGTAGTTGTTTTTATTAGTAAGAAGATATAATTAAATATGGTAGTAGGAGTGTCTAACCTTTTTTGAAAAAATCCAAGTAGAAATAAGGACAATTATGTTGTATTTATGTGTTATGAATAGTGGATACACACCATCCTTGCCTCCCCTAAAAGCATGATGTTAGACTATTAAACCTACTTGTAAGACAGAACATCCTTAAACATCGTGTTCTATGGATCCACTACAAAGTTGAGAAGCAAAAACAAAGGGCTTATCCTAAAGGGGCATCATTTGTGTGCTATGTAGTGCCTATGTCATAAAACCCAACCTAACTCAACACTAGATTAGCTCTTCCACGCCATTCTAGTTCTTGTTACATCTACGCCTCTCCACAAAATCCACCAAATGTATTACTCTATTAGAAAGCCACCACCTAAGTCTAAAAACAAGGTTGCCAATCTATTGTTCCCACTCCTTTTACGAGTTAGGTTATCTTAGGGGAGAAATTAGGAAAATGTTGCCCTAATGAGTTATGAATAAATTTATATAAGGAATTAAAATATTACTTTCAATCTAAAACCTCAAGATAATATATTTACAAGTCTGACTAACTATATATTGTCAATCTTACTCATATTTACTTAATGCGAAACTTTAACTTATTTTGAATTTCTAACAATATTTTTCTTAAGTGTGAGCGTCTTCCATATTAAAACATATCTCTTAGAGGGAAGCATTTTTTAAGCATTAGTATCTTAGTGGTGACCTTCTTTTATATTGTCATTTACAATTTTTCTTAAATTGAAAATTTTCGATAAAAAGAATCCTAACTTTAGGATTCTTCACCAACTTTATAGCATAATCGTCTGATTCGTCACCAAGATGAACTTGACCCTAGTAAGAGATTTCATTCATTCATTATTAGCTTTGGTTATTGATGAAAATAATTTTATCATCTTGTTGTATGAAGATGACATATTGGTGGTCAACCCTAACAAAGCTCAAATCCAAGAATTGAAGGCACAGTTGGCTAGAGAATTTGATGTGAAGGACTAGTGACCAATAAATAAGATTTTAGAAATCCAAATTTCATTGAGACAGAAAAGATAGCAGAATTTGTCTTTTTCAAAAAAGAATTACTAAAGATCTTGTGGCTATTCAATGTCTAGATTGCAAGCCAATTTCTACCCCCATTTCCTATCAATTGGAGGAAGTCGAACACAAGCACCAAAAGCTTATTGTATATTGGGATAGTAAGAATGTCCCACACATTGCAATGAATCATGTCTTTCATTCCAAGATAAAGCAAATAAATATATGTTACCACTTTGTTTGAGAAGTAATAGAGGAAGGAAGTGTGGATATAAAAAAGATTCACACCAATGAAAATCTAACAACTGTCTAAAAGCTAAACAAAACTTTGTCTAAATTAAGGGGATGGGTGATGTTGTGGTCATATTATTTGTTAAGGTATAAAATTGATATTTTCTTAAACAAGTATTTATAAATATGTTTAATGTTATATTTGTCTTGACATAATGTAGTACCGGCCTAATCTTATGAAAAAGTTTAACACCTATATCTAAAACACATATCAATTAAAGAGTTGAACATCTTTTCTAAAAAGTTTGTTAACCATATAATAGAATCTTTACCATTTTTTATAAATATTGTATGTATGAAAACCATTATAACCAAAGTTTTCCAACAATACACAACACAAATTATGTTAGATATGTTCAAGCAAATTTTTGGTTGTAGTCTAGAATATGTTAAATACTTATGTCAAATACTTTTTCAGTTATATTTATCTACCCAAAATATATGTGTTTTTTTTTTTTTTATGGTTGAGATGTTTGACAAATCTAATAACTTAACTATTTGAATACATATTGTATGTTTTTTTCTAAGACTTGTGTTTTTCAATAATATAGTTTTTCTTTGTAGATAAAAAACTTTGATTATCTGAATACACCTCAGAAAATTAAACTCTTCTAGTGATTAAATAAAAAAAAGTCTAATTTGAAATGTTACTAAAATATGAATTTCTTGATCACTCAATCAATAAACTAAGATTAATAAATCCCTACATAAGTAACTAATAATGCAGTACATTTTGCATTTTAAAATTATGATGGTTGAATATTATGAAACCCCACCACCTAATACCACATGTCATAAAGCTAATACCACATGTCATAAAGCGAATCCTCAAGCTCAATGATCTCAATAAATTGCAAAATAAGGGACCATCAAAAAGACCCTTAGTACTTAGTATGAAAATACAAAACTTTATCTGCACAAATTTCAAACCTTAAAAAACCTTAATTTTTTTCATTAAAATAAATCATGATTTTATTTCTGGTTATAAATGGAATTCAATTTCAAACTCTAAAAAATCTCATTCCTTGTCATTTTATTCCCTAAAATAGTTGCATTGTAGTGCAACTTATGCTGCAGAATAGCAAGATTCTCTTCCCATTGATGGGGAAGGAATATATTGCTAGTCTATTTTAAAATCTTCTTTAACAGTGTTTAAAATTGGACTTTATTATTATTATTTATTTTATTTTATTTTATCATGAAACTATAACAACTGATGTAATTTAGTTTTCTCTCTAAACTGATTAAATAGTATTAAGATGAAAGTTTTGAACCATCACCAAAAATTCAAGTCATCTTTACATAATAGTTATTCTTAGTTGTTACAATCCAATCTAGTTTTTATTAGTTTTTAATTTTCTCTGTTTAAATTTTAATTTAAAGTGGTAATGACTTAAAAAAAATGAACAAGTTATGGTTTATAATCTTCTTTAATTAGAGAGTTAACCATGACTAATAGTAATGATTTAATAAGTCAATTTAAATGGACAGCACAGATTGCATCTATTTGAAAAAAATTTGGATAGAATCAAATCACGTTAATTTGAAAATTAATAGATCAAATTGAATTATTTAATAAAAAAATTAAATAATAAAACAAATAATAATTCAAGTCTTAAAATTTAATATTTATTAACTGTATCTTCTCTGAACCTTATCCAGACAAGAAAATATTCCTCACTAATTCAATTCAAAGATAAATTTTTAAAAGTTGAGATATGAAATATAGTTTTGAAGATAAATTTAAATTGTTCCAACTTGATTCAATATCTTTCTATCTTGAAAATGTATAATTTAAAAATATTATGTGTAATAATGATATTTTTAAACATAATATGTCAAAACATTATATTTATTAAAATATTATTTATTTTAAAATATACATTTATAATATTTCAATATATTCAATAGTCTCATATAATACAAAGACTTTGAACAAATTAAATTTAAATCAGATAAGAAAATTTTTGAGTGTGTGATTGAGCTAAGAGGATAGTTGTGATAGTGGATAGAACTGATAAGATCTAATACAATTAATTGATGTTGGAAAAGGTTATTGATTGAAATGAAATGTCTATAATTTATTTAGATAGATTTATGTATAAGTATTTTAAAAAGATAAGAAGGAAAAAACAAAATAAATTTTGGTAGATTAAAATGGTATACATAGATTAAAAAAATCATAACAAATAAAAATAGTTTATAAAAAAAATTAATTTAATTTATTTTTTGTGGAAGTCCGTTTAAGTCTGGTGGATTCCTGTTACAAAATTTTATATATAAAAAAAAGTTTGGCCTTTAGTTACCTAAATGATAGAGGTGGGTCTATTGTGGGGGCTTGGTAAGGTACATGATTATGGAAGGATAAGAGATGAATGGAGGGAATACTTGAAGTTCCTTTATACAAACTCATAAATGATAAATAAATATGTATTTATGGTTGTTATTTAAATTCCTCTTAATGATTTTTTTAGATTGATTATATAGAAAGAATAAAAGTAATATATCTGATTATTTTTTTAAAATAAAATAAAAATATAATTAATATGCACAAAAATAATAAGAGAAGTATATGATACTTTTACTAAAAAAAATAATGTGAATATGTCTAAAAATGAATAAGAGAAATATATGATTTTTTTAATTTAGATAAATGTCCATATATTTATTCTATTTTTATCTCTGTAATAGGATAAAGATCTTATTAAAAAAATAAAAAAAATATTTTATAATATATAAGTAAGGGTATTTTAAGAAATGGTAAAGTTGAGTTAGATTTAAAATTTATTTATTAAGAAAGATATTTTTAATTTATTTAGTGTTTTATTTTTTAATTTTTTTAATTGTCATTTTTTTATTATTATATTTTTTACATTAATTTCTTAAAAATATTATATTTTTTTATTTATCTATTTTTTTATAAAAAATTATTTAATAAATATTTATACAAATAAATATAAATTTCTACCTGAAAAATTAGAATGAGTGTAAACTTTGGACATACTAACTTGTTGAAATAGATTACTATAGAAATCAAGTTAAGTTTTTAGTGAAGATAGGAACATACATGCACCAAATTGTTAAGGAGAAAGTGAAGAAAAACATGGAATAATTAAAACCCTTGGAATGTTATACATGTTCAATACACAGATTTGAAGCATTAGAATAAGATGGCATGGTACTCTCCAATCAAGGTACAACGATAGATCAGTAACAGTGGCAGGTGCAGGTTGCATTCTATGGTTCACAGCTAAGTAATTCTGAACTTCAAACTCAGTATTGTTGGTTTGAACAGGACCATTGAAGTCACTATCAAATCCATGCCAAAATTAACTGCAGGATCACCAAATTTGCCACATAATTCACTGTGATTTCTCTTGGATCCATTTTTCCTATACCCTTTTTAACATTCTTCTCGAAAGACTAATATATGTCCTTCTCTTATGATGTTAATTCGGTTCAGAGAAACCACCTTTAAATTAACTTTATTCTGTTATTCTCTTCTTACCAGGTTCTGCAGAATTCTGCAACCTTTTGATGCAAATGTTTTCACTGTGCACACCACAGTGCTTCGATTTCATAAACAGTATGACCAGTCACTTGTTACAACCATTTCTTATCCCTCTAATATTCTACAAAATAATATTCCTTTCAAATGTTACATTACACCAACGGGTTTAGAAAGCTTTTCACATGTTTAACAATTAACTTCAGTAATTCGGTCGGTTGGCACTGTCTTTCTTCTGTTCTTAGCTTCTGTGGCTATGCTTTCTTTCTTGAAGTAAGTGTTTGGTATTTGATGAATGAATAAATGCGTAAAATAACTTATATTTTTCTTAGTTGTTGTATTTATTTATAGGATTGTGATGAGTGTTGGACCAAAATTAGTATATGTTAGACCAAAATTAGTACATAGATAATGATTAAAAACGTGTTACCTAGTTCTTCATGTACCTTAACCTTATTAACCATTCTTTAATAATACATTTTAAGTTTAAGTATATCTCAGAACAGTCCCGTTCAACCAGTACATATAGAAATTGTCACAGTTAAAAACAGTACATAGATAATGATTAAAAACGTGTTACCTAGTTCTTCATGTACCTTAACTTTATTAACCATTCTTTAATAATACATTTTAAGTTTAAGTATATCTCAGAACAGTCCCGTTCAACCAGTACATATAGAAATTGTTACAGTTAAAAAACAGTTTTTTAACCACAAAGTTCAACATAGATACTAGATTATAATTATGTCTTAGACTACAAAACTTAAAACACCAGCCATGATAACAAAAAGAGATATCAACCAAGTGACAGATAAATCATACACAATTTTGATTCTTGAAATTAATGCATGATAGACATATATTTAATAATTGAATGAGATGTGAAAATTGTTGGAAGGAAAATGTGTGAAGGGAAAATGACATTAGAGAGAAGTGGACGAATGCACGTGCATGGATGATGATGATGGCATGCAAGGTGAAGTCAAGTGGCAATGCAGATTTGCAGTCAATAATTCAGATAATAGGAACAAATGAGAGAGTGAGAAGAAGGGTAACATTAACAAATATATGGTGAAAAGAAGAGACCAAAAACAAACCAAACCATTAGTCACTTTCTTCACTTTTCCTCTTCAAAAACTGGTCCCATCCTGTTTCCACTTCATCACAATCTACTATCAATCAATACTGCATAAATTTCTCTCATTAAAATAACAATATTATTATATAAATTTTCAGTTTTAGGACATTTTTTATTAGGAATTAGTACTATTTTATGCTTTTTGTTCTTCAAAGAGAGAAATTTTAGAATCAAATTTATTGTAGGTCTTACCAAAACACACCACACAATTGAAATAAATTTTATTATCTGTTTCAATAAGATTTTATTAAGATATACATGTATATTTCATCATATATCTACAATATCAATCAAAATAGATAATAGGTTTTTGTTGTGTATCTTGTGAAAATATATTTTCACTGTGTATCTTAACAAAATTTTGCCAAAAAACTTTTGTTAAAAAATTGGGCCATATTAAAGGATTTGAACTTAAAGAAGCCCAGTCTCAAAGATATTTATTTTTTTTCTTTCAAAAACATGTCTTTCATCTTTTCATTTCTACAATGCTTAAAATGCATAAGTTGTTATTTTTTTTTTATGATAGTGTTTCTTTCTCTTATCACACTACTATAAATAATAACTTGAAGCTACATTCATTAATTATGCATGATTTTAAATTGAAAATAATACCATTTTTTAAAATTAAAATCATAAAAGAAAATCATTTTATGTCACCTTTTATTTGTTTTACTAATGGTAAGCTTTGCCCTCTTTGTATATATTTGGACATATAAAATGCTAATGTAGAAAAGGTAATTCCAATTACATATAGGTCAAAATAGTCTACATAGAAGAAGAATAGTAGGGGTAATTATATTAAGAGGTTAATTTTAATTAGGGGTGGTGGTCTTTGACCTGTCAAAAGCAAGGCGGGGCGGGATCTGTCAAGGTTGTGCAGATTGAAAATAATAATCCGTCATGTATACTTTATTAATATGATATTATTTTTTGGACAATAAAAACAATTAAATTAAATTTTAATATTTTATGAAAGAAGGTTTAATAGCTAATAAAATAAAGTAAATATCAACGATACTTCAATGAATCAAATGATATATAAAAAAATTATGCAAATAAAGTTTTATATAAAACATTGACCATTACCAATTTTTATTCCAAAAGTATGAAACTCTTCTTTAAAAGCGTCAAAAATGAAAAAGGGTAAGTTAACGTCTGACAACCCGTCTATGACCCGTTAGATTGGCGGATTAAGCAGATCGAATCAATACAGATTAACACGTTCAAAAAAATTAACCTGTCTCACTTAAATAATGGCAGACCGGCCGAACCCGACCTGTTTTATCATCCTAGCTTTAATGATGTTTTTTTTTTCTCATTTATATGACCATAGACTAAATTGGATTGCAAAGAATATGCACTAAGAGTTGAAAATGACATAAAGTTTTAAATAAAAGAACACATATTTTATAATAAAATATAATGAATGTTTGTTTTGTTTATACAAATTATATTCTTATTTTATTATTTATTTATAACAATCTTTTATGTTTAGTAATTGTGGTGATAAATCTTATTGTATAATTCATAAGTAACTTTCAAATTACACAATCCAAAAATAAAAAATTTGACTTTTAGATGGTGTAATTAGGAAGACTTTTATTACAAGAAGAAAAATAACTTATGAATTATGTAATCTATAAGTTTTTTTTTCACGCAAAAAATTACTTCCAAATTACACAATACAAAAGTAAAAAAAGCTTATAAACTGTAGAATGCTAAAATATCTATGGATTGTACTATCTAAAATTGACTTTCAAATTGTATAATCTTAAAGTCAAAATTACTTTCAAATTATACCATTTGAAAAAAAAAAACTAAATTAAACAATTCAAAAGCTAAAATTAATTTTAGTAGTTGTGTAATCTAAAAGTTTTTTCATGGAAAAAACGAGTTCTGGATTGTACAAAATTTGAAAGTCATTTTTCATAAACCAAGAGGATAAAGTGACAATTTTCATATTTATGAGTATAGAAGGAAATTATGGGAGTGCGAAAAGAAAGCTCCTAAATTTGACTGTGTGCCGTGAGTGACTTGAAAAGGGAAAGAAATGGATCAGACTGAATTGAACCAACAATTTCGTTTCTATCGAGTCCATAAAACCCATGATTTAAATGAGTTTAAACCATGTTAGTTTCTAAACTTATGAGCTGACTCATTTAATATATTTAAAAAATAAAATTATTATCATAATTTATATATAAATTGTTATAAAATTAAAACTAATTTATTTAATTTGGCGTAAATTTTAAACAAATATATTTATTTTAACTTTATTTAAGATTATTATTAAGTAAGCATAAAAGCAGACACTTTTTAGCTCTAGGGGATGAAGTGGATCTGAATATGAAAGGTAAGTGAGAAGGGTATGGTAGTTTCCAAATTGCGTATTGCACAAAAAGCATAATAAGATAAGTAGGCATAGAATAATAGAGTAGGGAAACGATGAGTTTGCATTATGCAACTTGCACATATCTATGTTTTCTTCCACTTGCCATGTGATGTGCTGTGAGTGTGCAACTTTCCACTTTGAATTGAGGTCCGTTTCTGTCCATTCATGTCCATATTAGCTGTCACCCTCAATAACCACACTCACCTCCTTTTGAGGAAATCTAACATAAAGGGTTTTTTGATGTTGGACAAGTATTTTTCACAGCTACCTTATCTCACCCACCCTAGTATATTTAGGTCTTAAACCATTTACTGCACATATGATGATGCCCTTCAGGTAATATTTTCACATATTCATAATGTAAAAGTTTCTACACTCAATCATTTTCAGGAATCATGGAGTTCTGATTTAATGGATCATCCAAATCCCAAACATGTTCGTAGTCCCCACATAACTCATTTGGATGCAGAGGAATGAATATACAGAATCTTGAGGGGTAGAGAAACAAACATTTGAAAAGAATTTATGATGGAACATGAAAGCACAATGCGTATAATTTATTGATATACTAAAAATTCCAATCCTCTGATACAATCAACCAAGAAATTTCCCTGTACAATAAGAAAATTCCCTTTTTTCCATCGAAATAGGTGGAACCCCAAAATTCTTCATATTTACACTTCAAAATATAACTCAAAATAGTAAGAGCAATGAGAGCTTGCCGCCAAAAAATCCCAGCCCTTATGAAGAACTTAGATTCCATGCAGAACAAATGAATTTACCTTACCTACTTGATGGCATATGAACGGGTACACACTGATTCAAGAGCCTCAGTGAACAAGGAAGAGAAACTGGTCAATGCCTGAAACACTCCGGGCAAGCCTGTTTGCAAATTGTTGAGGGTCATGGCTCTTGTTAGCTCCACAGCTTTTGAATGCCTCAGCATTTCATCTTCAACACGCCTTTGGCAGGTTGCCAGATCCAGTTTTTTCTCAGCCAGTGGATCGCGTGCATCCAAACCTTGTCCATCAGGTGCTGTATCAGGAAGGCTAATGCCTACCATAGAATATGAACTGTAGTACTTCCTCTCTAGGTTTCTCAGAGAGGAAGCCTTTTTCTCAAGTTCCTTGGATGTAGTCTCGGTTCTTTTCTTGATCTTGAGCTCTTCAGTTTGTTTGGCAGATATCACATGGACAACATTGATAAAGCTCTTGATGGCTTCAGATGCAACCGTGTCTGGAACACGGTCGAGTGCGAGTTTCCATTCATCAAAAAAGTGGTATGTATCAGAGTTGTCCCTGCTGTTGTTGATGTTATCATTGTTGATTGGAAGAAGGCTGAGCTTGAACCAGCCATGCAAGGAGAAGATGAACTCCCGCTGAAATTTTATAAGGCGACAAAAACTTGAGTGCCAAGCTGAGACGGCTGCTTCAAGGTCCCGAGTAGCCTGCCTGTGCAGTTCAGAAGTGGAGTCACCTCTTGAAGATCTGTTCACAAGGCCACGGACCTGCTGCACTACGTTGCTTTGAATTTCATGGTAATTGTGCATTGCTTTCCACATGTACATAAATCTACAATTTAACACATCACAATTCACAAACATAATAAGACAAAACAGTTATCTTGAGCAGGCCATCCCCATTTTTAATATAAAACATTATAGCTAAGTAATTATTGCTAGGAGATAAATTCTTAATGTAAAAAATTAAGGCACCTAAGTACTTGGATGTTTCAGAATTGAAAAAAAAAAATCTCTGCTTCAGTACAAAATAAGCAAACACTAGGGAATGACAGATAATCCCAATTCCATTCCCATACTCGGAATTGTGACTATCAAGATTTATTCTCATGTCATGCCCCTATATTGTTATATGCACCGACTCAGCTCAATAATCATCTACCACTTTGAAGATTTACACAGAATGTGGATACATCTTGCCTTCATGATTCGGCTGTTTACAATGGCAGCAAAATTTATATGGTGAATATCAAGCTCATAAAATTTTAAACCAATCCAAGGTTAAGAGAAAAAGTTATGCCATCAAAATATTTAAAATAAAAAAAAAATAGAAATATAGTTTTAGATTTGCTAGAATTTGACTTGCCAATCTGTTATTTACATTTCAAGAGTGTTATTAAACATTATTTTTTGGCCAAATTGTGGCAAATCTTACACTACCCTAAGCAGAGTCATACTATCATATGTTTATATATAACACATCTTACTGCAAAATTGATCCTGATAGGATATCTGGAACAGAAAAATAAAAACAGATGAATATCAGTAAAATCAATGAGTTTTTACAGCTTATAACACCCAGACAAATGGTTCAGAATCTTAACAAGGGTTATCCGATCATATGGTTTAACATACCTACTCCATCAATAAATTAGTTATGCTCAAATGGAGCCTAAAAAGACAAAATAACATTTTGACAGATGCACTGGTGGGCCAAGATTTGATTACAAGAGGTAGGCAGTAGTAGGACAGTTTGGTACAAAGAAGCACATGCAATTACACAGAGCTGATAAAGCAAGTGGCATACGAGAGCGGTAAGCCATAATGGTTTCAACTACCACCCAAGATTTTCTTGACCCAAATTAGGCAGCATACTCGCACGAGGTAAATGAGGGAGGGCATTTGAAAAAGTTCAAAAGCATTTCATTTCTTACAGTTAAACTTAAAAGTTCTTTAATAAGGTTGGTCACTTGTATCAGCTCAAAGTTCACACATTCCACCAGATCAAATCAACATTTACAAAATATAATATCACATTTAGTTTGTAAATGGATACAATAAGACCAAAACACAAGAAATTTTCATTAGTCCAAAATACTAGACAATTTTTGGGAGCCAATTAAGTTATTAAAGTTCATTATTTACAGCAGTGAAAATAAGCACGTCAGTGAGCTCCCATATGCATGATTTGTTGTAAAATTGGATTAATAGATAATCACTATAGTTCTTCCCTTCTTTGTGAATAATGATGTAATAATGGTCCAATCTCATGTACAAGAACTTGATTATTTAGCTATCCAACATCTGGAGCTACCAAAACAGTAAAGCTATTGCAGAAGAGACATACCCATGAATGAGAGCAACAAGCTGAGGGACCAGATCAGAGTCCCTAAGGCCAACAATGGCAGTTGAGGTGGTAGACACAGCCTGAGATGTAACAACTATTAGTGACTGCAGCCTATTTATGGAAGTCTTGGTTTTGAATATCTTAGCTTCATCCTCTCCTTTGTATTCCTGAGTCTGCAGCGCTGACAATTTCTTTTCATGTTCAATCTTAACACCTTCTCTGGCCTTAATTCAAACACAATTTGTAGAAAGTGTTAGCATAGCACACCTCGTTTCCAAACCACATGGTTGAGGTTTTTAGCTAAAAATAAATGCAACAGAACCACCTGACTTCAGTTTGGTAAAAAAGCAGCCAAGTTGGACACAACATTTATGGTGATTTCAAACATCCATAACAATATCCTAGGCATTACTTTTTTTTTTCTTTTAATGCCGTAAGTCTAAAGAAATGTGCCTTTTTCAGTAAGTTTGCACACACATGTATATGTGACAGAAAATGTTTGCCATTCACACATAGCTTGCGGAAACAAAAAATAGTAAAATAGACCCAATTGAGTGTGAACAATCAATGACATGTAAGACAAAACTTGAAGAAACAGAGAAGTGGTTTAATTACTTAAAATCTGTAAATAGCTGGGTTCCTCTCTAGTCAGTTCATCTGAATGGGGTAAAAGAGTTAAGGGTGTGGGTATTTGAGGCATTTCACACAAAATAAATTATGATTAAAATAATTTTAGCGAATTGCTTAATTCATGCTAATTTACACCAAGACTCTGGTTAAGACAAGCACCGCCCCTCCAAATGAGGAAATTATCCAAACCATGAATGATTAATGGCCAAACAAACACTGTTTACCGTATCACCTAATATACACTTAAATCATTACTGGACATGTGTAAAAGCATTTTGGGGATAAGTATGTTTCTATGATGGAGCATTATTTGTACCACAATAATAAAGGTTGGTCCCAACAACCGAGGCCATTTTGGTCAATTCACAATGGGGAAAAAGGGAAAGGAGGTCATTTTCAAACTTAACAGTCAAATTCTGCTGTGACCTTACGCAACCAAAGTCCAACATAACCTACACCGTTTCCTTTTTTCCCTCACCTTTTTATGCTCTCGAAAAATATAATTCATTTTTCTAAAAAGGGAACCACGTTATTATCCAAATAACACCACCGCCCTGGAAGTTAACATAAAATTACCTTAACCTCCTCGTACAGCTTTTTCTCCCACGCCAAAAGCCTTTCTATGGTGGAGCAAAGACTCTTCGAACCGCCCGGTTCATCCAGCGAACCGGTGTCCAGCCTGTACTTAACCGCCAGTGGTGGTTTCGAGGTCCAACTCGAGCTCAAGTTGCTCAATATGCTACTCGAGTGATACACAGTCTCTGCAAAATCAAAATCATCAAAATTCAATTCAAACAATTCTATCCACAATTTTCAATCCACTGAAAACCCAAAACTGTGTGTAAATTCTTCACAGATTGACCCAAAAAGCAGAAAAATGAATACTCCCCAATAACCAAACACAAATCTCATAATTGTCCAATCCATAACACAAATTCAAAATTTTCAAACCAATTTAAACATGGAATAAAACTTAAAACATTTCTTCATGCTCTTCAAATTGGTTTTTCAATTAAAATTAGAAACAAAATTTTTCAAACAAAAAGTTAGAAAAGAAAAGCTTTACATTTTTTAGTACTATTCTCTTTATAGATTCAAAGTTTCTGTTTTTCAATTCTGATTCGAGACCAACAAAAGATAATATCCAAATAATCGAAAGAAATTGTTTGAGTTTGTTAAACATACTCCTCAATTGTTTGAAGCTGCGATCGAGTTGAGCCTTGCTGATCTCGAGCATCTCCGAGACCTGATCTCCAGCAGAAGCAGCATTATCAAAATTCTCCTTAATAGCTTCCACGATCTCCCTCAAGTCCCTGTGCCTCACCACCATCTTCATCTCAGCGACGGAGGACGCAGAGTCGAACCCTTTAGCACCGCCCCCAGCAGCAACGGATTGAGCCCGCATGGACGACCCAAAATTTGACCGGGTCCTGATCTCGGACGGGGACTCCACATCCTCCTCCACCCCATCATCATCGTCATCGGATGAACTCGTGGTGCTGTAATGATCCCCCCACTCGCTGCACTGAACCTCTTCCCTCTCAGTCTCGGTATACTCCTCAGGAAGATGGTGATTAGAGTGAGAATCAGAGTGAACATGAGAGGGAGAGCGAGAGTGGGAGTAAGCTTTTTGAGTTTCCAGTTTCCCGTCGAAGTAATCGTATTCAGATCTCTCGGAGTCGGAGTCGTGAATTTGGGGATTGGTGGGTTGGGTTTTGTGGGAGTAATGAGAGGGTGTTTGTGTTTTGTGAGAGTGAAGGGAAGGTGTTTGTGTTTGTGTTTGAGCCTGCGAGAGTTTTTGTTGGTGTTGGTGTTGGTGCTGGTATCGTTGTTCTTCGGGGATTTTTTGTTGGTGTTGGTGCTGGTATCGCTGTTCTTCCGGGAAGTAATCGGAAGCGGGAGGAGGTGGAGGAGGATAGAAATTTTCCCAGTTCCAAACAGAGGAGGTTTGGGAAGGGGTGGAGGAGTATGTAGAATGCGCGGTGGGGAAAAAGTTCGAAGGAAAATTCGACACTTGGCTTCGCGGCGTGGAGGAGGGGCTCGAGTCGGAGAGAATATGGGGGAGCTTCGGATGCAGCTGCTTGCGGCGGCGCGGTTGGATGGGGGCGAGTTTCGGCGGCAGGGAAGGGTTGAAGGGTGGTGGAGAGTGGTGGCGGTGGTGGTGGTGGTGGTGGCGGGGTGGTGAGGGTGGGCGAGTATGGTGGATGGTTGGGGGTGGTTGTTGGGAGTTGTTGAGGAAGACGGCGGGGGTGTGGTCAGAGACGGAGAGAGGTTCGCCGGCGGCGAAGGTGGAGAGGGCGGAGCCGGTGAGGCGGAGGGAGCGGCAGTAGTCTGAGTGGGCAGCAGCGAGTTGGTGGCGCGCGTAGACGGCGTCCTTCATGAGACGGCGGCGGTCCTTGCAACGACGCACAGTGTCCTCGTTTTCTAGCTTGGACGCCGTGCAACCCATGGTGGCGCGTGGGGAAGGCAGAGTGGGAAAAGAGAGTGTTGGTGAGTTTAAGTAAATGATGGAGTGAGAGTCATAGTGAGTGAGTGAGTGAATGGCCTTTGGAAGTGCGTTTTAGGCTCCAACAAACAAGTCCCTGTTTATTACATCTTTTCTTCTTTGTTTCTATTCTCTTTCGAATTTATTAACAAACACTGTGTTCTGTGGTTTTGTTGATAATGGAACATTAAAACAACTAATCACGGTGGCTCAATGGGGATTTAATACTGCTTCAATGCTGTCACCATTTTTACCCTTTTCTTTAATTCTATTTTTTAAGCTACTCATCTCTGGAACTTAACATTACAAATGTATAGAAATAACACATGTTATCCTCAAAATGTTTTTTTTAGTGGCTTGTAAATTGGTTTATTTTAGTTTAGTGTGTGTTCAAAGATTTCTGTTTTCTTAATTTGCCCTAACTTTCTTCTTGAATTAAAAAAAAAAATCTTGTAATGTATTAAAAAGTCTTTTATAGTTTATATAATTGAGATTAAGAAAATTGTATAAATAGCTATTTCGTTGATACATCAATATGCTTTTGAGAATAAATGTGAGCTTATGAAGTGAATCTAAAGGTGCACTTAAGTTAAATAGATTGAAATTAATAGGATTGACAATTAAATATCATCATAAATTGATTTTACATTTAGTACATATATTACTTGATGATATTTTTTGATGAGTTATAGAAATTAGTAAATTTGTAATGCATTTATATATATATATATATATATATATATATATATATATAATTCTAAATAAACGAATATTTGTATGCATAATTAAAATATACACTATAAATTATATATCTCTTGTGCTAATTCATTCTTGCAAAGTATTATCACCTACTACTACATTCATTATTGTGTAATTCATTTACGTGTAATTCATTCAACTCAAAAAATTCACATTAAATTCTTAAATCAAAAAATTAATTTATGTAATTCAACTCCAAAGCTCATTTTAAAGCAAACCTTGACTTAATATTTTAATATACAGAATTTTTTCACCACACCGACATTTTAATAACAATAATAATAGTAATTTCAAAATTCTCCGGATCAACTTTCAATAAATATATATATATATATATATATATATATTATAACTTAAAACACATAATTCCACATAAAATGATATGCTCTTCTAAAATTATAAGTCTAGTTTGATTTAATACAGAAATTGGGAGTTATAATTTATCGTTTGACCAAAAAATTAAGAAATTGGAATGAATTATTCATACTAAATACTTTTTTGTAAATTAAAATTATTAAAGTCTTGTATCAATTGTTTTATAACAACATAATATTATACATAACTCTCACATTTTCTTAATTGTTATTATCTTAAAAGTAAATTATAAGATGTAAAGTGTGTAAAACTGAAATTAATTTCTAAAAAATGTTAAAATTTAAAGGTCCAAAGTGGAAACTATTAAAAATATAAAGAATAAAAAAAAATTAATTGCTTAAAAACTGAAAGTATTGAATTCAAATTATAAAAATAAACATAAAAAATATTTTTTTTCTCATAGTTAATGGTTTTTATGGTAAACTCCCTTGGTAAAACCAAGTTAGTTTTTTCATCTCCTTCTCCTTTTTTTTTCATTTAATCCTTATTATAAGGAAAAATAGAAAGAAAAAAAAAACATGTGCTTTTATAGTAAACTACGAAATGCAACAATAATGTTAGGGACTATTTATTCGTTAGATAATCTAAGTGACCAGTATTATTAGTGATGTTTTTTTCCATTTAATTAAGTTTTTTCAATTTGTGGTAAAAACCTCGCAAAAAAATCATCACCCGATTAGATCGTTCAATATCTCATATTTTCATAGTTCAAATTAAGATTTTTTTTATATATGGTTGAATAATAAGTAAATAATAAATTATAATCAACTACATGTTGGCTTGTGAAAGAAAAATAAAAACTAAGAAACTGTTGATTCCTTCTCTCATTTTTGTGTGTGTCAGATATGGCTTGTTACATCAGAAAGTCAACTATTGAAAATTGTTCATCAACTTTAATTTTCATTAAAAATGTCTCACATAATTTGCTTTTTCATCACAAGCCCTCATATATTATAATTAAAAACTAAAGGGATCAATCCAAAATAACTTTTTAATCAAGTTTAAGAAAAGAAAATGATAACTGAATATTCATATTTCAATCGATACGTAGAGTGATTAAAAATTATATAAGTATAATAAAGAGTATTTTTTTGCCTTTTATTTTTCAATAATTTTTTACATTTTTAATTTTGGTTCTTAATAAAGTTTTTCCTATTTTGGTTTCCCTAAAATTTTTATTTTCATTTGATCTTTAACGTTTATCAATATCATCTGAGTATTCAGTTATTAATTAGTTAAGCAACTTAATATCATTGTTTGAGTTGAATTATAACATGTATTTTTTGTAATCATTTTGTTTGAAAAAAAAATAATTAATGTGATACAAATTCAAATGTTTTCTTTCAATTAAAGTTCGCATCTTTTTATCTTTCATTATTTTCTATTTGACCATGAAATCAAACAAGGATAAAAGTCCTGAAAAAAATCTTACACTGTTTATCTTTATTCTCTTTGAATTTCACCATTAAATGTAAACTCTAAACATTTAAAAAAAAAAAAAAAGATACATTTGTCATCTACTTGATCATTGACATTGTGACTAATGAAAAATTCATCACTTAAAATATATGTCAATAAAATACTGAGATTAAAATAAAGATAAAAATTACGAGGATTAAAATGTGCAAATTTTTATCAATAAAAAATAATGTTTTTTTATTGATAACCGCAAGTGAAGCTTGAGTTATTTATTTTTTTTAAATAATAACAATGTATTTGTAAAATTATGTTAATGATATTTTTCTTAAAATAATAAAAAGTGTCCTATAAAAAGAAAATACACTAACCGAAAAAAGAAGAAACAGCAAAAGGAACAATAAAGAAGATTTGGAAAGTGTGAGATGAAGACCAACACCCAGGCAATAAAGTCAAAAGATTTTCTCTACTTCTCAATACGAATGAAACATATGATTCAAAATCCAATTAGGTTTTTGCTAAAAATATATAAATTGAAGTTTAGTGCATGTTTGGAAAGTAGTTAAATATGGAAGAATAACTTATTTTTTATTAAGATAAATTTTATAAGATTCTAATATTATATTAAAAATAATCTTAAAATTTAATTCTATTTTATAAAATAAATTTATATTCACTAATATATTATATAAGATATCTTTATCTTTAGTTATAAGATCCTAACATCTCACTATGATATTCAAACTACATTTTACTTTTAAAATTCACGATATTCAAAATTTTAAAATTTACAATATTTGAATTACGTTGTAGTCTTAAAATTTATGGTATTCAAATTATTTTGTAGTCTTAAAATTTAAAATATTCGAATTACATTCTAATCTTAAAATTCACAATATTCGAGTTAAGAAACCTCGAAACCTTGAAGTAAATATACTTTGATTGTATAAGGCTTACTAAAACAATCTTGACTAAAGTTTTCACTAACTTTGCCACTTTTTCTTAGCAATCTTGTTTTATGAAAAGATGAAATAAGAGCATCACAAAGCATAGGATAATGCAGAGACTGAAGTGTAATAGGAAGCATGCATGAATATTCCACCATAAGTGGAACCTTTTTTAGATAAAGCAAAGGATAAAAGAGAGTGAAAGAAGAAAGAAAGAAAAATTCAAAACTAGTGAAACACCCTTTCTTATCTTTTTCACTCACAAAATTTCCTTGCACCATACCTTTCACTTCAAGACATATCACATGCACATATCCTTTTCTTCTTCTCTAATATTTAATGCCCTAAAAACATATTTTAAAAAAAAGTTAACATTGTCTTTCTTTCTTGAACTTTCCAATGGGAATAACCATGGAACCCTACCCCTGCTTTCCTCACATACAAGAGTATCCAATTCTTTACAAAAGCATTATGTTTCTATCAAAATATTCTTCATCTTAACTTCTTTTTATTTTCTTCTTTGTTATCTCATCTTCATATTTTTCCCTCCTTTTTTCTCAATTGGATCATGCTAGTACCATATTAAATTAAATAAATAATATTTATACTGTTAAAATAAAATTAAAAAGAAGAAAATAAAATAAGAGGCATGCAAGGAAATATAAAATTTATTGAAACAGTGGTAGTGAGGTGAGTAAGCAAAAATTGAAGCTTCTCCAAGACCACACATATTCCATCCAACTCAAAAGTTTCAGGATTTTGGAATTAATGCTGGTTAGTACAAAATAAAGTTTTTTTTTTATGAGATGATTTTGAAGAGTTTGAAAGCATCAAATTCGATTTGTTGGAATAACTTTTCCATGTAGATTTTGCTTGTAATGCCTTTATCCATCCTTCTAACAAATAAAGAAAGAACATAAATTCACTGTTTTTATTTATTTATTTAGTAACATTATTTGAGTCTGTGGTTGGGAACATTCAGTTTTGAAAAGGAATTTTTTTATAAAATTGAATTCTCTTAAAAAGATTGATTTCTACACCATGTTAAGGAACTTACTTCTTTTTTATCCAAAACAAGAATCTTCATTAAAAAAAAGTCCCCACTTTCTTACTATTATGAGATTCAAAAGTTGTTTTGAGTACAAAATATTCTTTGCACTCATTTCACTATGAGTGAAAAAACATTTATTCTACATTAGGAGTGTGCATTTTTTTTTATATATGAACATGAACAAAATGAAATATAATTAATTTGACTATGTATCATTTAAATAATTTTTTTATGTTACTCAATCATATATTATCATATCACTATTGTATACCATGATTCTCATTAAAGCATATTCACCAACTCTATATCAATTGTGGATAAATTCTTACTTTTTTTTTCTTTACTTTATACTATTAGAGTACCTAACCCCAATTAATTAACTACTATTACCTAAACACAATTACTCTAATTCAGTCTTATTTATTCCATGAGTTATTCTTGAAAGACATGCTGATACATTAATTTTATCAACAACCATAAAAGCGACATTCAATTAAAAACGGACTTTTAGAATGCTTTAAAGCTTCTTTATTAGAAAATTTATCACCTCTATATAGACACACTTAAATTCTAAAATAATTATGATAGATAATAAATGGAAACAAAAGTATTAACTTTAATAAAATTTGTATAATGTATTCTTAAACTTTAAAAAAATGTATTTAGATATATTTTTTAAATACTATATTTAAAAGATGAAGAAAATAACATTTTGCTTAATCTTATTTTTTATATTTATTTTTTATTGCACATTTTATTTTTTTATTTTTTTACTTTTAGTTACACATATTATTAGTATGTAAATTATTTACTTGTAACCATTTTTAATTTAAAATTAACCTAAAATGTATTTAGGTGAAGATGAAGATGGTGATGAGACATAGAGACTTGAAGGAGAATTTTGATTTACAATTGAGGAGTATGTTTAACAAATTCAAACATTAAGAGAATAGTACTAAAAAAGGTAAAGGTTTTCTTTTATAACTTTTTGTTTGCAAAGTTTTGTTTCTAATTTTAATTGGAAAACCAAGAGCATGAGTAAATGTTTTAAGTTTCATTCCATGTTTAAATTGGATTGGACAATTTGAATCTCTGTTTGGTTATTGGAGAGTATTCATTTTTCTGTCTTTTTAGTCAATTTCTGATAAGTTTACGCAGTTCTAGGTTTTCTTGAAAGTTGCAAAGAGTAAATTGAAAATTGTGATTGAATTGAAGTTTGTGGATTTTGATTTTGCAGAGACGATCGATCACTGGAGTAGCATATCTATGAACTATCTTGAAAGATAAGATTATAAAAAAAATGAGTAAATAACTATTAAATAAAAAAACAAACCTTTATAAAAAATTATTTTTTAATAATTTAATTAATAATAGATAGTATGTTAAAATGAGTGTTAGAGAACATGTTATTATTTATCAGTCATATATTATCCTATTATTATAAAATTACTTATAAACCTATTAATTTCATGTTCAAGCTTGTTCTAAAAAATTTCATGAAGAAATTTATCAAAATATTTCACATTTTTTATGGTAAAATTTGTAAATTTTTAATTTTTTCTCAATTCTTCTGTAATTCCTCTCCTATATAGTTTGGCGAGCCGAAGCCAACAAAACCTAAGAGAATCGAACAGAACCGAACAGGCGAGTGTCGAGTTTGGAATGGTCGGAAACTGAAATCTAAATATATTATTAATTGGAAGTGGAAACAAATCATTGTAAAAAGAGGTCTGGAGAAATTAGTAAAAAGCTGCAATAATAATAAAGGAATTTTCATTGTGATAGGTGTTATTGAGCTATGAAGGAAGGCATAAAAAGGTGATAATGGAGTATTAAAGAGGTACTACGAGGTGGTGGGGGCAACACACCGATCCAGAGAAAACTATTCATATAATAATACTATTTCTTCTCTTCACTTCCAAAAAGTCACAGAGGGACCGTTTCTTCCACAATCTCCATGTATCTATCTCACTGTCACATTGAAATTCCAATTCCAGCTCATTTTCTTCTCTGTGGACCCAATTTCTAATAAAACCTTCTTTTCTCTGTCTTTTATAATGTCTGAATCAACCATTCAAAGCAAGGAGCATGCTGACATAGGAAGAGGAAACTGGTTGGCTTCTGCAACTCCATGCAACAAAAACTATTATTATTTCATTATAGAGACAAACTTCTTCTTGTTAGGTCTACCTAAGAGCTAAGCTTGTGTTACTTATGCAACTAGTGGTCCTAATAATTAATCTCAGAGATCAGCATCATTTTGATTCTCTTCACCCTTGTGTTATGATGTAAACAAATAACCATGCATGTGCATGCAAAGATTTGTATATAGGGTTTAATTTGTCTAAACTAAGAGTAACTAATACAAATTAAAAATATTTTTATTACAAAATAAACTTTAAATCTAATAAAAAAATTCTTCTCAAAATGACATTAAATTCAAAATGAGTATTTTTTCTTGTTTCTACTTAGTTTGGCTTTAATGATTAAAATGTTACTTAAGAATGATAAAATGAGGTACAAAACAATGATAGTACAAGTGTTTCATAGTTCAGAGATTTTTGTGTGGGTGTCATGTTGTATGGAAATCCAAGAAAGGATAATTGTTTCAATTGAACAATAAAGTGGACTTGTCGGCTGTAATTGATCTGCAACAATAAACAATGCACCTTCCATTGGTCATTGTGTTAAGAACTGCTAGTAACGGCTTTCATCGTCTCTCTCCCAATGTAACTTCTTATGTTGTCGTTTCATTGTAAATAAATCGTTAAAAATCTATGTTTTAGTCACGTTTTGTTCTGTTTTAGACACGTTTTGTTTTGAATCCATCGAGGAACCTTCCTTGGCTAAAGTACAGTGTCATCTAATTAGGGAAAGAGGAAACAAAATGACGAACATTCTAATCCCCCGAATCTATATTAGTTGTAGACTTAATTGAAATATTAGAAACTTATTAACACTGAGAACCAAAATAGTGTTTTACAAATATTATGAATAAAAATAAAGGCTATTTCATTATTATTATTATTTATTATATCATTTTCTAAAATCGAATAAGTATAAACTAAAAAAAGTAACAAACTAATTTGGATCCAGTTAGGCCCAACTGGATCACAAAATGCCATAACCAATAAAAAGATGGGTGTTTCTTCCTACACCCATCAAAACTCTTCCTGAACCCATCAATTTCTAACAAGACCATTTTACCCATCTTTTTAGATGATTTCCTGATCTTTTCCAGAAGCTTCTGGCCCACCCATTTCCAAAATACATTAAATGTGTTCCATTTCTGAAATTCAGAAAATGTATTATGAAAACGTTTTTTTCAAAAAGAAACAATTTTTTTAAATGACTTTCATTATCTTTTTCACAAATTTTTAAGAATAACTTTTCCAGAATATATTGGAAAAAAACTTATCGAGAACGTATTAGATAAGATATTTTTATTATGTTTATAAAAGATTCAATCTAAATGGGACTAACACACTTTCCAAAAGTTTGACCATACATTTCACAACTCATGTATTAATGATTTAAAAACTGTAATTGTATCAATGAAAATTATGATTAATGGTTTATTGATTTAATATTGAGTAACAATTCAAGATATAAAAAGTATAAATTAATATAAATAAATAAGTTATATTTCATAAAAAATAGTAATCAAAATAATTTATAACTGTATACACTTTTTTTAATTAAAAATACTTTAAAGCAAGTTAAGAAGACTAAAAATAAAACAAAAATAAGCAAAGAACCAGTTTTTAATTCCGGTTTTGGAGTACCCATTCTTTACTGAGTTTTGGAGTTAACATACTGATGAACAAACTGGTTAAGATTTTAAAAGCAATACAAAACATAGAAAAACTTGTTCAAAAGCAAGAATATTACACATTATTTTCGTATTTGTTCCACATGGACATCCCCAAACAGTTCCAGAGTATGACTTTAACAGTTGGTGCTGTGTGGGCACCACCACGTTTTCTTTACCAAATAGCTAGCAGAAAATGGAAAGTATCTGTGCTTTGTGTCAAATAAACAATATCTGAAGGGATCTATAAAAATACTAATCACTCGTATGGCTCTGAATTCTGATACAATAACTACAAGTTGATCAGAAAATCCTTTTCCCAGACAACATACCAGTGAGCTGGCACATGCCACCGTGATGCCTGGACTGTATTAACAGTTACAGCTACAGCAAGAGAAATATAATATAAATATATGTATGTGTCATTGGAGTTGTATCCTCGCTTTTCATGAGGAAGGAAGCCTAGTTTTGTTGTTATTAACAAAACCAAATTCCCCAAAAAGGCCCTGCATTATGGATGAAAAGTGAAAGCCAGAGTCAATGCTTGTCCAGTATAGTTCTTAAAAACCTAAAGTACCATATTATATTTTTGATATGTTTCGAATCATCTTCAGAAACAGAATCCTATTCCCCACCCCAGCCCATCCTTTTTTCCAAATTAATATCTTCTATTCACTCATCATCATCATCATCATCATCATCATTGTCATAATCTAAGGCTGCTAGAAATGGTTCAGAAAAGTGATTTGATCTCTAATTTCAATCCAATAATTTAAATCCAGGGAAGAAAGATATTACACCCGGTCAATTTATTTGGGGATTGATTTAATGTCCTATTCCCTTCCCATACAGGAAATGTCCTATTCCCTTCCCATATAGTAAATGAACATACTTTTACTAATTTGCTTGATTATAAATTTATTATTTACTTTTCGTTTCCCCCACCAATGAATCTTATAAAGAAGAAATAAAAGCAAACAATTCACATCCCACTTAAACTGAGAGATGATTAACTCTGGTCTAGATCCCCCACTCAGGGCCCCAGCAATTGCGTGCAACAGAATTCAAACATTTTTTATAGCAAACAATTAACAACAGAACATTAATCAAAAGCTGACTGGCCTGCATCATGTACCACTCTTCAAATTCATCAAACAATTCCATCCGTTCAATCCTAAACAGTAAAGTATTAACACTTAGTATCTGTTGACTACAAACAAGAAAGAAACACGCTACCAACCATAAAGTAGATAGAAAGAGGAGAGGTGATGGAAGATCAGGGAAAAACTGCCTTACATATGGAGATATGAACTTTAGTATCATGCAGTTCCATCATACGGCAATCATAAGATATAGATAGAACATAGTACCTTCAACAGATTAAAATGTTGATAGGAATACAAAACCAGGAAAAATTCTTCTTTAAAAGAGAAGCCAAGAGATAGAAGAAAAATCAAATATTACTGATGCTTATTTAGGCAGAGCTGATGGGGGACCACCACCCTTCCCACCCTAAGAAATTTGGTTATTTCTATCATTGTGTTTGTTCACCATGACTTTAACATAAATATTGCCCAATCAAAAGAATATTTTTGTTCTGAAAAGTTTATTGTTGTACTCTTGGTCCAGCCAGACCCAACAAAAGGACCATGATGACTACACAAGAATATCATATTTGTTTTACGAAATTTATTCTTTAATTTTTGCAGGCCCCAAGGCTATTGCTAAGATGTTATTAATCAGTAAATAGACTTTAGCATTAAAACATTAGAAAACACTAAAAAATGTAAATTTTATACACAAACTTCCAGATCATCAAGGCAAAATAAAAAAAATAGAAACAATACCTACGTCTTTCTTGAGAATTAATAAAGTCATTTTAAACTCTCAGCATAGCCCAGGCAACACACTTCTGAGTTTGTGCTAATGGTTGGAGGAGAAGCAACAGAACCACAACCACTTATTTATGTTCAGTTCCCGGTTTAAAAGAAACTAAATTTAGGGATTTTACCAAACCGGGCTGTGTGACTAAACTCGGTTCACAGTAAAACCCAAATGCAAGTCTACTACGATTCAGGGCACGATACAAACCAGATTTTTTTTATTCTAAGAACGATTTTGTGTGTGTGAGCACTCAAATAAATACAAAAAAAAGGAAAATTAAAAATTTTTACGCTCAAACTTGGGTTTTTCCAGTCATTTTCCATTTGTTAAATGTTATAAACTGTGAAAGGGAACAAGTTATGACTTTCCAAAAATAAAATTGAAAAGTATTGTAAACATTTTAACAAGAGGATAAAGCCAAGCAAAAAATGGCCTAAGGCTGTAATCAAACCACAAATCAAATGTATTTTGCAGCAATAATATGCATGGGTAAAGAAGGAAACATTTTTCCTCACCAACAGGCAACATCAAACCTATAACAGTGTGATTAAAAATAATAAGATTTTTTTTGCACAGAAGCTTCAGACAGTGCAACTGATTCAGTTTAGGTGAAAAGTATGAGTTTGTTCTACAATTAGTGCAGTATCTATACACGGACACAAAAGTAATTATGTCCAAACTACCCTTGGTGCCATCAGAATAAACAAAGAGAATAACAGAAGAGCCAGGAGAGAAAGCCAAAATATTGGTCATAAAAGCTGGCATGGATACTAGATAGAATCATACATAACTGTATACCTAACAACAACAATAGCCTTATCCCACCAATTCAAATTTTCTAGCACTCACTAGTCACCAATAAGAAGAGACAAGTCCAAAAGCCATGAATTTGTTAACAGGCAATTAGTAGATCAGCATTATTATTCAACTACAATTCCATATTCATACACTGATGCACCTCATCCATTGTCCACTTTTCTTAAACTTAAGTAAATAATGCACACAGTGTTGAGAGGAAGTTATATTCTACCTCCAAGAAAATTAATTTTCAGCTAAAAACACATTCGTCGCATGAGAACTTAAGTTTCAAAATAGTTCTTTGTCATAATCTCCTTGTCTCGTGTTGCACAAGGTATGATATTCTGTCTCATAAAAATTAAGATTAAAAAGGCAGCTGGCATTTAGCCAAGGAGCACCAACAGGTACAAAAAAGAAAATTGTCCTCATAGCATGTTAAAACACAAAATAAGAATTTAACAAGATTTAAATGCAACGGCTTTGGATTAATTCAATTCAAACCTTCACTCAATCCACATGTCTCCAAAACATAGCAAACCTATAGTTTTAAAGGTAGAAGCGAAATAGCTCTTAAACAGAACTTGTGAAGTAATTATAAGAGCTCATAAAGGGAACCCAGGCACCTGCAACTGAAAATATGTTGTGTAAAAGCCTGCTCCCAGTGATAATATTTGCTTCTTTACAGGAGCATCTTCGTCTGATTTTTTCTCCACATCAACAAACTGATACAGAAGTTTCCAAATAACAGCCCAACAAGCAAAGTAACCTATATAGTCACAAACAATACAAAAACACCAACAAACTACCAAACTGAAGGGCAAGAACTTAAAGAAGTCAATTACCTTAAAGAAATAAGTCCTACCTCAGATTAATAAATGGAGATCTCCTAAAAGGCTTTCTAACAGATATATGAGGAATGTAGTCATCTTTCATGTATCCCTTTTTCACACATGACCTACAGCCAGTTTATAGAGATAAAATAGTTATCATACAATACTATTCACCAAAAAAGAATCGTTCATTGAATTTAGTAAACAACATTGTAATTCATTTAAACTTTGATAAAAGCTGAATACAATAGTGACAAAAAATGAGAAAAAAAAATCAAGTATGAAAGTTATCTGAACCAATGCCACATGGATTGTCACCCGTACATAGTACATGACTTTTACCATTACACGAACAGGAGGGTAGATTTAATCAGAATTCACTTAGAATTGGATCAGTCGAAAAGAAATTTATCGAATCAATGTTTCTTCAAAACCATGTTTTAACTTCTTCCTCTTAGCATGACATCATGGCATGGCATGCATGAGTAATCAACATTCTCTTTAAATACAATACAAGGTTACATTTCATCAGAAACCAAAAGCATTTTATGCTACCAAGGAAGGAACCATTCAGTAATAATGAGACAAGATTCAGCTAGATTAGTGCTTATGCTTATTCACATTAGAATCCTCAAAAGGAACCCTTCTACGATATTCATCTTGCCAGGTCTGAATGCAACCTTCTATCACAATGTGACAAGCCAATCTAGAGCAAGCAAACAATGCAAGAAAACACGAAGTAGAACAAAATAATACACGTAACGAATTAAAAATTCAGAGAGTATTAGTTTTAAAATCTAAACAGCGGCAACAAAAGTAAGTGGAAAGGATGAATTAATTCCCATAAACTAATAATAAAAACATAATAAAATATCACATTTCTAAGTAATTTTTTCGGGGGGAAAACATGCTTAGAAAAACAAAGCAGCTTCTAGATAAACCCGTTCCTAATTCACCGATGAAAAAACCTTCACATGCATTGGTCAGAGGCAAAAAGAGAGAGAAAAAGGAGATGTGCGAACAATTTGCTGGCGGAGGCGTCATCGTTGGTGGCTTGCACCGCCGCAGTGTTGCCGTGTGAATCGTACATCAAAGGTGATCGATCCCTTATCTTGTTAGGTTTTGGAATGCAGAAGGGAATCACAACAACACAACCGGGTTTTGGCGCCGAGAGACAAAAAAAATCACTTATCTTATGCAATTACAAATAAATTAATTAATTGCTTTTTCCTTCCAATTGCAAATATTTATGATAAATACACGTTTTAAAATTTAAAAACAATGTTCTAATTAAGATTATGTTATGCTCAAATTATTAGAATTAAAATTCATAACATAACATTACTCGACACAACGATCGATTAACCAGAGAGACTTTTAAAGATTATTTTAAATTTACAAAAAATAATATAGATCGCATGTGGTTATTTTTAAATCGAGATGAATAAGCAGTAATAATTAACCAGTTAGAGAACTCATTTGGGAATGAATTTTTGTGTGTGAATCATTTGGGATTGAATTTACTTTGGATGTAAACTCCTAGAACATTGTTAAACAATTTTATAGATCAATTTGTTTTGATAGCTGTATAAAAAATTGGCTTTAATAAATACGTAAAAGTTTACAAAAAATAATTTTAATATTTACTGAAAAGTTTACCGTATCATACACTTAAAACATTCAGTTACTTTAAAATACATATATTAAGAAATTTATACATTTGAATATAAAAGTATTTTGAACTTCACTAAATACGTTTTGTTTTCACTTCCAGAGTTAAGAGCGAGCGAACTCCTCGTTCTGTTCCATTTCTGCGAAATTCAAATTCGAAAAGGAAGCAAATCGAATTGATTCTGTTAGAAGATGGAGCAGGAGCAATCGGAAATAATCGAATACTTCGTGAAGAAAACCTTTGCTTCTTCCAATGCTAACGCACTCCCTTCCATCCTCGTAGAAGCAACTTCTCACCGCAACCTCTTCACTTTCTCAGAAATTCTCTCCCTCCCCTATCTTCAACAGGTTCTTCTTTCTTCACTGTTTTCTCCGCACTTTTTTAAAGCTTTACCTAATTTCTTGCTCCTGTTTGTTTCTAAAAGTGGTAGTAGTCGATTTGTGAAGGGAAGTGGAAAAGCAAAACTGACTTCATAATTCTCTGGTGTTTTGTTTATTGATTTATGGCGTTCGCGTTCACTGTGATTATGTTGCATTTTGGATGCAGTAAAATTGGTCATGTTTAATGGCATTTTAAATAATAATAATAATATGAATAATTACTGTTGTTGTTATTATTATAAATGCAGTATTTAGTTAGGTGATTTCTATTGCCATTTTTTTGAGGTAATATGAAAATTTGTGTGACATTAGCTCCTAAATTAATTGTTTATTCCTGTTTTATGAAGAACATTTTTAATTATTACTGTTATATATAAATAAATGCATAATTAGTTTAGGGAATTTCTGTTGTCCATTTTTTAGGTAATATGAAAATTTGTGAGTAACATGAGACTTCTGTTTTTGCCAATTTTTTCGGTGAAATAGTTCCTATACGTCCTGCTGTAACTTTCACTTGTGATTTCTCGCAGCTTAAAGCAACTGAGAATTCTGTTTATCTTGATATGCTTCGGTTGTTTGCATATGGAACATGGAGTGATTACACGAGTAAGCCTATGGATTTACTGTTATGCTATTTTTTCCCTCACTACATTTATGATGAGTATTTTCCTTCCTTCATTGTTTGTTTGTTTTTCTTTTCCCACAGTAGTATGTTGTTCATGTGTTAGATCAATATTGCAGCATCCATGTTTTACTATTTGATGACATCTTCATGGTGAATAATGAATTTTGAATTTATAATTCTTATTGCGGACACTGGATGTTGGCGACTTGAGATGGGAAGTTGTAACTTGTGAGATCATATGAAAGGGTGATTGAAAAACAAGGAAAACAAACGAGGACTCATATATTGACAGGCAATATTAGTGATATCACCACTTATTTAATTGCTTGTCGTTATTTTTAGATTTTTATTTGATTATTTTAGAATTTTACCTTTTTATGTTTTTTTATAATGTATTTGAATATGTCCTACTTTCGGTTATGTTTATTACCCATGATATTAATTGGTAGTTCTTTTTCCCGTAAAAAATCTGCAGGACATTTTAGTTGTTAGTATATATTACAGTTTTTTAACTTCATTGCCATGATTTTGGAATTGGCTGCAGCACCATCAATTATGGTGTGGTGGATTTTTTATTTTTTACTTGTTGCCTTGAACTGCTATTAGTTATTGATCTCACTAGTTTCTTAATGCTTCTCCTAGCTATTACTAACATTTCGGGTTTATATGTACCTGTGAATTTAAATAATATAAGGTATGTATGCTGGAACAGAGACATATTTTTCATTTTGTGATTTGTCAGTCATAACCCACCATTACTGTGTTATGCTTGATGTGTCCTGTATATAAGAAGCCTGTATACAACTCGTAATAGTTTCTACTTTGCGGTTTGCAAGGAAAACTCGTACATTTATCCTCATGTAAAGATTTTTTTTTTTTTTAGCATCTCTGTTTCCTCATTAATTTTATATGTAAATAAAAATAAAATAATAGTGTTTATTAAAATGTTTAAGTGGCTCGTAGAAAATGCTGGTCGTCTTCCGCAATTGATACCTGATCAGATCCTCAAGCTTAAGCAACTCACTGTTCTTACACTGGCTAGTACGTACGAGGTATTCTTTCCTTTTTTTGGATCGACGGGATATACTAGGTATTACCTATTAGACCTACTGTTATTGGCTATCTTGTGTTACTATTTTGCTTTAAATTGGTGTAACTAATGTTATCAATGGAAGTTCACTTATATATCTGGGTGAAAAATGAATTATTTCTGCTGGGTCTGTCTTGTGATTCTCCAACCCCCACCCCTTCGCAGTAGTGTGATAGGTCCTGAATTTAGATGCTTATGCCCTGATGGTTATAATGGTTGTTTAGTTTCCATATCATGCTTTAATTTCTGTATTTATTTCTTACGTGCTGGCAGACCCTTCTTGTCTTCGTCATTTATTATCATATATTGCATTTTCTAGATTGTTGACAATGTGCGTACAATACAACTACTTGCTTATAGTTCTTGTACGATTATAATGTCAAATACCTCATATAATTAGAGTAAAAAATTCAGCTGTGGTGTGCCTGTTTTACATCTTGTGCAAATTGCAATACTCGCCTCTTTTTTAATGGTGTTCCCCATTTACCCTTAGATCTGTTATGCGATTAGGTTTTGTGATAGATAAAGTACGTCAAACTACGGTAAACTCTAAAGTTAAAAAAATAATAATAAGAAGAAACAGGCTAAAATTCATACCCATTCTTGATGCTCCTATCCTTGACAGGTGTTGAAATAGAGAATTTTACAACTTTTAAAAAATTCTAACACATTAGATTTTAATTGCTTTCATTTCAAATTGTTTAATTTTTAAATTTGGATAAGACAAATCTAATTTATTGAATTTTAATTTTCTTTTTTGAATAGGGCATCTCAATTCTTATCAAAAACAAAAATATCAATTAAAAAAGTAACCACCAAATAATACTAGTGACGTCAATAAAAAAAACCTTTACAAACATCGACAAAAAATAATCATTATAGAGTTCAACCCGAAAAATTTGGTTGACATTTGGTCCAGTATGTCACATTGCTTAGGAGTCAAGGTCAATCACGTTTTAAATACACCTTTCTCCCTTAACCTTCCAAGACACTTTTTAAGAATAAAACCGTGACGGAGTTTTAAGTTCCAAAGCGGACAATACTTCGGATGCGGTGATTAACCCTAAGAATACTATCTCAAACTAAGGGCAACCAAAACAGTTGTGTTTGACTAGACAAAAAATACTCAAGGTTGACAAAAAAAATGGCTTCTTATAGCAAGGAAGACGTTAATGGTCCTATAATATGTGCTCTACACTTACACCATGCAGGTTACTACTCAATTAGCCCTTTAGCCAAGAAGGCTTTTGGGCATGTCTGTGTCCTTTGTGGGCTTGCCATCATTTTGTTTGTGATTTGTCCATGGTATTTTGCTTAAGATTATTTGAGAAATTACTTTGCTCTGCTTTGGAGGATATATTCTTTTTAGTTACACTTGGAGAATATCGTATCCTCTCTTTAGCTCTCTCTTAACTTATAAAAAATGAAAGAGGAATCCAGCTCTTGGAATCTATTTCTTGATTGTGTAGAATTGTTTAATCGAAGTCGTTATTTTAAATTGTCATCTCTTTCTCATTGAACATGAGTAACTTTCTGTCAACTTTTGCTTCTTTGAGACTGAGCCCTTTATCTTTTGACCTTTGTAATCAATTTTTATAGGTGTGTGTTTATTTTTCTTTAGGTACTAGCCTATGACCAAATGATGCAGGAACTAGATGTCACAAATGTTCTTGAACTTCAAGATTTTCTAATTAATGAATGCATGTACTCGGTAGGTATCATTATCTTCATGATAATATATTTCTGCTCAAACTCAAATGTGGTAATATTAATGGAATCTGCATTTCCACAATTATTATTATGATTATTTATTCATTGCTATTATAATAAAACAATTCATTAAAAGAGGGAGAGGAGTATGAGGGTATAATAACATCAAATCTTTCTAATGGAAACACGAGAGAGTATAATACATCTGCAAAAATCATAGTAAGTTTCATAAATTACATACAATCTGTTAAAGGAACTAATGGAGACACTTGGGGATTATTCTTTACAAGATATTTTTTGGTACATCTGCACAAGATCTTTGCATATAAAGGGAATAATTTGTGTTAATGCAAATTGGTATTACAATGCAAGCAACAGCTACTGAGGGATTTGAGAACAATGTTGCAATTGTTGTGTGATTGATCTATTTTATACTGTTAATGCCTAGAGATATATTTCATGAAATGGTCTTCCTTCCCTTTTTTTTTGTTTTATAATTTTCATTATGTCCTATGCTAATTCGCTAATTTTTCTTTTGCTACAATGATAAAATGCATTATAAATATGAAATAAATATATTTATCATGACTTTATGCTACCTTTTTTTCTAAATTTTGAATTTTATCTGTTGGCTTGTGCTATTTTCTTTTGTAACATTTTCTGAATAGTCATTCAGCAGATGTAAGATAGTTATTAATAAGCTTTATGGATTTCATCAGGGACTAGTAAGAGGAAAGCTGGATCATCTGCGACAATGCTTTGTGGTCCTAGCCCAACATCATCTATTATTTTCTAAAATTTGCACTTTTGATCCCTTCTGCTTTTTAATTTAACAAGTTCCCTATTGGAATTTAGTTGATCTTTGAGGATAATTTCAGGTCCAGTTTGCAGCATGTAGGGACTTGAGACCTGCTAAACTAGGGAGTATGATAGAGACACTCTCTAACTGGTAATGCATTTTTTCAGGTAGGTGATTTTAGTCATATGTCTGATTATTAGTAAATTAACTACCTGTATGTGGAAAAAAGTATTTGAATTGCATCATCTGATGGTAAACATGGCTAGTAAGAATGGATAGTGGTGATATCAGTGCAAAGCTATAATTTTTGTGCTTCATTATCTCGGAATATTGAACTTTTGGAGTATGGCCTCCTTTGAAAATAGGCTGTATTCTAGTCTGCTTAGCATTCAAGATCGGTTGAAGTTGGTTTGAACTTCCAATCATCAACATATCTCAAACTTTGTATTTTATAGAAAGCTTTTGATTCTTAGGTTTTTGCTTTTCGTTTCTGTTTGTCTTGTTTATGGTTCAGAACTTTTCAAAACGGTAATTAACTACATTCTGTTATTTTTAGAATGTGAGAGAGTTTCTCTCCTGAATACTAGTACTGAAATAGAATTTATGACTGGGAAACATAGGTTGTCTACATCAGAAAATCTGCTTGTTTCAATTCAAGAGAAAATAAAATGGGCTGATGACAGGGATGAAATTGAAAAGAAGCACAGGAAGTGTGTGGAAGATAATCTACGAGAAGTAAAGAATACTCTTGTCAAGGTCAGTTGAGTTTATTTTCATCCTTTCTTTTCTCTGAATCCTCCCCTCCGTAATACAGATGAGAAAATGTCCAATAAAATATTATTTGCATGTAAATTTGATCTTATATATAACTTGTGGTTCGGTCCCATAATTGATGTATCTATCCAGTGAGAAGTGGGATAATTTGTGTAAAGGGTTTGTTCTGATTATGTGGAAGTTGTCATCATGGCACAAAGTTATAACAGAACTGTACTAAGATACTGTATGTTTACCATCATGGCCCAAAATTATCATATCAACAATCTAGAGAAACTGCCATTGACAACTTCTGGATAGCGTCCTTGCTTTAATCTAAAACTCAATTAGTAAATCTAGGGTCAAACCTTGAAAGTGTAATACCCACAAATCCCTTATATAATTTTTCTCCCATTTTTCTTCTAAGGAGAAAAGGTCGATTTTTTCATCAATTGATAAAAAAAGAAAAAAAAATTGTTTGGTTTATTGGATTTGATACAACAATTTCTCACTTTGGACAGGACTCTGTAAAAATAGCTTAGTAATCAAAATTGAAAGCCCGAGAAAAAGGATATCACTCTGCTGATTTAATTTAGTTTGATTGGGTTGGTCAGTCAGTTCCCTGAATCCCTCTACTGTATATTTGTTTTTGCTGGACTAGCCCCTCTACTATATGCACTTAGTTATATGGGGTGGGGTAGTCGGCTACTGGAAGATGTTTATGAGGAAAAGCATGTATTATTGCGAGGGAGGGAATCAAAATGATGCCAGAAATATATAGCACTCTAAGATGATAACTGTCTGTATAAATATCATATCCAACCAGCCCTTTTTATCTCTCTATATTGACTTTAAAGTTTAAGGGCAATTGTGTTGGGCAAGGATTTCGCGTTATACTTGTAATGAATTGAAAAAACATTCAGTTAAATTTTTAGCTACATATAGCTGCTGTATGCAGCGTTCAACATCAAGACTATCCTATACAAGGATTTGGAGTTTCATTTGGTAATAATATTAAAACCTTGTCTGCTAGACACACTGGTAATTGGCTGTCATAATTTATTGTGGGGATATATTGGTCGAAATGTCTTACTTAATGGCTGAAGTTGCACACTGTAAACAGGCCAACTCTGCTATTCGGACCCAAGAGGATAATGAAGTTCGTTGCGTACTGAAGAGGTATTCTTTGACAACTTTGCATATACCAGAGTCTGATCATTTAACTAATGGATAAAAAATGTTTTAAGTTAGAATTGGTCTAAGTTTCCGGAATTTGAAAACAACGATTTTGGTCCTCGTATATTTTATAATCTGTGAATTTCCTACCGTCCATCTTTTAAGGAACATAAGATATTAGAATGAAGGACAAATTTCCCCTATCATACAAAAAGGACCAAAATTATTACTTTTAAAGTATAGAAACTTGGATAAAAACTTGTACGACTTAAAACACGTCGTACTTTGATTAACTGTTCGAATAAAAAATTATTGTCTATAATCTAACTAGTCATGACATCACCTGACTATACTAAAAATATCTTTGCTTTTCACTAGCCTATCATCTTTAATGTATGAATTAAACTAGGTATGTATAAATATTTAACCTCTTTAATCTCCACATACAATAGTTATTAGAAGTTACAGACCCTTTTTCCCCCTTCCCTTTTCTTTTGACCTGCATGGCATTGTAAGGAAAGCTGGATGTGAATATTTTCTGTCGCATATATTTCAAGCTAGAATATAATTGACCTGAGCATTTTTCCTTAGATAAATAATTTTTTTCTAGTATTCTATTGCAACAAAGCTTGGGATTTTGCAGGAGGCGACATATAACATTTTGAACATTGCAATGGATGACGACGTTCAATGGATGGGAGTTTTATTAGCTTGCCTGGCTTTAAATCTAGGCTAGCCTAAACTGACAATATAGCTTTTAGAGACAAGTATATCTCATCGATATTGAACTCTTCTGTCACACCCCATTAAGAGGTAAGAACAAGGGAATCTCCAGGGTTTTGTTTTGGAAATTGATGCTACTTTTTGAATCATTATAGTCGTCAAATGATATGGTGGTGTGACCTTTTCTTTTTCTTTTTGTAAATGATATGTTGTTTTTGTTTGCATTGTGCCTCGTATATACTGCCTCTTTCTGGGTGTGTATGGTTTTAGTTTTTAAAAACTATTTTATGAAAAGTTTCAAATACTAATTTAGAATTATTCTTATCGAACACATTTCTTTTTGTATTTGAATGGTACGAAAATCATAGGAACCTTACAAGCAATGACAGTATTTTTTAAAAAAAAGCTAATGAACTTAGTTTGTCTTATATTTAACCATATTTTTATTATATATTCTTTTATCATTTTAAAAAAATATATTATTATGAACATTTTAAACAAAGCCAATGCTATATTTATTAAATAAATTTTAATCTTTTAAATTGACCCGAGTCTTCTGGCTCCGTCCTATAGAGTAACACTTCTAAAATAAACTACTTCAATGGTCAACATATCTAAATTCATCCAGAATAAGTTATTTTTTTTATAAACTTGTTTTTTGTTAATAATACTATTTTGGTCAACATGTGTTTTTCTTCTTTCTCACGTTTTCACTATGTCCCTTTAGTATTTTGTGGCAAGATTGTGTTGTGAGAACTTTGTTCCATGTTTCCCAGAAAGTCAACTATTGCCATGTGAATGAGAATGGAAATGGCAATCAGTAATTGTCTCATGCTAATTTATTGCATTGAAAGACATTCATTTATTAATTTGATTTCTATCCTTAAAAAAATTTAATTATATAATTTAGCAATGGAGATATTGAAAGCTTTTTTATTGTCGGAAAACTCAATTTCACTCCTTAAGTATCTGTTTAAACATAATCAAGACACTGCTGAATTCATTTGTTTTTTACAAAGTCAGATTTATCTTTCATGGAAACAATAATAATTATTGAAGAGGACTAATGGTATTACATGATAGTTTTAATTGCATTAAACTTAAACAAACAATAAATTAGCTAAGCTTAGTGTCTATTGTGAAAGTATTAAGACTCCTTTTAACATTAGGGCTTGTTATCATGGTATGCATATGAGTGCACTGTTAAAGCAATAGTGTGCAAAGAAGGTGTTGAGGTTCGTCTTCTTTGTAGTATGAGATAGAATGATTCGTCGTCTCTTTGTGGTGTAAGAGATAGTAAGACAAAAGTATAAAAAAAAAGTAAAAATAAAATAAAATAAAATGAATTAATCTATACTTAATAGATGAAAATGTTCCTAAGTGAAAAAGCACAATATACTAAAACATCAAGGGAGCATTGAGGAGTGTAGAGGGGGAATCAATCATCTTTAGTGACAATAGAGGAAGTGTTTGATTGGTGGAAATTAAAGGAAGGATTATTAGATTAACTAACATGTTAAGGTAAGGTGAACAAAGATTTTGTGAGGGATCATCAACTTCATTTTTGGATAGATGTAATAAAATTAGAGCTCTCTAATACCATGTTAAAAAGTGAAGTTTAAATCTAACTCAACCTTATAAAATCAGGTGAGGTTTGCATCCACTATATACTATAAAATATTCTTATTTTTAGTCAGATATGGAATTACCAACACTAATGAAAAAATTATGTAGTGTCCAGAGGTGTTAAAAGTGTTTTGTTAAACCTTATTACAATTGGTATTGTATCTTTTGGAAGTTCAAGAAAGATTATATCTTGTTTTGTTTATGGTTTTTTGAACCAATCACTAACCTCTTTTTTGTTAAATATGAGTTTGTAGGACCACATTTGTTCGTCTATAGATTATAGTTTAATGTATATTATGTATCAATTCGAGTGTGATTTGGATGATTCGGGTTAGTTTAATAGGAAGATGAGAGTAATAATATTAAATTTTACAAGAGTTGGAATATCACTAAATTGTTTCTTTTTTAATTTAATTATTTTTAACCAATAAAAAAACAATTTAAATATTTTTTTTGGAGACAAACTATATATAACTAAATTATGATGGATTGTGATTATCTATAATACACAATCCACATTTACATCTAAACATCAAAACAAAATCGTAGTTCCCCAGCTTGTTTTATTTTACAAATTTAATTAAAATGTATTCACACTCGGACATTTAATTATGAATAAATACGCTAAGTGTAATTGTTAAATTTTATAGTAAGAGAAAAAAATTGTATATTACCAGCGTCAAATAGTCTTAAAATTGTCATTTACTAAATAACGTGATAAGTGAAAGTAATGATTAAAAATTTTGAATAAGAAATTTTTTCAAGGATACAAATATAAAATTAATTTAAATTGTAAATATAAAATTAGTATTTTCGAAATATTGAAGTATAAAATCAATATTTTACAAATATTGATGTAAACTAAAATTTACAAATTTAGTCTATTTATAAATGAATATTTCCATTGGTTGTTAAGAATTGGTTGTTGATTGATGATTGGCGAAAGTGATGTTGTGTATTTATTACCTTAGTCTTGATATGGAAAATTAAAATTATTAATTCTAGTTTGAATGTGAATTTTAAAGTCACGTTTAGCTTACTCAACGGGAATTGATACTTTTATTTTTATTTTTTTTAATTTGATATTTATTTAAAAATAAATAATAGAGTTTTAAAAAATTAATTTAAAATTTTAGAGGGATGAAGGTAAAAAATTGAGTATATATAAAGTTGATTCTGGTGGAGAAAAACTTTGAAGATGTGATATGTTGGGTTCTTCACCCTCTATCAACATTTCCTCTTATTATAATTGCAGATAGAGAAACACAAAATCGACTTTTTAATCATGTTTCAATTTTATATTCTCATGTTTTCTTTAAATTTCAAAAAAATTAAATATTATTCTAATTTTTTTACATAATATTAAAATTAATGTATCACATTAATATTTTGGATTGTCCTCAGTGTTTTCCCACATATTGACCAGTTTTAATAAAATTTTATTCAAATTTAAAAAGATGACTAGTCAAAACTTTGGGCTTAATAAGGACATTCAACTCGTGCTACCAACAAACCGTATTCCTAGGTATGTGAGATATTGTTTATTTTGACTCAATATAAGAGTTTTGTTTGTTTTGTTTTGTTTTATTTTTTAATTAAGTGTCAATGATTTAATATTATCATTTTCATTGATGTTAATTAAATTTTCTTTTAAATTAACGTTAATCGAGAATTTTTTTTTTTATGTAAATTAAGGTTAAACAATTTTTCATTCATTATTAAGTACAATTTTATGTCAATTAAATCAACTAAGATTATTTTTTTGTTAATATTATTCGAAGTTGAAAAACATATTTTTTTTGTCAATTAAATAAACCAAGATTATTTTTACAAGAACTTAAAGCATATTCAAATATTTTCATATAAATTGAAAATATATTTAAATATTTACAAGAACCTTAGCAAAGACAAACTGTATTTGCAAGTATTTAGAGTAAAATTTTATCATGTGATTGAAAATTAATAATTTTTAAATTCTTAAAAATGAGAACTTATATATATATATATATATATATATATATTAAGAATGTTTAGATTACGTATATCTAAATAACATCGAAATTATTGACCAGATTTAGTAATACTCAACGTTCTCTTTCCTAACGACTATTTTATCAATTAACAGTTTATTTTATTTTATTTTTATAGTTTTGTAATGATCTCACTGGTTTTTAAGTTTAATTATATATAGTTATAGTTACTGTAAACTTTTACTTACAGAATTATCCTTTTTTAACCGAGTTATTTTACTCAATATCAAATGTATAACATTATACCCCATTTAAATTACTATTTTTAACTCAACTTATTCAGTCACAAAATTAAATTCACAGCAATAACGTAAAGACTATTAATTGACATAGTATATTTAAATAAATAAGAACGGAAGAAGTAAAGAAGAAACACGAAAAATAATTAAATTAAACTTTTTTTCATAAATAAATTATATCTTGAATACTGTAGTCATATTTAAATATATTTACGTTATATCGATTATATTAAAGAAATAATTAATTATAACTTTAACATTATTGTTAATTAATAAATATCTTTTACTTTTTTAATATAACTTTTTCCTTTTTTTTCTTTTCTTTTTCACTCTCTTCCTTACTATCATTCGATCTTAAAATGTAGTTTGAATACTGTGCAGAGTTTTACCCTATTTTACTTGCAGAAATTCATCTGCATCTAATTGAGATCCTAAGATACTTTACTTTAACCAAATGCAGTGAACACGTCCTATTAATCGGAACTCGTTTTTTTTCTACTAAACATGAATTCACACAGACATGTTTTTTTTTTCTTCCGAAAATACGCTTCCATCACGGGTCAACATGAACATGGTCGGAAACAGCACCGTACGTAGTACTATATATATACACACAATCCATGCATGAAAGCTCCGCACCAAGTTGTTGTAACAAACAACAACAAATCTATCTCCAAATCTGAGATGGATACAGAATTTGATATGATATTTTCGGAGACTATAGAACATTACATGGTTGACGATGAAGCATGTGGTTTGAAGAACGATGTTTTGGTCTCAAATGAGAGTTCTTTGTCTGAGAATGGTGGTGGTAAAGTAGAAGAGGAAGTTCCGAGAGGGTCGAGGTACAGAGGAGTGAGGCGTAGGGCACATGGAAAGTTTGCTGCAGAGATAAAAGATCCAAACAGAAGTAATAGGATTTGGCTTGGGACTTACCACACTGAAGAAGAAGCTGCTTTGGCTTATGACAATGCAGTTTTCAAGATCAGAGGCTCCAAAGCCAAGCTTAATTTTCCTCACCTCATTCCACCGTTGGATGCATCAACCATCCACGTGGCTGACCCTCCTTCTTCGTCATCCACACCTGAGGATCGTTCTGAAGGGTCCAGGAAAAGGAAGGGAGTAGCAGGTTTGCTCAATAAATTAGCACGTGAAAGAAACAGAATTTGATGCTGTATTTGACTTTGATTAAAAAAAAAAATTACATTATTTTATGTTGGGTTGTTGGGTTTTTGATCATGATGGGGTTATTTTTTTTGCTTTATACTAAAATGGGTCCGTTTAAAAAAAGTTACGAATTCAAACAAGTCGTGCCAATTCGGCACGATTTCATATACACAAATCGTTCCAATTAGACACAACTCTGTCATGTCATACTGAAGTCGTGCCAACTTGGCACGACTTCTGCCATGTCATAATTTTTTTTTAATTTTATTGTTAATATATTGAGTAGTTAATATATTGAGTAGTAAGTTATGTAATGTTAAAAATTAATTTATATAATTTTATAAGAGTGTTAGTTTTAAGGAAAAAAAATTGGATAATCGTGTATGGATCATATTTGAAGGTAATATAATTCAATAACTTGATTATTTGATTATTAGAAAATAATAAAAAATTATTATTGAAGAAAATTATGACAAGGCAGAAGTAGTGCCAACACGACTTGCCTATATTTATAATTTTTTTAAACAGATCCCATTTTAATAAAAAACAAAAAAAAATAATTTCATCATGATAAAAAAAACCGGTAGATTAATCATAATATGATACATTGTGGTATACAAAATTAAGTATAGAATATTAAGTGGAAATGTTAAAGTTGTGATTGCATTTTCTTGCAAATTCGGTACCTTTACATACTATCCAATTAAGAATTTATAGGGATGTTCCTTTTCCTTGCACAAAGATTAATCCTAAATTAAAACTCTAAACTCCTGTAATTCATCTTTATTTTATTTTTTAATTTAGAATTCCCAAATATATAACTAACTATTATAATATATAATATATGAAGTATAGATATAATTACATATATAAAATGTACTTGTATAAACAATTTAGTATTAAGTATCATACATAGTATTTCATATCCAATAGTGAATTGATATAATAAATATTTCAATTAAGTTGTTATCTTATATATCTAATATATTTTTTGAAAACTCTTATTAAATACATCATAACAAAAATTAATATTTGACCATTATAATATCGATAAAAATATCAACTTCAGAATATTGGAACTTACTTGCATTTGTTGTAAAAAATGTAATATAAGAATATTTTTTTTTATTAACCAGTGTCTAATATATGAGATTAGATAAACAATGAAGTTAAAATATCTCATTTTGTTAATAAATTTTATGCTTAATATTACACAATATAAGTTTGGTATTCTTATCGGTCACAAGATGGTAATACACCTACAAAGGGTCACAATATCACATTGGGTGTTTAAAAATATTAAGAAATGAATTTTAAGCCTAACTCAACCTTATAAAAACGACTTATAAGGCGATGTTAGCATTCACTTATATATTATGAAATATTCTTATCTCTAATCGTTGTGAGATCTCCAACATCTTTTACATTAAAGTTGACAACTCGTGCGTAAGATTAATATTATGGATAGCCCGATAGTAGTCCACTAACGGGTGACCTGATAATGCCAACAAACTATCGTTAAGATATACTTTAGACGACTTACTCTGATATCATATTAAAAAGTGAACTTAAGCCTAACTCAACCGATTTAGAAGGTGAGATTTACACCCACTTATATACATTATGAAATGTCCTTATAAAAAAAAAATATACATAATTGTGTATATGATGCAATCACATATCACATGCTTTACAATCATAAAAGTATCTTTATACTACTTTTAACATGAAATACACCATATACTTAACAATTTTATAAATATAAACTACAAATAATATATGCTACATAAAATATATTATAATAAAACACCATATTTTACTATTTTAGAATTATTTATAAGAAAACATTTCGAAAGAATTCTAAATTGTTTTGAAAAAAGCATTCTGTAAAGAGAAATCGTATTATTAAAGTGTTTTGGAAAGATTAATTTGCATTTCACAATCTTCCTTTCCATTTTTTTTCGGAATATTTTTAGGATGTGTTGTTAATTTTTTTTAATACATTTTAGAATATATGTTTTGAAAAATATAAAAAATTTGAAATATCATTTTCATTAATTTAGAGGTATAAGAAATTATGGAGGTACAATAATAAAAAAATTTACTTGAATCATTTAGAAATTCAAAAGAATAGTAAGAAATGATTGAAAATTTTAGATGTTAAACTTGTGCTGCATTTAATGTATAAGGAAAAAAGACTAGACGTATGAAATTGGTCCATTGAACAAATTACCATTGCAATTTTAGACTGGATTGATATTTGGGCTTTTCTATTGAGACCCCAATTTACTATTTAAGTTCCTCAACTCAACTTTCACCTTTATTCCTCTTTATGAAAATTTCTCTAAAAGTTTTTGTTGGGTTATTTGTTTTAAAAAATTCAATAGGTGAAATAAGTTCTCGATGTAAAATAAATACAATGATAACTTATTTTTATTTTGTTAAAATGGGTGTGGATTCAAAATATATAAAGAAAATATTTTTTTATATGTTAAATGTAAAAAAAAAACAAAATTTCAAATTGGTTTAAAAAAACTTAACACGATGAATTTCTTTTTGTTGTATTACTTTTTTCCGAAAAGTTTAAGGCACCGTAAACACGTTATATCTATTTGTTATTTATACAATAATTTGTACAATTATATTTTTTTTGTTTATATCTATTTTTATATAAGGTTATTTGTATATAATTTTACCAGTTTTATCAATGATTTATTTTTGTTGCAACTATTTTAGTGAACCTTTTTTTCTTCTTTTTTACAACGATTTTTCACTCATAAACCCTGTCTTGTGTGTTTGTAAAAAACACACGTAAAAGGAAATGAAAGTTGAGTATTTTTTTTCTAAAACAATATTAAAGGGCCTAATTAAATTGTGATAACTTATTAATATTATAGAATATTCAAAAATTAAATAAATATAATGATATGTGTGGTCGTAACATCTCCAAAATCAAGTTTTTAGTTTATTAAATACTCTTGAAAACACATAATAATATATATGGTATGTATTCAAACAAAACTTATGCCTCACTTATATTAATAAAATTATGATGGAGTTATTTTTTTCCCATTTGTTTTATATTTTCACTTTCCATCTGTTCCTATATATAGTTTCATTTTGAAATTATTGGGTCTTTCAAGTTGATGATGAATCGATCATCTTTGTTTTATACATCATAATGTATTTAAGAAATAAAAAAAGGTGCCAAAATTTTGTTAATTATTTTTTAACAATTATTGAGACAAAATTTAGGTAGAAATGAAACAAAAGAAGACAAACTTTAGGTAGTTCTAGGACAGTGATTGCCATGTGGGTTGGCGTAAGTCTGTGTCATCACTTGCTTCAAGTTCTTATTCCCTTCATTTTTTTTATAAACATGATTACGTTTTTTCTTTGACATATATAAAATTATTTTTAAAAAATATAATAATAAATATTTTTAATGTATATTTGGTTATGTGCGTGACGTATTGAGCCTGATAAGGGCAATTTTTCATCACTCAACCCCATGCCTGTTCAATATTTTAATTTCTTCTTTTTATATATAATTTAACAACTTAATGTGCCTACAAAATTTTCATTATTATATAAGAGAGAATCTTGCAGTGGAATACAGGCTACAACATTTCTAACTTTAATATTTTAAAAGTTGACATCTATGTGATTATTATTTTAAATAATACATAGTATTTTTTTTAATTCCAACGGATAGATGATACATCCAACTAAAAGAAAATACTTTTATTTAAGCAATATCTATTACTTAAAAACTAATTTTATCATTAATTACTGTGGAAAAATCACGTTTAAGGTTATTCATATTTTTCGTGAAGGGAATGCGTGTGCTGATAAGTTGGCTAATTTAGGATTTATTCATAGAGAATTCTTTCATTGGTATAATAGACTTTCATCTAGTATGTTCTTAGAATTCTTTATTAGTAGGTATAGTCTACCTATGTATCGTTTTTGTTAACATATGACTTTTGGTCTAGTCCCCCCATATTTTTATATTTTTTTTAATAATACTTTTTTCATTTGATGGTAAATGATTGTTGTTACTTGAGGTGTCAGTTTAGCTGAGATGTCAAGTAACATAATGATGCCTAACATGTAAGCTTTTTATATATAAAAAAAAAAAGATAATCTATGTGAACTATAACAATGAGGCTATGGCAAGAGACTCTTACTAGCATGGATAGGCTTTGGGAGAATTAGTTATCTCCAAGGATGAAGGAGTAAGTGAAAAGAGTAACACACAAGCTTAAATTATGTCAAATTCATCTAATGATATATATAAAAAAAAAAATGTGTGAGAAGAAACCCTTTTGTTCCCTACCATTGTTGTTGGTTCTCCTAACATTTTAATTTTCATTGCCCATATATAACTTCTTAGGCCTCTAGCCAATCATGATTACCACCACATATTAGAAAACTCTATGGATAAGTATGATCACTAATAATAGAGAAAGCCATAGGAAAAAGGCAGTTTTTTAAAATACTATAGAATTCTCATATTTTAAAATGAAATAAAATATATCCATTGTTTTTGCTTTTGCAAGAAGTGGAGGCTCACAGAAGAGAAAAGTAAGCATAGACATGCACCAAACTCATGCATTATTTTTATTTTATGCTCATATTTACCTCCAATTAATGTAACCATAGTAATGAGATTCAACAATTTTTTATTTCATTTATAATATTAGCAGGCTTAAAGAGAAGAAGATCAAAAACCAGTTTGATTATAAAAATTATCATTCAATGTTTATTGTTAAGTTGTATGCATAATATAAGGTGGTGCTTGGTTAGTAGATTAGATGAGGTGGGACTCACAATACAATTTAAATAATTCAATATTTAACCATAAACTTACTGCTAAAGGTTACAATAATATTTTAAATAATTCAAAGTTCTGTAAGTGGCATGCCAAAATCCATGGAACTTTCAAAGAAACAAGCATTGCAAGGTTATTTTAAAAAAAACCTGCACGTTGTGTCACAGTAGTTAGCAGAAAAATAGAATTGTTTAAAGAAATTGGATGCTATAAATGATGCAGTGCAGCAGTGGTTGAAGGCACACAAAATTTGAAACATGAGTTCAACCACCACGGATTCCGACTTTGCGTTCTTGGAATCTGTTCGACAATACCTACTTGGACACGATTCCATCAACCTCATGCCTGCAACAACCCACCAAGTTGCTTCTCATGATCCACTTTCAAACCCTAAATGCAATGGTGATCTCGAGAACGTTATTTTCCGCAGCGAGGATGCAACTGCTGCGGTGGCGCGTCATGTCCACGCACCACAGACGTGGAAGCATTACCGAGGTGTTAGGCGTAGGCCGTGGGGGAAGTTTGCGGCGGAGATAAGGGATCCAAAGAAGAACGGAGCTAGGGTTTGGCTTGGAACTTTTGACACTGAGAAGAAAGCAGCTTTGGCTTACGACAAAGCAGCTTTCAAGATGCGTGGTCAAAAAGCTAAGTTGAATTTTCCTCATCTTATAGATTCTGATAACTGCGATACAGTGTCAGAACCGGTGATGGAAACAGCTTCTGAGAAGGAGTTGTCGCAAAGTTTTCAACCATCCTCACCATCATCGTTGTGCTCAGATGATAGCTCAGAGTCACAAGGGACAAAGAGGAGGAAGAAGAACCTCACTGATCTATTGAATAAGTTAGCCAAGAACAGAAGCCAAGCCAAGGTTTCATATTGAAGTGGGGTTAGAGGAATGTGTTCTACAATTTGATTGCTGATTCAGACTTCAATGATTGTAATACAATCTGGTGTTCATAGAGTGTAATTTTTGTTCACCTTTGTACAATTGCCAATTTCATTATTTCTAATCATCAGTGATGCTCAAATTCTGATCTTTCACAATATAAACCAGAATCATTGATCCTAAATCATCAATGAAACCAATAGGAAGAACTTAGAGAGTAATTGAAGTGCTCCAACTCCTATGCATAACAAAATTTATATACATAGCACAAACTTACTCCAAATGTATGACAAACTTGCTCCCATTTACAATCCTTGTCATCTTTTCTGATTATGTTTGAGTTCTAGCTATTTTTCCTAATGATTTAGATTGTTTCAAAAGTTAATCTTTTACCAACCAACATATATGTTTTCTGATCGCCCTATGAATCTCAATCCTCAAAGATTGTGATCATAGCACTCTGCTCCCTGCAGATAGCACCACATAAAGACCTGCTTCTGCATTTGTTGCCCACCTTACACCAGCATCCAAGTAAAATAATAAAAAGTATATTATAAATGTGTAGGAAATCTTTATTTATATGGTTAGTTGAACCTCATCCAAAACTATATATATATATTGAATACTTAATTGTTTGTGTTAGCTCCACCCTCTGGTGGTTACAAAGTAATCTAGAAAGAGTGTGTAAGAAGTGGATCCAGTGGAAATGGTTCAATCTTTTTTGTACGAATGAGATTTTGATTGGAATGATGTACCTTGGGTTGCCATATGTAGATGTTTCGTGTGAGAATTTGAGTTATGGGATCTCATCTTTAAAATAAACACTTTTTTTTACAAAACAAAGTCAAAGAGAAAAAAAAAAAGTAAACGAGGAGAAAAGGAAGACTAGTGAGAAAATAAAGAATCTTTGATTTTTTTTTTCTTTCATCATATATGGTTGAATTGGATTTGGACAAACTCATTCGTTCAACTCAATTAAAAAAATATGTCAGGTTGGATAAAATCGATTTTTTTGTAGTCTTTTACTCAATTTAATCCAACTTATGAGTTGAGTCACAATTTTTAATTTTTTTAATAAAATTTATAATCACAAAATATTTTCTTATTATATTTTTAGAATAATTTTTTATAGACTATTTAATATTTTAAAATATATTTAATAACAAATGAACTTGATTAATAATAATATTAATATTATTTAATAATTTTATTAAGTTTCGGATTCAATATATATATATATATATATATATATATATAATTTTGAGTTAAAATTTGTCATTATTGCACTACAAGAAAATGATGAAATAGAAACCAATTTTTAGAGACCAAAATAATTAGTTGCAATAGTAACTAAATTAGAGACCATTTTGAAAACTAAAACAAAAATTAGTTTCTAAATTAGTTTTTATTATTTTCTATTATTGTTAAATAATTTCTAAATTGGTATGTAATTAGCAACCAATGTTTTATCTACCAATTATTTAGTTTCTAAATTTAGTCTCTAAAACCTTGGTTGCTAAGTAGAGACCAATTTATAAACTATTTAACAATAATAGAAAATAATAGAAACTAATTTAGAAACCAATTTTTGTTTTAGTTTCCAAAATGGTCTCTAATTTAGTTACTATTGCGACTAATTATTTTGGTCTCTAAAAATTG
>Ga0123342_1000772_pt1 | contig 52170 bp, 20 predicted proteins | sample Turbeawhitnodule_FD_89960 | JGI IMG/M metagenome (GOLD analysis project Ga0123342, IMG submission 89960) | Root nodule microbial communities of legume samples collected from Mexico - Turtle bean Mexico white nodule | ecosystem: Host-associated > Plants > Roots > Nodule | place: Mexico: Nepantla...
ATAATCTTTATATTTTAATAACTAAATTAAAGTGAACCACCTTCTTAACACCAAAGTTGATATTAAGCATTCTATTTAAGAAATAGAATGGTAGATTTATATTTTTAATTGGTAATATATTTTATTTGTTATCTTCACTTTAAATAAAACAACTGTAAACTATAAAAATATATAGATTATTACAATGTAACTAACACAAGACAAGGATCTCACAATAACACTTTTTAAGTCATGCATTTCATTTCAACTTTTGCATAAACTAAAGAATGATACAATTTTTAGCTGCTCACAAACTTCCTCTGTTTCAGGATTTGTTCAAACAATGGGAAGAAATTGATAGAGAAGAGAAAAGGAAGAAGTTCATTGAGTTCATTAACGAGAAAGTGAATATGAACAAAGTAGATGAATCTATGTTGATCACTGCAATGATGGCACCACCAGCAGCCATGATGGCTAAGAAAACAGGACAAATAGTGCCTCAACTTGCACTCATGAATGCCATACCTGATGTTGTGTTTGTGCCATCAGCTACACTTTTGGCTCTAACTGCTGTCAAGATCATAACATTAACCTTCACTAGAAAGACAACCACCAACAATACAATGTCATCTGCAACTGAAATAGAGAAACAACCTCAAATTAAAACTGAACAAGAACCTCAAACTCCAACTACACTTGAAACTGAAGTAGAAGAACCTCAAATTGAAAGTGAACAAGCACCTCAAACACCTGAAACTGAAATAGAAGAAGAACCTCAAATTAAAACTAGACTAGAACCTCCAACTACATCTGAAACTGAAATAGAAGAACCTCAAACTACAACTACACCTGAAACTTTGGAAGAAAAACCTCAAATTGAAACTGAACAAGAGCCTCCAACTAGAATGACACCTGAAATAGAAAAAGAACCTCAATCTCAAACCAAAACTTTGCCAGAAACTACAATACAAGGACCTCAAGTTGCAATTGAACAAGAACCGCCAATTGTAACCGGGCATGTCCACAAGGACAACACCACTTGTTTTTTATGTAATGAATACCACATTTATTGAGTAACATTCAAATACTTTTGCCTCATTAAAATTTCACACACCCACACACTCACAGACATACATACATTCACACAATTATGTAGTATTATAATTTCATTTTATAAGAGGATGTTTCTTACATATATTAAAGTTGTTATAGTTAGTAGTTGGTAATTGTATTAGTGTTTAAGTTTATTTTTTAGATAAGTCCTAGATTGTTGGTATCATGTGTTATTGCTAATTTAGAAAATTTGGTCATTTAAATGATAATTAGGGTCAAATTGAAGTTGGCAATTCAAACTTAATTGCTTTCTTTTATTCATGTTTTTTATAGTTATTAAATGTGGTTTTTTTTTAGTATTTTTTATGATTAGGTAGATTACCAAGTTGTGAGCTGAACATGTGATTTGGCTGTTTAGGTGAGGAGCTAATTGCTAGGATAAAGGCAGAAAGGAAGAAAGGAAGGAAGGACTAATGCTATATCAGTGAAGAGAATTAATGTCAGCAATGAAAATGAAGCTGGAAGCCTTGTTGGATACCTAATCTAATGGTGCTTGAAACAAGGTAAAAATTTGCTTGATGTTGAGCATAGGATTTGCAATTGCATGGTATTTGGTTAGCAAAATTATAAATATAATGTAAAGGGTAATAGGTTCAGAACAACAATGAAATGCAGGCAGCCTAACACTCTTTTTTGCAAAGGTTAATCATAGGCATCAAAGAAACATTAATGAAGATCATTTTTTCTTCCTTCTCTTCTCATGAATAGCTAAATCTCTATGATGTAGTTTAAATAGATAATATGTACAAAAATGATAAATGTAAATAGTGTGCTTGTATTTTGATACTTCTCAATAATAATTATGTCTTAATGTTTTGTCACTTTGGTTGTAGTTCATTGTTTATGAAAGTAACAAAATTTTAAAAAATAAATAAATCTAGTAGTCCTGGTTTGTATCCATGTGATACAATTATTACCATTTCAAATTTTAAACTTGAGAATAGTCTCATTTAATCTTTTGAATGGAATCATTATTTTATTATTATTGTTATCATTTTAGTTCAAAAAATATATTTAAGGTTTTAATAAAGTCTTACTAGAATGACATTATCCGATTAAGTTAATATATTAAGAGTATTTTCAATTTTCTTATTGTTGATCAATAAACACATTATTTTACTGTAGATTCTTCAAATATAAGTTGTTTAAGACTGAAAAAACCTTCAATTTTCGGAGATCACGTGTCACTAGAAACTCCTCAAATTCATCCCAACGGTAATCGTATTAATAATTATAGTAATCATCTTTAGAATAGAAGAGACACGTCTAATGTTTAATGTTTATCCGAAAGAAAATGTGTTGGACCAAACATCTTGTATGTTTTTGTTCCACTATTTTATGTTGTTTTGTAGTTTCGACCACACATCAACCAAGGTGCAATTTACACACAAGTTGGACAATTTTATTTAATGCCAATTAGTTTTAACATAAAGTCTAAATGCAATAACAATGCAACATGTTTTATCTTTCAAAATGCTTACATAAATTAACTTTCAAACAAACAGATATGGCAAAATAAATAAGAAACAAGCATAACTGCATGTGTGGTGACTCTTCAGGTACAAAGAGAAAAAAGACTTATTCAATTACTGACGCAATAACTCCCAAACAAATCAAGAAAATATTGCTTAAAATAAGAATTTTCCGATAATTATAAACACAAGCTTTCTTTGTACAAAGAGCATGCTACCTTTTTACGTCATGTACAATTGAACTCATTTGTTGATGCAAGAACTCATCTTGATATAAGAAAACACGTATGTTCGATAAAACTACCATTTACACATTATGATTGATAAATTCTGAGCTCCTGTACTTGTCTCAAGAAACAAACAATCAATGCATGCAGATTCAACTTAAGCCACTACTATCTCCGCTTCCAACCCTTTGAGATAATTTTCCTCCTTCCCCTCCTTTTGCTCCTACGAAGATTTGAGTTCGATGCAGAACCAACTTGCAAAGCAGAAACAGCATTCTCAGTGGACACGGATTTATGCTCTTCAACTGATTCCTTGGTTTTCTCCATAAACTGATTTCTAACACTCTCAAAATCATGCAACCCTTCCTTAGCTGCCTGATTTTGTATAAGAATTTCATCATTGGTCTGCACGCAGAGGATATGACATTACAAATTTACAATGTCTACAATGATCCTTAAACATACAGATAGATGTGGAACGAAGTTTACGATTCACATATCACATATAACCTTAGTAGATGGATTGTTTGGTCCATGGCTACAATTCTTGTTATCAGCTAAAAATTTCAAGTACAGTACACATCAAAGAACACAGTATTGACAAAACAAAGTACTTGCGAGAAGCACTTCTAAACAAGGGATGATAAACACGTCACATGGCAGCTAGAACCAGGAGGATATGCCAATTTGTAGAAACCTAGAATATGAGAGGGCATCTCAAGAGTAATTACATACATATATTTTACTATACATAGGCATAAGAAACATTTAAAATTCAAGTACAAAGGACATTCATCTAAAAATAAAATAAATGTAAGTACATCTACATTTTCTAGTGTGAAACTCGCTTGCCACAACAACAATAACCAATAACCAATATCCAATATCAAGCACAACCACAAATTAATGCAAGCAAAATAGAAAACATAATAACATACAAGTTGAAATTACATTTAGCTAGGGAAAAAAACTTACATTTTCCTGGAGAAACTCAAGCTGGGGCATATTGGTGGTTTCAATAAAGGGAGTTGCCATGGCTCGGGTTGGTAATGTATCTTGAGTCAGAAGTAGATCATCTGTGTTTAACTCAGATTTATATTGTGATGAAGCACGGAAAAATCTGACTGGAAATGTGTTGTCATTGCCAAATAAAGAACTAGAATTTCGGCCCGAGTGATTAAGTCCATCAGATGGTCCAATCATGCCCAACTGAGTTACAGAACAGAACTTTCCTGGATTTTCTCTAAAAACATTATCAATTCGAGTTTTCAATTTCCCAACACGTGACTGTAGCTCTTCAATACATTTAATGATGTCAATGATAGTTTTATCATTATCTTCAAGATCAGCAGAAGACAATGTATCATTAAACTTGGCCTCCTCAGTAAAATCTGCATTAACTCCGGATAAACAAAACAAATAAATTTTCAGTCATGGAAAATGGAAACAAATAACAGTGGATTAAAAAGCTGTTTCACAAAAAATGACCATACTCGTATCAATGGATACATGTAAAAAAGATGAAAACCTTTGTACGTATTCTTTCACCTTGTACGACTCACAATTTAATGACATGAATTTTAGTAGCTAAAATAAATAACAAATACAGCATTTTTGTAACTACTGTCACTCACTCAAAGTATCACCACAAAAATCTTCCATACAAGTGTCCCGGTTTTTGTTCTCTGAAATTTGAAAAAAAAAAAAGAGAAAAAGATTAGGAGGAGAATCGCATTAGCAAAAAATACTACAACTAACCAAGAAATGTCATACCATAGTAAGAGAATATACTATGCTTAGACACATATGATGATAAATCGAGTTCTTCAGCTTTCTTCCTTTTCTTTCTCTTCATAACTTTATTTGTGCCAATGCCATCATATATAGGTACTGACTTCACATTACGATCATCAGTTGTGAACTTTGAAAACTCGAGCTGCTTTCTATAATCGTATGCCGCAAGCTCTTTATCATATTTCAGTGCCAGAGTATTAAGTTTCTTCACTTGTAATTCTAGCCACTTGCAGCGCCACCTAACAGGGTGAATGAAGCTCCTCCAGTGCCAAGTTGTCGCCTTGTTCTTTCTGAATGGTTAAGAGTGTAAATTGTTAAACACGTGCAATTGATGGTCTAATCTAACACACATAAGAATAAGTAAACCTAACACAAAAATATGACACCTAACAACTTTAGTCATGTCAACAAAAATAACAGATACGGTGAAGTTGTTTATTTTGAGCAGACTATGTCACATAGTATATAAAAAAAAAGGAAACAAGCAGATGATTCTTCTTTAATATCTACCCACAAAGTAATCCCGAAAAGAGTCTTTTATTAGGGCAAAGGGACGGCAATTAAAGCAAAAATGATTGGATGATAACTGTTATGGCAGATTCCTTCTATGCATAGTTAGTTCTTTTCCCCCTTCTTTTTCTGTGTTCAAATATGTTTTATTGTTATCTTCAGACACGACAAGAAGATACTCGAGACTGAGTCAGAAACATACCTAGATAAAGAAGTCTTACTTTGATCACCATCACACATTGGCACCGATTCTATTCCAGCCGAGCCCAAGGCATCCTCGGTGCCAGAATCTGTATCACCAAAAGAACTGGAACTGGAACATTCAGAATCAGTGACATCCTCACAAGCATCTTCCACTGCCTTGCCACCAAAGATTATGCTCCCACTCCCAACTATATTAACCTGCACATCCTCCTCATTTGCACCAGACATAGGAATATGCTCAATCGCCTGGCAGCTAGAACGAGGCTGCTGAACCACCTTTTGCTCTTTTGACTCTGAAAACGCTGAGACAGGAACCCTTCCATTCTCCTTTTCTAGAGCATCTTCTTCTGGCTTCACATTGCCAGAACTCATTTTTCAAAATCATTCAACCTTTCCTATTCAGAGAAGAGAGAAAATACCAGACCACAATGTCAAGATTGTAATTGGATGCGTGTTAAACCCCCACCCAATTTCAATCAACTCGCCCCACAAACCCTTACAAAGAAATTGAACGTCGCGAGTTGTGAAATTATTAACAATTTCGAAAGAAAACATGAAAAACATATAGAAAAGCAGCAAAATTCAATCTTTATAGAACTAGGTTAATACAAGAAGATGTGTTATCTCAAAAGGGGTTTATATGATCCACGAAAAATGAACACACAGAGGCAAAAATTGATAATCAGAGCAGAAAGACAGTGACAGAGAGAAAGACTTACAATAGAAGAGAGATGAGTTTTGGTTGGTGGATTTAGAATTGGGATTGTGGATGAAAGCTTGTTTATTTGGTGGTACAGAACACACAATCCAAACGGAACATGTTCTGCGTCTGTTGTTGAGCTTTTCGGAATGTATATGATTTTTTTTTCTGCGTTTCTCTGCTAAAATATTAATATCATTTCTAATTATTAATCTATTATACCAGAATAGCATTATTAGGAGTGTTTGACCGTTACTAGGGTCCTGATATTTTATCGATCTGATATATTAAATAATTGATATATAATAAAAGTTTATACATGCAAATATTATATATAAAAGTAACGTCAACTACATCTATATTTTTTATCTATATATCTATATATAACTACAAATATTTATTTTATTTTATCCTTACATCAATATTTTTATTTTATTTTAATTATTTTATCATTTTATAATTATTAAATTTAAAATTAAAAAAAAGTTAAAATTAAATTTGAAAAAAATATTTACGGTTTGTAAATACTATTTTAGTAAATACCATTAATTACTGATTTTATTTTTATTAACACTAACAGTAATATAATTTATAAGTTATCTAAATGTACTTATTGATATATTGTGAAAAATATATTTAACATAATAGTTTAATTTACAAAAGGTAATGTAATTTACAAATGTGATACAATATGGTAAATTTACAAATAATAAGTTTATTTTTAAGTTTACAAATGTTATTCAATTTACAAATGTCATGTAATATGATAAAAGAATTTTAATAATGTCATACAACATAGTTTTTATCTCTTTTATTTAATTAAAAAAAAATATTAAACAAATTTAAATTTATAACACAATAAATATAATTATATTAAAACAATTAAGTCAACTGTTTTCATTCTCATAAATAACTAATTTTGATTTGTTATTACTAATATAAAACTAAAAAACATTGAATATAAATAATGAATTTTGAATAGAAAATAATTGTGTTTTTTCAATGAATGTTGGTAACTATTTTTTTAAACTAATATACTCTCATTTCGTAGTTATTAATTTTAAATTTTAAATTTTAATTTTAAATTTTAAATGTAAAGTAATTTGTGAAACGGGAATGATCGATTTATTAGATGTGTAACAGTTTATTAGACCAGTGAAAAACGTTCTTATCAAACAAGTTCTGTTTTTTCTCCTGTTTCATTATGTCTTTTTGTTACTTTTTATTGATTTCATGTTGTAATTCAATATTTATTTTTCTTATAAAAATCAAATAAATCATATTACCTAGCAATCTATTTTTTTTAATCTTGATAAGAATATGCAAATAAGAAAATAATAAATAAAATTTATAAATTTTTAAAACTAAAAGAATTATGAATGATATGTTTTATATAATTAATTATTGTTATAATTTAATTAGTGAAAATATTCGTTAAAAATAATTTTATTTCAAAAACATTTAAATATCAATCTTTATTTTTATTTAGTCTTCTCTTTAAAAAAATAATTTAATGTATTTTTTCTTTAAAAAAACACACATATATATATATAGATAATTTGATATTTAAAAAAATACGAATACACATATATTTATATTTTATTTAAATAAATACAAATATATGATAATACATATAATAAAAATAAAAAATACTGATACCCACTAGTTAAGAATAATGTATTTTATTATATTAAATTAATAATATAGTGTATAAATCTTCTAAAAATAATTTTATAAGTATATTTACATATACATATAACTTAAATACACACCATTTTTAACATTCTTGGAAAATATTCTTTTGTAGTAATGTTTTTTTTTCAAAAATTAAACATAATAAATAAGTCATTTTTATGGACTTCTAAAATAAATAAATAAATATTTTCCACGCCAATAAATATGTTCAAAAATTGTTTAATATATTTTGTTTGCATCATGAATGAATGATCACTAACCACGAATTTTAAGATAAATCCATGCTTTAATTAAAAGATAATAGTAATTAAGGAACTAAAAAATAGGTATGTTTTTTTCTATTAAATAAGAAAAAAAAATGTATCTGTATATGTTTTTTATGGGAAGGAACGACTTACACTGTTAAGAATTTAAATAAAAGTCTATTAAATCAATGTTAGTGTTAAAGTATAACTTTATATTATCATAATTTTATAAAAATAAAAAATAATAATAAGCTGATAAAATGATTTACATTTTAAAAAGTATATATTATATTGATTTTATCTATTCATCAAATAATTTTATACATTTAATTATTGCATCGACAAATTGATTAAGAATATATTTAGAATTTAATCAAAGCATAATGATAAGTGTAATTAATTGGTATTTTTTTCGACAAAATTAAGGAATCCTAAGACCAAGCACACAAAATTTGCCAAGTGACACCATCATATATTGTTACGTAATTTAAAATGACCGGTTTTTAAAAAGTTTTCTCAAATAATATTTAAAATTTTCCTTTTACTATGATCGTAATCAAACTCATAAAGTTTTTTATTAATATTTAATGTACATTTTTGTTAATGTTATTAAGGGAAGGCAATGTTTTTTACAAGCAGCATTAATTGCTAAGTTTCTTTTACTTATCAATGATAAAATATTAGTTGCTTATTAATTTTATGATGAATGTGACTTTGATTATTTTAATATTTGTTTCCTTAAAACAAACAATTTTTGAGTTGAACAACACAAACTGCGCAGTATGACTTGGTACATAGAAAAACTACTCCCATGGCTTTCGGAGAGTTATTGTGAGAACAATAATCTCTGAATCAAAATGACATCAAAGTTCTCCCTCATACACCAAGGTTTTGGAACAGTTTCCTTTGTTCAGGTAAGAAATTCATGTGATGTTTCTTCAAACTCTTTTCTCATTTTATATACAAGAGTTTGATGTTGATGATGATGAAATTTTCCAAGATGATGTCCACAATTATAATAGATTCTATGATTGTTGATTTTGTTGATATACAGCTATCATGGATCCCTTTAAAGGACAAGGAGGCATTCAGATGCTGCTAACTGCTGAACAAGAAGCACAGCACATTGTCTCTAATGCAAGAAATTGTAAGACCTCAATTCTTTTCTACAATGTTCTTAACAAGGTTTTGAAGAAACTATTTGTGACCACGATTTGAGGCCACACCAGCCTCATTTGTCTTTAATTTCCTGCCAAATTAAGAAATGGGACGAAATTACAGTTTGTTTATATCTACAAACTTATCATATGAAGCTCGAAGAAACATCTTAAATAGTGTGTCCGTGTCGGACACACTATGAGACACTGACACGATACAGTTGAAGTGTCCAATTCAATAAATATTTTTTTTAATTTTTAACAATTTTTATTCATATAAATATAATATATAGATCGATGTTCTCGTGTCCTACATATGTCTATGTGTTAGTGTTTGTGCAACATACCATTTAATATTTAATATGAAAGAATGGATGAATGTTGTGTTGAATTTTTCAGTAAGAACCCAAAGGTTGAAGCAGGCAAAGGACGAAGCTGAGAGGGAGGCTGCACAATACAGATCTCACATGGAAGATGAGTATCAAAATTCAATTTCAGAGGTAAAAACTGAAGTTTATTATAGGTCAAAATTCAAATATGCCATTTTATTTTGGAATGACAATATTTTGCTGTTGGGGTGAGTTTCCTTAGACCACTGGGAGTTCTGGATCTAATGTAAAAAAACTTGAGGAGGAGACAGATGCTAAGATTAAAGATTTAAAGAAAACAACTTCAAAGGTCTCATCAGAAGTGGTTGAAATGCTGCTCAAGTGTGTTACAAACATCAAAACATAATGGCATAAGGTCAGTATCCTAATTCCTCTTTCGAGTGTTAAATTTCTCAGAGCTAAGAGATTAATCATCATATTTGTCATCTCTTTCATCTTATATGCTTAATCATTACCAATAACTTTGTAATTAGCAAAAGTCACCTTTTTCTTCACTGGTTTATGGCTGGGGCATTGGCCAATAAACCAAATCTGGAAACAACATACTTTAACCATTCTTTGTTGTCAAGAATCACAACCAAATTCAATAGGGAGAAACATCATCAAAGGTAGGGTTCAAGTTCTTGTTTAATGATTTGTGAAAATAACTACATACTCTTCTGTATTCTTCCTTTTTATCATTAATCAAACTGTATGATGAAAAGTGTAGGTAGAACTACAATGAAGTGCAACTGAATTTGTCATAAACATGATCAGATGTAACATTCAGGGGTGCCTTCATCTTTTAATTACTCTTTTATTATCACTGTATTTAACTGTGTATTTATGGTTTGTTTCTTATGGTTCAGTAATTGCTGAAGATGCAAACACAAAGAGTTATCATCAATAAAATGAACAGACAAAGCTAGGAAGATTCATCTGAAGATTGTTTGGTTTTGTCTAGGCTACAAAACTCCTGCTTCAACGATTAATATCTCTTATCATAAAGTGAACAGAAGCAATTTTTTTTCTCTCATTAATATAATTAAATGCTTTAGTAATATCATTATATTGTTAACAATGTATATGGGAATGTGAAACTCTTTTATCATTTCTGTGAAATAACTCTAATCATGAGATAATCATCTGAGTCATGAAACTACTTAGATGTTTAATAACGTACTACTCATTAATTAAAGATAGGAATTAATATGTAAGTTGTTATTCCTCACAAATAAATTAAATATGTTATTAGTCCACATAAATAAGATGATGTTTTTAGTTTAAAAAAACATTTACTTTAATTTCTCGTTTATAGTATTAGACTAAAGAATATTTTCAATATTCTTCCATGCTTTGAAATTAATAAAAAAATGTTTTTAATTTCCTACAAATTTATCCCTTTAAATATTGGAGTTTTTTTCCTACAAATTTATCCCTTTAAAAAGTGGAGTTTATCTTATGATATAATACATAATATCATACGATTATGCATTAGAAAAACAACAATTGCAGATACTTTATGTTCTGTAGTGAAAAAGAATAATTGTATTAATTTTCTGTTAAATATAATTTTATAAATATATTACAAAGTAAAATATATAATGTATTTGATAAGACTACTAATTTAAATAATAGTTTATTTGACTAATTTATAAGCTAATTTTACTAATACAAATATTTAGTAACATACATCAAAATGTTTTATTTTAAAAATTTCTAACTTGTAAACTAGAAGGGTACTTTAATTTCTTTTTATCCATTTTTTTCAATGTTTCATTACACAATATTACATGAAAATTACTTATAATTAAAATTATAAAAAAAAAATCAATATAACAATAATTAAATTTAAGAAATATAAAAATAATTCATTAGATCATCTAGTTTAAATAAAATGAACTTGTCCAAACCAAATTAGACATACACAACTTTCAAAAATAAATAGAAACATTAAAAAAGTTTAATAAAAATTCAAACTTTTTTGAAATACCTCAAATTACAATTACATAATATATCTTTAAATTGAAAAAAAAATATTTATATAATAAAACTTATGTTTATTTATCATTTTACAATTTTCAACTAACCTAAATAAATACTTACAATCCGAATAAATTAGTTTATGACTTCAGCTAATTTTGCCGAAAACACCCATGATCTAATTTTAGTCATCATTTTATGTAAAAAATTAAGAAAAAATTAAACGTTAAAAATATTAATACCAGATAATAAACAATTTTTATAAGGAACTTTTTCTGACTATGTTTTATATGTGAAAAATATATCACATGTGATGCTTTTTATGTGGTTTAAGAAAGTAAAAAGCACGTACAATATTTTCATGAGTCAATAGAAAATTCATTTCTAAAGCTTCTTTCTTAACAACTCTATAGACTAAATGTATATTGCAAATGAAGGAGGAAATGAGATCATAAATGTATTCCACTGAGATTCTATATATTTCAAGGTGGTAGCTGAAGCGAATGGAAACTCTAACAAGTCTCTCAAAAATAGCTCTAAAAATATAATTATACAGAATACTTAAGAATAATACAAAGGAAAAAACACATCAAGGCAATGAAATTTATGTCAATGTGCCTATCTGTTGCAGCCTTGATATGAAAAGATTGATACAAGAGGGAAGAAATACATCTCAAAACAAGAACTGGTTTCTAAGCAGTTCCAAAGATGATGAAAAATAAGAACCAGTTAATGTATGACTTGCTTCACATCACATGCATCACGTTCACCTTGTAGTGTTCTTATGACACATTGAGCAGTTTGTTCACATGTGAAATACTACCAAGTCCAAAATGATTTGAGAAAGAGGACTGTAAACAACAAATGAACTGATCTACACTGTGTGCTCTATCAGATGATACTCAAGATTGCGGAGAACAATTCGGGCAAAGATTTTTGCTTCAAGTGGGGCAGTTGCTGCTGCAGCCGCGCCACGCAGAATTCGCGGTGCCCCCAATTTCTGCATGAGGTCAGCATGGTGCATGGCATGTCGTCCACCAGGAATTGTAAACTGCAATGGAAAAATCAACACATAACAACGTCAGAATTCAAACTGAATATGGATAAAAAAAATTATGTTGCTACTTGCTATAGTTACCTGGAGAAGGGCAAATGCTGCACAAGCCTTGAGTATAGATGAGGGATTTCGTAGCATAGTGATGAATCTTCCAATTTCAGCACCACTGAGAAACAATAAAAATAAAATACGATAGATGTTCCAACATTAGTAACCATGGATAATCGATTGAAAAAAAAATGTTAATGCATGTAGAATGAACTCTAGAGCACAAGGTATACCATTAAACCCCAAAAAACGCAAAAATACAGAAACAAAGAGAAGAGAAAATATAATGAAGCTGTTCAGCCTCCATGCATGGAGGTATATTATGCATCTACGACAGATGCACAATAAAATCTATAAACACAATCAATCCCATAACAAACCTGGCAGCATTACACCACAAGCGGCACACAAGCCACAAAAAATTGACCTAGCTTTTACATGGTTAAACACGCTGAAAGTAGGATTTAAATAGCATATGCATATTAACTGTCATAATAATTGTGCGTGAATAAATATTTTGTAACTTCAGTCTTACGGTCCATGAATTAGACATTTATGAGACTTCTCAGTCAAGCATTGTCGCTGAGTAAAAAATTCACTCTGAAATAAGAAAGAAAGATAACACATACTAAGGGGTAGTTTTTATCACTTCACTTAATATTCACTATACCTATATATGCCCATACTAAATATATAAGCTGAATGAATGCCGATAAATGAAGAAAAGTGTTAAAAACTTAAAATTGTAGGCACTACTGCAACATAAAATTGATGCAAAACAAAGAATACCAGAGAAGCAAGCAGCTGACGATGACTTTATATCATCAGAAAACAGGACCATACATGAGGTAATAAGGTACAACGAAGGGCAACTTTTTACATGGTATAAGGAGGAAAGGAAACCTGCATCTTAGATGTCCTGCTTCTTGAATACGAGCACCTTCAGTAACCTGTGCTAATGCTGCAGGGGCAGATGATGCAGCAGCAGCCGCAAATGCTTGTGGATCAGAGAACATAAGAACAAAAGCTTCAATGTGTTTCAAAGCCATCCTTCTGGCTCCATCCAAACTCACACTCTTAGAAGTACTTTCAGATGGAATGCCTGGTGCATATTCATCCATCCTGCAAAACATGTCATGATGCTCAAATATTATGCATAAAATGATCTCTCATAGCAAGTTTCACTGGTTAAGCGATTATTTTACCACAGTAAAGTCATTTTCATTTTTTCCATACATTCATACTATAATATACAGAACAAATCAAATTTGAACAGAAACAGAGTAAACAAAAGATCCACCATCTCTCCAAATAATATGAATGAACAAACTTCACTAAAGGACATTAACCAAATAAAAAGATTAGGAATTGTAAAAAACAAAAATAAAGGGTGACAGGGACATAGCTGATTTTAATCAAATTAATTACCTCCCGTCAAACATGTAAGCCAATGCCAACGCAGCCATGAAGCGTGCCATTTTTGATACTGATGAGGAACAGAGATCAACAAGTGCAGATACTCCACCTTCCTCTACTATTCGTAGAGCATTACTAGCATTGAAAGCAAGATTCCATAGTGCCCCTGCGGCAGTTTCATGAACATCCTGAAAGTGGAAAGTAATTTGGAATTTAATCAGGATTTTACATATATAAATAGATAAAGATTTTAAAAAAATACGGACAAAAAGTATATAAATGCTTGTAGGATGATAAATACTTGTGGGCAAAGTATTAAGGAGCCAAAACTTATACACAACAAAGTACTGCCCACAAGAGGCTAAGATATAAACAATGAAAGCTTAAAAACAAGAATACCAGATATTCATTTGGATGTCCATAATGCATTAAATTATGCACAAGCCGCAAGGAGGCTTTCAGCCAATGATTACTTATGACTTGTATACTTAGATTATAAATGTATGGAACCAAAGTCGTTAGTTATTACTCTTTTTATCATCTGATTCATATGAGAAAAAGGTTTTATGTAATGAGAATTTCAAAACTACAGTTGTACGACTAATAAACCATTTCTGTATCTTTGCCAACAACTTACTTAGGATTGTTGGATCATGACAAGGTTCCAGAAAATCCATGACCAAGTAATATCGAGTTCAATTCTTGTGAAACTTACTTAGTCTCCATTTTTTATCCTTTTTTGTAAGTAATTGGACACTGGCTACTCTCACCTAATTATGCCACTAATCTCCATTACTTTTATCTAATCATTGAACAGGAAGCACTTGGGTCAAGCAAAGCAAGATTGGAATCTATGGAAGTGTAGATAGAATGTCAAATTTAGAACACCCAAAAGATTACCTGCAACAGCACCACTTGAACCATGTCCAACACCATGAAGGCAGAGAGGAAAATTGGCACCAAGGTTGGGCGCCACTGACCTCAAGCTGGGCATCGCTTGGATCTAAGTACATGCGTCCAACGTGGGATGACTCACGTTGAGCACCAGTCGAATAGAGAGCTAGTTTCTTCCATCTAAGTGCACACGCACACCATATAACAAGTGGTGTTGGGCGCCATGCTTGCTGACACAGCACCCTTAGCTAATTTATGCCTGTTTCTTCGAGAGTACGAGGACAAACTTGCAGGAAGTGAAAGGAGGCCTTTTTGGAAGATTTGTGAGCTCTAAATAGGGTTTCCTTGAAGACCTCCTTGGATCTCCATCTTTGTCCACTATCTTTCCTCTTTGTGCTCTTCATAGCAATGAAAAGCTAAACCCATTTTGTTGTTAGATGTAACCAACTAAACTTTCATGTAGTTGGTATCGTTTATATTTATATATGTCTTTCCATTCAATGTTAGAATTTTGTTTCTATGCTTAATGCTTGTTGTGCTTTGATCATCCATAGCTTGATATTTAATTCATTAGGTATTGGAAGATATCTTTGGCAATCTAAAATCAAAGCAAAATACCTAATGAAGCTTGTATCTAGGAATGGAACTAGACTCATTAGTTGTCTTAAACCCTTGTTGTGAAAGCAAGTTTGCTTATTAAGTGCTCATGGAATTGACTCTTAAAGAAACGTAGACTCATTCTACTAAGAAATTAGGGTTTGAGTAAACTTGTGGTTGACTTTAGCATTAAATTGGAAAGAAGTTGAGTGGTTATATGCATGAGTGGGTTTGGTGCAGTCTAACCCTAACAATAACCTATCATATATATACTTATCTATTTTGCCTTCTAAGTGTTTGACAAAATCCCAAAGAGTTTTATTTTTTTTGCAAGAGTTTTAATTTCTTAAACATCAAACACAATTTATGAACAATAATTACTTATTACTTCCTATTGTGCCATTGGTATACTTGTCATTGAACAAATCTAGCTAACACTACCTATTGCATGTAGATAAAAAAACAATAGAAAGAGGTTAAACGATGATAGCTTAGAATATTATAAATAGGATGAGGATTGCGTGTAGAGCAAGTACCTTTTCAAATAGCAATTGGCAAATGGAATCCTCATTATTAGGAGACGTACTATGGAACAACAATGGTGAAGGACTGGACTCGCCATGTGATATTGGACCAATCATTGGAGACTTTGGGAGGTGAAAAGAGGAGAATATGGCCTAGGTGAATCGGGTTGATGAGAAGGATTTTAGTTATTAGGAGATGTTGAACAGTGTTAGGAGTAGGATACACAAAGGGCTCACATAAAGGCATAGACAAGACCTGTTAGACAAAGTTAACATCTTGCATGGAGGAAGAGAAGAAATGAGTTTCTTCAAAAAAGGTGACACTTGCATACATGTAATATCGTTTAGTGTCACATCAATACCTTTTTTTGAAGATGAGAATATCCTAAAAAGACACATTGTATAGCTTGAGCTATCCAAACCTAGAGACCCATCATGTACAAAACATAGACAACCAAAGACTCGAGGAGAAATGTGAAATTGAGGTTCATTTGGAAACACAATCGAATATGGAACTTTAGTGTCCAAAGAAGAAGAGGGCATTAAGAATGACATATCCCAGTGATGGATAGGTACATTGGCACCAAGCAACAAAGTATGAGGAGTTCAACTAAGTATCTATTCTTTTTCTCTGCAATACCATTTTGTTTAAGCGTATGAGAACAAGTGGACGGGTGTAAAATGTTATGTGAGTTTAAAAGAGTGAAAAAAACCAAAAGAAAAGTATTATTTGGCCTTATCACTCCTTAAGATCTTTATCACTAGGCCAAATTAGTTCTTGATTTTATTAAGGAAAGACACAAAAATATCATAATGATTATAGAAAAGACAGAGTGATGCATCTTGATTTAGTTCTTTTTGGAAAAGAACACTAAATATGTTTTCCTAATTGACATGACTCACATTCTAAGACTTGGAGTTTGCTAAGGGCGGAAATCATCCCTTTTACTTTTGATAAATGTTGACTAACTAGTGAAAGGTTGTGCTTGGCAGTCGGACTTCAAACTAAAATATTCTTGTTATTCTTCATTAGAAAAATGTGGTTCAACCTTATTAGATTGAAAGATGTTTGTTGTCTTGCTAGGAAAACCATGTAAGGAGAAGCATGTATTTTGAGTGTGGTCAATTCTATTACAAAAGAAACATTGAGGATGTTTGCACCCACTTTGAGTAAAGGAATACATATTGAAGGAAGAATTCACCAACAATCAGAATTTCAGCAACAATCTACACTCCACAACTAGTTCCAACTGTAAAAGTTAAATAGTGGTGGAGGAAGAGTATGAGAGAGAGAGGGGAGAGAGGAACCTCTCAACCAAAGCTAAAACCGGAGAAACAAGGGTCAAAACAAGGACAGGGAGGTCTGACAAGCCTTGTGGAGAAGACGCGGAGTTGTTCCGATGACAGGAAGGTGACATGTGACCTTCATGCCTTGAGTTACAGCAGGCGATGTGTGGCGTAAAACCATTAGACATGACCAGGTGAGTTAGACGTTGCACGGCGAGACACACTAGATCCAGTGATCGTAAAAAAAAAAAGTGGTCGGCGACGGCGAACAGTGAGAAAATGTGATGTATTCACTGTACCTCAATGAGACGAACCAAACATGGTGTTTATCATCACAAAACAATGACTAGGGAGAGACAACAATAGTGGATGATGATGGTGATCGATGGTGGACAACCGCAAAACTAGTAGAGTGGGCGATCCCGCTCTAATGCCAACTTAAGACTAAAAATATGATAAAAAGAGCTTAAGAGATTGATTATCTCTCAACTGATCTTTGTTATTTATAGAAGAAAATTACACAAAGAACACCATAAGGTACAAGAAATTAATGCTAATAAGTAAACAGTTCATATAGCAGATTTCCAATACAACTACTTTCTACCTACCCTACCTATTCTAAAAAGAAGGAATGTTAGTTGTAATATAAAAATTATTCATGTGTCTTCAATTAACAACTTAAGCTCTTTGGGATTGTTAGCTCATAAAAACAACGACTAAAGTAAAAAATTTACCATATCATAACCTAAAGTTACTTTATTAAAAACTAAAACAGCCCAGTAGCTAGCAACAAATATTAGTTGTTCTGTTTATCCACCTGCTTAACCCAAACAACATGTGCAGTATGAATTTATATGAAATAATATTGATAGAACCCAAAAGTGAAAAGCTTATGGAACCCCACCAATATAATTGCAAACAGCTACCCTAAAGCAACTTAAAAGACTAAAATAATAACAACACCAACAAAGAACTAGTTGATCCACCAAAATGGGATAATGTTTTGGCATTGTTATATACTTGCCTAGCATTGATTAATAAACATATACATAAACATCAAACATACAGGTAAAAAGTTACCTCTGCTTCAGACCGTGCAAGTGCAATCAGAGGTGCAACGCCCCCTTCTCGTCCAATGGCAACACTAAGCAAACAAAAACCAACATCAATGAATACAAGCATAATTGAAATTTAAATCCATATATAATGACAAATTTTTTAACCAAATTTAAATCCATATATTAGTCAAAGAAAAGAAACAAAAAGTTAAAAATCTTGCATTACAAGCAAAAAATGTTTTAGAAGACATTAACAAGGATTAAAACCATACAAAGGGCACATTGAACTAAAAAATCATTTATTTAATTGGTGAAAACCAGAACAGGTCTTCTAATTCGTCTTCTGTTTTTGACAAAGTAGGTTGGAAACTATCTATGAAGCAGCTAAGAGGGTATATTAATATTTACACCATGAACAACAGAATAAATATAATGAATACACATGCTAATTACATATCCGACACTCCATTAACTAGGAGCATATATAATGAGCTCATTTGATAACCTCAGAGGAGATTTGATGAAGACATCCATAATTGATCATCAGATACAAGTCTAGCGGTGTGGTGATATCACCTGATAGGATATATTCCTCAATGAATTGAAAGTTAACATCAATATGTTCAGTCCTTTGACAAAATAAAAGCTTGGAAGCAATATCTAAAGCCACTTGATTGTCACATATAAGCATGATTAATTATTAAAAAAAACAGAAAAAATATAATTTATTTATGTACTATTAATAATGTTTGGGTTGGAAAGTGACCAATTTAAGGTTCAGGCCAAATATCCATTCTGACCCAAAAAACAATACCCTGACCCCAAAAGTAAAAGAAAGTGAAAAACCCTAGTCTCTTTGGTCCATCAGCCAACATCTTTCAAAGAGAGTCTTTTGCCTAATCTCTTTCTAATCAACACTATCTGCACCTCCAGAATCACAAGAAATCCTAATGTCTCACTTTCACTATTTCTACATTGTGAAAAGATCTTTGCCTTCACAAAAGTTGTAGAACGTCTTGCCAAAAAAATAAAATCGTCCTTTCCATCATGACAACAAACCAGCACCTCCCACCGTTTTGCATGACCTTGGTTTGAAATTTGCAACACGCCTCAAAAAATTGTAGCTTCAATGGCATGATTAACTAAGTTTCTCGTTTCCTTATTTTAATTTAGTTTTCTTACATTTTGATCATAATATTCAGTTTCCTTAGATAGCTTGATCATAATCCCTAAAATTTAGGGATTGATTTAGATTTTGTGCATATAAATAATTGTACAAACAAATCACTAAATATACAAGAGAAATCATTCCTTCCATCATTGGCATCATTCATGAATTAAGGTTTTAGTTTCGCTGCATAAGGCTCTCAAAACTCCTTTTTTTCTGTTTTTTCTTTTTCTATTCTATTCTCTTCTTCACATTGACTAGAAATAGAGCTTTGAGGAGCTAAGTTAGGCTCAAACCCACATTCTAAGGTATATCATATCCTACATATATTAAAAAGGGTCACTTACCAACTTACCAAACAATTATTCACACACCAATCCAATAGTATTGGGCACGAGGTGTATTTAGGAAATAGCAAGTCCAACATTGACTAGAGATATTATCTAAAGACAGTAGTACATAAGTAAATGAAAATTCTCAAAAGTCAGTTTTGTGGGGTGGAGTTAAACTCTAACCCACATTCCAAGAACGACATGCCTCAACTGATCATATTTCTTTGCACAGTATTTTTCCGCCTTTTGCCAATAATGGCTGTTCTACAAGACTTGGTTATGTTTATTAGGACAATATTTGCCCCTGTCCTTAGTGATGAAACATTGATGATGTAAGCTTCTAGTTTAGGAGGTTTAGCATTGACATCATTGCAGTTAGTATCACAATAATCACGATACAATTTAAGTTTATGAATGGAGATAAGATTACAAATATTGGGATTCAAAAAGAAGGTTAGAAGATTCCAAAACTCGGTATCACTTTTATAAATTAAAAAGAGAAGACCTTTGTCAAAAAGCACTCAAGAAAAATATAAAAAGGACCCACGAAGAATCCTCTCAAACCAAAAGGAGATAAAAAATGAAAGGGAGCACAAGAAAGCAAGAGAGCCAATACAAAAGAAAACAACTAAATCCAAAAATTAATAAACAGATACTACTCTGAAACCTGAAATAATGAAAGCAATCAATACTAAAAAGAGAAATATGATTTTAAGTCGACAAATGTTTGTACCCCGATACTACATCAGATATGACGAATTCTGCACAAGTCTTAAGAAACAAGATTCAGAGAGATCAAATACAAACTGAACTCTTAGAAGTACCTATTAATTTCCGAAACTGACAATCCCCACAGAGCTCCAGCAGCCCTCTCTTGAAGTCCAGGGGAGGCATTAGCACAAGCTTGGGCAAGAGCAACCTATAGAAACCACAATGTAAATGTAAATGCATTATAGACTACTACAAAGTTACACAGTTACAGCTAACTGGAACTTAACAGACTATCATTAACAGTATAATATTATATCTCTAATATGGATGTTCTGCATATAGGATGTATTGTAGAAGAAAGTAATTTCACTCAACCAATTTCATTTCCCAGTCTCTCACCCTCTCTCCATTTCTCTCCCTCCCCCACTCTAAATTTAACAATGGTTTTAAAGTGCAGGTTTCTCCCTTATTTTCTGTCTCAGAATTGCATTTTCTTTGGGAATATTTCTTACCATCTCTTGTATCTTTTTTATTTCTATTTAATACTATATTTTTTTCTATTTAAAAGTAAAAGCTTACCAAGGCCTGAACTCCACCAGATGCGGCAATGGCTTCTCGATTTTTATCGTCAAATGACAAATTCCAAAGTGCACCAGCAGCCTCTTGCCTGTATAAATATCAAAGAGTTAAAGCAAAGTTACTGCAATAATATGTTTCAAGGTACAAGAACACAGGTCAAAGACAAAAAGCATCAAAGGTATATAAATTCTCCCACGAGCTTAAACTGTTGTATAAAACTGTATAAATGGTTTATGAAACCTATTTGTACAAGCAATGGCCATTTTCTTCAATCATATTGCGGTTCAGCTCATTGTTTGTGAAGTCCATACGGAAGTTACAGCTTCTAAGGCTAGTATTAGTTTAAGTGAGTTTATTTGTACCAAACTTTAGCAAGAGCATATTGAGTGATATAATTTATTAATGCAGGTGTTAAGTCAGTGTTGTGTCACAATTATTCAGAGTCTCATCTCATTACAAACATATTCACTTAGGTTCCCTCCATCTATCTTTTTCCTCTATTCCACCTAATCCCTATTTTTTTATCAAAAACATACAAAAAAGCAATACGGAAGTACAATATCACACACACACAACAAGTTGAAGATTACCTGACGCCCTCATGGGGAGAACGAGTAAGTTGAACAAGAGCCTCAAGAGCACCTGCTTCTTGTCCAACAGCAGCATTGTTACTGTTACTATCTCCATGAGCAGCTAAGTTAGCCAATGCACGTGCAGCCTGATATTTAACAGTAGTTATGTTAATCACCCCACACCAATGCACTTGCATCCCTTGTTGGAAAGTAAAAGATTTGAGAAAACATATAACAGATTCTGAATAATCAAATATTTAAGTTAAAAAATAATGCACATGCATCCGTATTTAATGTAAACAGGAAGAATTCATCGGAAATTATATAAAGCATCTCTTAGCTAGAGCATCATTAGCATTGTACATATTTGCAAGATCACAACTAACACATGCATGTCATCCCCCATGTGACACTAGTAGCACACAACCATTGACAAAAATAAGACACTGTAGACTACATCACCATCAAAACAGAAATGACATATCAAACTACTTATTTTCTCTCAATCTGTATAAATAAACTATATACCTCATTGAGGTATAACTTACAACAAATAACTACGTATGGAAATAGTGTATCCATGATTCTTGTTCCACTTATAAGTCTATCATCGTTATCCAGAATAGGAAAGATATGACATTGTTATCGATCATGGTCATCAAACTCGAGTTTTAACTCATAAAAATGTACAAGTTCACAAATCCACAACCCATTTCATGTTAACTCACTTGTAGATTTGTTTTTTAGAGTGGGCTCGGAGGGATCATAGACTCAGGCGAACTCAGTCAAACCCCCAAGTTTGAGAGTTCAAGTGTCGTTTTTTTTTTACTATAAATGACATTGACGCCCCTTTGTGTCATTTTGGCATGCAAAAATGGAAGAAAGGGGAAGACCCACGATTAGGGTTCACCATCCATGTGCTGTTTCTCTTTGCTGTTGGTGTTGGAGCTACTCTTCTCATCATGCTTCCCATATCGCTGCCGGTGGCAATGCCCATCCTGACTCACATCTCACATTCCTTCCCTATTCACTATTTTTTTCTTTGTGCTGAGGCTCAATCTCAGCAGCGGCTATCTTCTCCCTACAGTCTTGTGGTTAGCAAATTTCTTGAAGCTCCATTTTCTCTATACAATTTGAAGATATTTCTCTTCTTTTAGTTATTAAATGTTATCATATTAAGAACCTGTCTTGTATGAACTTATGTTCTACTTGGTGTTGTCTGAACTTATTTAATAGGAATGAACTACTTGACTTGTTACTTTATCATTGAGGTTAAATATTTTGCATTATGGAATTAAAATTTTCAAAAGTTATTACATGTATTTTAATTATTTATATATTTAGTAAATTGGTGAGAGTTCATGATTGAAGTTTAGGAATCAAGTTTACAGACTTCTCACTGGTTTGCATAAACTCTAGATTTAAACAACCTTGTTATTAATGGAAGATGGCAGAAGGCAAAAATTCTGCCATACAAACATACCATTGTGGCCTATGGCGCTGCCATTGTGAGCCTCCCTTCACAAATTGCCTATGGTGGTTGGCAAAAAATCTGCCATGACTGCCATGGCACGAAAATTTAACACTGAGAAAAGATAGAGAATACAAGTCCAGAAATTAAAAAAAAAAAGGAATCTAGAATCAGACTGAAATTCTAGATGCCAGTAAACAACCTTGTAATGTGATGGCACCATCAATGTCAAAAGGATTTAGCCATTGCTAAGCCTTACAACTTCCAACTTAAGGACTCGGAGGTAAAAAATCAAATAATCCCACCGACAACACAATTTCATAGCCCCACCCCCCACCCCTTTGCAGGAGCAAAAAGGAAATAACAATTATTGTTGGAAAGCTGCCTCAATTATGGTCACTCCTAGCCCGCCTTAATTTCAGGCTCAAGGATGGTGTTTAGCCTTGCATTAACTTGAGATATGAATTAAATAGAGCTAACAAAGTTTAGACAATCTTCAACTCACAAACCGATTTTATATAGTTAAATTAATCACTAATTCTAAGAATTACCAATCATGTATACAATCATAAAAGCATGTTTAAAATAACTACGATGAGATCCAATATTGAATTGACAGGTATTATCTACCAAATAAAACAGCTTCAAAGGTTTTTAGTAAGTGAATTGGATGGTACCCAAATACTAAAATGTGGGGGGCTACCTGCTCTTGCACTCCCTCAAATTTGCACTTACGTGCAAGCATCACCAGAGCATGTACACCTCCTGCCAGTGCAACCTCTGTACTACACTTGTCATCAGCTGCCAAATTAGCCAATGCACCAGCCGCCCGTTCCTGAAAAATTAAAACTATCTAATCAACCAACTGCCATACACGTTAGAAAACAGTAAATTAATATACTGAATATAAACGATATAATAAAAGTAACTTAACAAGCTCATAACACAAAACTAGAGAAACTTACTAAAACTCCATCTCCACTAGAGGACCACTTGAATATAAGATCAACTAAAGCTTGTATTCCCCCAGCTTCAGCAATAGAACCCTATGATGGAAGCCACTTAAGTTTATAATTTAAACTTTAAGCAGTAAATTTCAACAAATTAAAACTAAATAACATACAAAATCCAAATTCCAACCTTGTGCTCTTCTCCAACAGAGAGATTCCATAATCCTCCAGCAGCCTCTTCAGCCACCAGCTTGTTCATAGACCTAGCCAAACCAGCAAGAATCTCAATCCCACCTTCTTCTGCAACAGCTTTGGCCACATTGGCATTGACAGACAAATTTGCAATGGCCTACACAAATTTTGAAAATTTGGAGAAATAAGTCACATTGATTATGTTAGATTGTTCTTAGCTCAGATTTATAGTGAAATATGCATCTTAAACACAAAATATCAAGACCGCCTCAACAAAATGTAAAAATCAAATTTTCTTACAGAAGTATGGGTAAAAATATTTAGACAAAAGGGAAGAAAGAGTACCTTAGCCGCCTCAGATTGAAGCCCTTCCCTCCAAGATTTTGCCAGGGCAAGTAGGAGGCGTATGCCTCCATCTCGCATAACTGCTTCAGCCCTTCCACAATCTATGCTAGCATTTTCGTCATCAATTACAACAAAAGTTGCAAGTCCTGTGGCTGCCCTCTCTTGAACATCCTCTTGAGAACTCTGCATTAGACTAAGCAAAAGTGCTCCACCTTGTTCAACCCAGAAATTATCAAGACCCTGCTGAGGACTCTCAGCAGAACGCAAAAGTGTGTGGGATAGCATCCACTCAAGCCACGGTATAATTTCATTAAGGTCCTTATCATTATTCTTTGAGGTCCTCCAGTCCAAAAACACATTCTTTCCTTTCTTTGTATTATCAAAAAATAAAGAAGCCAATCCTTTAAAAACATCAGTACGAAGGGAAACTAATAACTTGTTTTTATATTTACTAGCAGAAAAGCTAGTGTCTTCTTCAAGGACAGGACAATTCAGAGCAATCAAAACCCTCAAATTCTGTGATAAGGATAACATTCTGAAAACAGCTGATGGACCAATATCAGTTCTTGAAACATCTAACCCAATTAGGTTAGGAATTTTATGCCAAAGATGGGAAACCACTCCCCACTTCATACTTGATGTCCCCGCCACAGAAAGGAAACGAACTGATAACACATTTCCCAGTGCAACCTCGTCAACATTCAGACAGTCAATGAACCCAATATCAGTCAACTTAGAACAATGTTTAGCCAAAGTATTAATAGCATCAGCATTTACATCTCTGATGCCCGAGAGTCTAAGCTTATTCAAGTTAGGGCAGCAATGAGCTATTGCTTTAATAGCATCACTACTTATTCTCTCACAAAAATCTGGTCCAAGCTGAAGGCTCTCAAGTGACTCATGCCGAGCCACAATCACTGAAAGAGTTGCATCAGAAATCTTCCTGCAATAGTCACCGCTCAATTCACGCAAGTTCTTAGCTCGAAGATGAATTATTGCATCAGCAGACTCCGCCCCCCGAAACCTGAGCTTCTGTAGATGCACACACCTGGGAGCAAGTGATGAAGCCATGCCAGCATCAAACCTGTGCGAACGAAGATCCAGAGAAGTCCACAAACACGGGGAGCTACCAAGAGACCTCCATGTCTTACAAGTTGACGACAAGCTAGCTCGATCTCGGTAACTCAGACATGATAACAGCTGAATTACTGTGTCATCAGGCAAGCAGTTCCAATCAACAACTTCAGGGGAACTAGATTGCACTACATTCCCTTTGCTTTTCCTGGCTACCTTCCTCCTACGATTCATTGCTCAACAAAATCACACCAAAACCTTCAAACTTCAAACCCCAAATCCCCAAACCACTGCAAGAATTCACCAATACAACGGCCTCAGACACAAAAATCCAAAAACCATTGGAAAAGATAACACCAACCTCCAAAACACAATCACCCCTCCGCCCCCAAAAAACCCTAGTCTTCAACCAAAGTTAACAAATCAAAACAAGAAAACAAACAGACCTGAAACCCCACAACACAAAGCAACCCAGCCCTAGATGCCTAAAAACGGATAAAACCCAAAATTCATATGCAGGTAAGAGCACACAAAAAGAATAATGAAATGTTATTATTTTATCAAACCTGTGGACTCAGGGTATTTGGTCTTTGTTGGGTACACAAATCAGACACATTCAATAGAATTTGCAATGAAACCCATGAATGAAAAAGGAGTAAAGAATGAAGTTTGTTGAATGGGGTGCGGAGATAAAGATAGATAATTCATAGGGAAATCCAAGGGATGAGAAGGGTTGGCTTACATTAGAGGGTGGAAGAAAGCAAATGAGAAAGAAACAGAGACGGTTGATTAGGTTAAATAAAAGAGAAATGTGAGAGAAGACAATTCCAGCATTGGGGAAAAGGGATTGAAGGAAGAACGAAGGATGGGATGAGAAGAGAAGGAAGGAGAACAACAATGCTGTCAAACTACAACTCATAAAATCACCATCTTTTATATCCCTTCTTTCATAAATATTAATACCTTCCATCATAAATAAATTAACTATATCTTATTTCTTATTCCTCATTATTCATCTTCTCAAATTATATTCTAATGTTTTCAACAATATTCTAATACTTCTAATATCTTATATTATACCAAACTTTATTATTCTCCATGCATTATTATGGTGGATTAGCTTCTTAACTGTTACATTAATCTCAATACTTCACTCTACTCCAATTTTTTTCCAACTTCTTTCTTGTTAAACTCCTCCATGAGAATGAGAACATAGCCAAACATAATTTCTAAAAGTGTTACGCTATCAAAATTAATTTCTTAAATTACAATAAGAGTTTTTTTAAATTAATTTTCGGGATTCAAATTTAAAGATGAGTTTATAGATATTAAATCAATTTGATATTGAAAAAAAAAATTATAAATGTAGCAGCGCCACAGAGATTCAGTTTGGCACGCGCTAGGGCTGCTGTTTTGAAACATTAAACTGAATCAAACTTATACTTAACTGAATGACATTAAAAAATGTATTTATTTAAAATTTAAATTAAGTCTGAATAAAAGTGGACGAATTAAACTTAATTTATGATATGATGCCTAGTTCATATAATTCATATAACTCGATATTAATTAGAATAGTTCATTTGTATTAATTAGTTCAAACTGTGATGCAATTTAATTCAATCAATGTAAATAATTATATAATTACCTCAGTGTAGTCTATTGAATTTTGAAAAGGAAAAATTTAATTAAGTCATCTTCCATATAAAGCAAACAAAGAATGTTGATATTAATATAATTGTTGTTTTAGTGATAATTTGTTTTCTATTATTATGCATCAAACCGAGTTTTCATAACAAAATTCATGTAATTAGTATTAAAATGTAAATTTTAAGTCTAATTGACTTTTACAAAATCGATAATTTATAAAATATAGTTGGTATCTATTTATATATTATTATAAAATGTGTTTTATTTTTAATGGATAATTTAGAGTTTAATTTTTTACATTTTTTTACTGTAAAAGTGTTCATAAATTGTCTGTATTCAAAGTTAAAAAAAGTTAAAATTTTATCTGAGCTAATGCTACTTTGATCTTAATTATAGAATATGATACCACTTGTAAATATATTATTGTTCATTTTAAAAGCTTTTTATTTTAGTGTGAACTATATTAGGACTATAATTAGTTTGGTTTGGGTTGACTTTTAGTTTAGTTAAATTTTAACTCAATTCAATTAAATTTAATTATATTTAGTTGAGTTGCGGTTTGTATTTTTTTAGTACCCCTACTCAATCATATTTGGACTATATTAATGTTTGAGTAAATAAAAAAATTTGTTACCTCTTTCTCATGTTAAAAAAATTAATTATTAATTCTTATAAGTTAGTGACAATATTTATAATTTATATATAAAGCAATAATTTTCAAAATATTATAAAGTTAAAAAAGTACTAAAAAAAAAAAACAATGATCATAAAATATAACTCATACATGTTTTACAATTTAATGAATGGGATCCCAGTGAAGAAACACGGTCTCCTACTAAAACATTTATATCTTCTCATAGTAAAACGTGTGATATAAAATATTTATTAAAAATATTTTATAATCAAAACATAATTTATTTTATAGTATAATAATTTTACCGTTAGAATTTTTACTATATATTTATTATGTAATTAGGTTGATTCATGGGCTTAATACTCAGATTCATTATTTAACCTAATTTTTTATTAAAATCATTCAAAAAAACTTAACCGTACAAATGTAATTAAATGGAATCACGTATACCTACATTGTTGAGTATATTTAAGAGATATATATTCATTATCCTTCAAAGTTGATGAATTTATGAATTATTATAAATACACTATATTAATATTTTAAGATTGAGGTTTTTATGACTATTTTGATAATTAAAGATTTAATTTGTCTAGTGGGAAATTAGTTTAAAGCTTTAACAAAATGATAGGTTGAATTTCAACATGATTAATGTTTTTGGTATTAACACTCGTAGTGGTAAAATTCTTCGTTTTCTTTCTGTTAGATGAGAGTTTCCTTCATCAGACTGTGTTAAAATTAACATTGATGGAGCTGCTAGGGGTATGTGGTTTTGCTACTTGTGAAGGTATTTTTCGTGGGAGTATGAGAGAGTTTATTAGTGTTTTCTCTGCTTTTCTTGAAGTTCAGACTGTTATGGTTGTTGAATTTTATGGAGTTATACATGTTATGGAGGAAGCTCAAAAGATGAGGCTTACTAATGTCTGGCTTGAATGTGATTTTGTCTTGGTTTGTGTTGCGTTTACTACTAGGACTAATGTTCTGTGGATGTTTCATAATCGATGGAATACTTGTCTTAATTACTGTGGGAAAATCAAGTTTAAGGTTACTCATATTTTTCATGAAGGGAATGCGTGTGTTGATAAGTTAACTAATTTAGGATTTATTCATAGATAATCATTTCATTAGTATAATAGGCTTTCATATAATTTGTTCTTAGAATTCTTTATAAATAAGTATAGTCTACCAATGTATTATTTTTGTTAACATATGGATTTGGTCTAATCCTCCATATTTTTGTATTTTCTTTCTTTTTTCTTTTTTATAATAATAATACTTTTTTCATGTGATGATAGATTATTATTGTTACTCGAGGTGTCAGCGTAGTTGAAATGCTAAGTTGCATAATGATGCCTAACATGAAAACTTTTATATAAAAATAATAATAATAATATAACTCATCCTCACTTGTTAGAAAAGTTATTACTTAGACTTACAAATCATATCATCACATAATTTTGTACACAATGTATCACTTGTTAGAAGAGTTGTTACTTAAACTTACAAATTATGTCATCACATAATTTTTGTACACAATGTAATTCACGTCATGAAAAAACTAATATAATTGTTTTTCAAAGTTATTATATTCTACTAAAATATTAACAACACATCTAAGTATCAAACAAAAATTGAGTTATTAAATATTAAGGTAACAATGATGTTTCAGGAACTTATTGGACTATACAACAAAGTCTCCTTACTTAAATGTTTGTGTTAGGTATGAAACAACACGAAAAGAATGATAGTTGATTTAGTGATGAAAGAACTCACTCGAGTATTTTACACCTTACACCTGATGGTGGTATGATTATCATGTGATATTCATGAGTGTTTTGATAATAAATAAAAAGTACACGCATACACATGTATAATGATGACAAAGATGAGATACATGTTATATATGTATAATTATTGTATATTACATTTGGATAGTTATATGATATTATGATTTATTATACGTGAAGTATCATGACCAAATGGTTGTGTAAGGAATACTTGAAATGGTATTGTTACTTCAATCATCATAATATTAAGTATAAGAATTGATTACAAAAAGAGAATATAATGATTTCATTGATGATCTAGATCATATAGATTAAGACCTTAAATGGAAAAAAATTTAAAGGACGTTTATACAATAAATTGTAATATAACAATCACATTTCTAACATAGAAAGATGAGGATGAATTTTCAAGATGTTTGTCTTAGTCTCTAGTTAAACATATTTAAAACTAGTATTCCCGAAGACATTGATCAAATGTAACAAATTACCTTTATAGATGAAATTTTATGAAGTATTGGATAATGATTCGAGTTAGTTATGTGTTTATTAGAGTGAAAATATGTAATAATTACAGGAACCTTTGTGGATGAAATAATATATGTATATATGAACTAAATTTCCACCTCATTTTCTGTTTCAAAATGACAGAGAAAATTCTATTCCAAAATGTTTGCGAGGAGCAAATAGTGATGATTTTTTTTTGTCTGAAAAAGAATTACAGGACTTGTAAAAATTAATGACTTATGATCCTAAAACTATTCAAAAATGATTTTAACATGTTAATAGTAACTTATAAGGTAAAATATTATACCACAGAACCTTATTAAATATACATATATTCATTTTCAAAAAATTCATCAGTCCATCATGGTTTCATTTAGATGACTTGTTTTGGAAATATCAGCTCTATTGAACCATTGAAAAATGCTTCATCTTAAGCTTTCCGTATGCTTTATAAAAGGACTTTGTAGGTAGTATTTGGACACCAGAATGAAAAAGGCTATGGTACATACAATCACATAGGGACTCCATGTAGAAACCAAGCCATGTTTGTTTGCCATAGCATTATGAAGGAGTTTTTCCTTCATATAAAAAGTTGAAGTTTCTTCTAGACTCTAATGCTTCCATACCCTTTATAAGTAAACGATGATCTATGAGAAAGTAAGAGAAAAAAGGAATTGGGAATGTAGTATACCCAAACACTAAAATCAATCAAACATCAGTTCACCACAGGAGTAAGAAAACACATGCAACCATTATGGATGAAGATACTGAAAAAGAACAGTATGAATATACTATCAGATCTGTAATTTGCATAACTAGTTTGTGTCTTGATATTGTAAGCTGTTCTTAGTCTCAATTGATAAATAAATTTGCCCCTTATTACTCATCTCAAAGTCTCTATCAGTAGACTACTAGAAGCAAGTTCCCTTTTCCCTGCCTATAAAATTATATTCAGAAAATGTATGCCTGTGGACTTTTGGTTGTTTGGCTTTTACTTACATGAAACTATCATTTTTAACAGTGTTGTTTTATTGGAACATACTTTTACCACACACCATTATTTGAAATTCCATACTCGAGCTCTTGTGATCTTTAGCTTGAGTTATGAGTGGCTTCTAGTTGCAAGACTTTTTAACTATTTGTAGTAAGAAAATAATCAATTCTATCAATCAATGTTTTCATGCTGCCAAAAAGTTACATGCCACACGAGATTCGACTACTCATGCAATCTCACACAAGGTTGAAAAACAATCTTTGGTTTGACATGACATAAATCATCTTCTGTAGGTAGTAAAGAGAAGTCCTTGTAGTCACCAAAATTGAATTACAACATCGTTAGACTCTAATTGCAGTGCTTTTTATTAGCTAAATAAACAGATAGCAGATAGGTAGTGTTTTTTCAGTCACTGACTGGACCACTACTACCATAACAAACCACATTTGTTCTTAACACAAAACACACTTCACTTCAAAAGTACTGTAGGAAAATGTGTTGTCTTCAGAAGCTGGAACAAACAAGTGCTAGTTTGTGTGACCCCTAATTATAATTGTAAAAGACATTAGTACCAAGTGACAATGGCATGCCACATTAAAACTGAACCACAGTGAGAAATCCAGAAAGAGCATTTCTTTTAATTACAAAAGGTTTACCCGCTAAAGCAGTTTTCTTCTAATCAGCAAATGAAAATATTATATAAGAAAAGGATGTGGTATATATAAGACGGTTACCTCAAGCAAATTCAGCCACATTCCAAACAGAAACAAATCACTAACTGCTGCACACTATCTCAGAATCTCAAACAATTGCAGCAAAGCACCTAAGTAGCAGCTAAACATATATATTAGAAAAAAGATTCGGGAACAGATCCCCCAAATCCATTCCTTTGATTCTCTCTAAATCCATGCCTCCAAGAACAATTGCAAAAACAAATGTCTTCTCAATGCTTAACTCTACAAAGGCAACTCTTGGAAACCCCATCAATAAATAATTTCAAGCAAAGAGGAACTGTTGATATGGTTTATCAAAGGCCACTGAAGAAAATTATTACACTGAGGAATAACATACTTTTCACAAGTCATTCATCTTTTATGATCTTTTGTACAAAGTTACATACTAGTAGATGGAAGTGATCCCAACTAAAAGGGGTCAAAAACACTACTTTTTTCTTACACCAACTTGTAGTAACAGTTATTTTCAGAGAAAAGAACTTCGTAGCCTTTCCCACAAGGACACCTAAATCTCAGGCTTACGCATTGTTCAGCCCACTCAACACTAACCACTTCTTCAGAATCTCCTCCCAGATCATCCTGCAAAAACACATGGATTAAACATAAAACATCAAATTATTCTAAGAAACTGTCAAACTATATATCCAAAAAAATAATAACAAGTGATGACTTTAGAATTACATATTATTGTGCCTAACTTCTACTCACTTTCACTATAAATATTCTTATGGTGTCAACTATGAAAAAATAATCTCAAGTGTGATTTTTAAAACAATCTCCAATCATAGTAATATGTAGCAGATTATCATAAACACTTCTTCGTATCTCTTTTTATATTTTTTTATCATATCTCATTTATCACTTTTCTTCCTTACATTTTCTTTATTTTCTATCGTTTTCTTTCCTAAACCTCATTCACCACATGATGGAATGTATGCATAATTTCTCTTCACTAATAGGATAACAGTGTAAGATACTTTACAACATGTTCTAATTAAATTCAAATTCTATATTACATATTTCAGTAGAATTACAGAACCAAACACATTAAAGGTAACACAAGCTAATCAAACCCCAAGATCAAGAAGACAAAGTCATAAATACACATACCTCAGGCAGCACTTTGTCCTCTTCAGCAGCTATACAGTTTTCTTCTTTTTCATCTTCTTCCTCATCCTTCATAACTTCATCCCACCTTTGCCTCATCTCTTTCAATCGCTCCTTCATCCTTCTCAGTTTCTGCAATCACATGCATAAAACAAACAAACAAAGCAAAACAAACCCGTTATTCCAAACCCAAAAAGATAAAAAACCTTTTATTACACTTTCAATTTCTCAACCCTCCGTACCACTGAATCAGGAGCGGTTTCCTCGGAGTTCAGATACGGCGAAGGCGCCGAGACATCTGAGACGCTCCTCCTGAGGCCCGGCGGCAGGGGCGGCAGCCCGGAGCCTCTTTCCGCAGGAGTGGGAGGCGCCGGAGCCGGAGGGCGGTAAGGGTCGGAGACGCAGCGGCGCAGGACGGGGAAGGAGCGGCGCTTGTTGACGAGGGAGTTAAGGTTGAGGGGAATGGGGACGGCGGAGAAGCCGTAAAGGGAGAGGTCCTCCTGGTCGCAGAAGAGTTTCTTGGCAGAGGGCTCCCCGGAGAAAGAGGACGAGGGAGGCGATCGGCGCTTTATGGGGTTGTTGACGGCGGAGCATGGCGGCTGACGGTGGCAGCAAGTGTTGTTGAGGTGCATGATGGACAAGAGGTCGGTGGGCTCCACCACTGCCGTGTGATCAGCGTGATCGCGTATTGTTTGCGACGGTGCAATGCTGGGGCATTTGTATTTATGAGGTGTTTGTGTTGGCGTTGGTTGTAGAGAAATTGCAGTGATGGGTTCGTTCTGAGTATGAACGTTTATTTCACCCATTTTCTTCAACTCTTTCTTTCTTTCTTTGCTTTTGCTTTGAGAAAAAATGGGAGTAGCCACAAAGAAGAAAGGAGAAGCGGTTTCAGTTATACACGTGTGTAGGCGATTTTGAATTTTTAACGGCTATTGGCGGGTTCTGTTTAAAGTTTTAGGATAATAAACACACTTTATTAATGTTACAAAATTTCTAAATAAAGATAAATAGTCTGAGTTATTAAATACTGTTATTCAAAATTTATAAATAAAAAACTTTTAGAAAAATAATGCTTCATCATTTTTATTATTATAAAATTGTTCAGTATTTTATAATGAAAAATTAGTTGATAAAAAATATTATGAATTTTTTTTATAATTATCAATAGTTGTAATTTTGATTTTATTTCATATCCATAAATAAATTGCGTAATGTTTTAAATAAAAACTAAAATATAAAATATGATATTTTTATAAATATAAATATATTGTTAATATGATATAGTTAAACTGTAAAACAATTTTTAATTATTTTTTTATGTATGTTTATTTGTTATTTTTTAAATTAAAATATGCAATATTATATTTTAATATAATAAATACGATTATTAGTTTTTAAATCAAACCATCTTTGAAAAAAATAAATTTAATCTTTTTCATAAAATTCAATTTTCATTAATTTATTTTTGTACATACCAATCTTCAAAAGGAGATAATCTGAGTATTGTCAAGTCAGTGAAAAATTGAGTAGAAGTGAGATTACCGATTAAATACTAAAAAAATATAATTAGAGTATAATAATTAATTAAACAAAAATTCCAACAATAGGTTATTTTCTACATGGAAACTTAGACTTTGAAACAAACAAGTTCATTATTCCCTTTCCAAAACATGTATTTGTTTATTATTAATCAATGAATAAATTACATTGTTATTGTTAGTGTTTAAAATTCATCTTAATTCAATTTTAGTTTAAGATTTTTTTTAATCCGTAAAATAGTATTTGAGATATTAATTTATTTTTATAAAAAAATTAAAATATTTTATAATAAAATATATTATTTAGATATAAAAGTTTACATCAAATTATATTATTTTCACTTAATGTTACTTGAGTTTGCTTTTCAACTAAAGTTAATTAAAACATAGTGAGGAGTGTTCCTCAACTAACATTTATATTGACCAAGTTATTAATTTTTGTATTGATGCAAATAACACTATTTTTTAGACAATGTCTTTTTCTTTTCTTTTTGTGACATTGTTGAGATTATTTAGCCAATGATGCAGGTGAAAACTATTTCTCAATATTTATTAAAGTTTTATAGACCAATATTGGTGAAACTAATTTTTAGTGGATATCAACCACATCTTTTATAATTGAAGTTTATATTAGTAATTCTTTATTGATGTGTAGGGATTTTGGCTCCATTAACATAGTTAATGTTATTTTGTGATAATTTTTTTTTATCTGGATTACTCTATTAAAACTTTAAATAAAATATTTAGAAATTAAACACTTTGAAATAAAAGTAATTTAAATATAATGTACCGGTATGGACGAGACTGACCCCTAGTCCTCTGACCGAGACCCACCTGGCTGCCCGAGACATGGTCCACCTGGGCAAGATCTTAGAGACTTGGCCGAGACGATCAAAACATGGTCTACCTGACCAAGACCAGGGAAACTTGGTTGAGACTTGAGAGACTTGGCCGAGACCAGGGAAACTCGCAAGAGACGACCGAGACCAGGGAAGCCTGGGCGAGACAAGTGGAATAATCACGGTCGGCACCCATACTATAGTTAACGCTCAAACCAAAGTCAGTGAAGTTAATTCGTCATTAAGGATTAGGTAATACAACCCTAAGGTAATCAGGCTCAATAAGGTAAGCCCATTAAAATAGTATACATATCACACATTCCAAGGAGAAAGATACGTCATTTATTACTGTTTACTTAATAGAATACCATCACCCGCTTTACTGACTTGAGCGTCAGAGTGCCTTCGCAGGTACCCCATCATCAGGTGTTCACCCGAGACCGAATGCAGAAGGAGAAGCAAGAGGACGAGAAGAACCTCAGTTCATCACCCAATAACCTGACCGACCGAAGGAAGGAGAAAAAGACTTTAATAGCTCTTTAGGTCACATCTCCCGATACTTAGATTTCCTAAAATTTGAAAAAATTATCTTTACAAACACAATACTGAATTTTAATTTTACCACAGAAGCAAGCAGCTGACAATGGCTTTAAATTTATATTTGTTGAATAATTTTTAAATATTATATCACGATTTTAAAAGATCATAATAGAAACTATAATTTAAATGTAAAATGATGTACTGTAACTGGACTGAAATGAGGCCATATTCAAATTGACCCATGTGTTATATAAAATTTGTAGATCATATACCAAAAAACTTAATTATTAAATAAGAAGAAATATCCACGTTTCTCTTTCTTTTATATTTATATTTATTCTTAACAATAAAATAATAATATTATTATTTTGTTGTCATAATTTTGTTTCTCTTATTTGAATGTACTTCTGTATGCAAATTTTCAATTCAATTTGTCTCTCTTTCTCTATCCCCCAATCCAAAATCTCTGTGACACTCTGTTTCTTTCGTTTCTTCTAGTTTGACCTTGTTTTCGCCATGAGAATTGGGTCTCCTCATTCTTCTTCTTCGTCCTCCTCCGGTTGGTCGCAATTCTGGTCGTCGGCGCTTCGATCGAAGCGCCTCGTCACGGCGGGGGAGAAGGCCTCCCGCGACAGCTCCGAATTCGGCCTCTCCCGCCGCCTCGGCGTCATCGACCTCGTACTCCTCGGAATCGGCGCATCCATCGGTGCAGGCATCTTCGTCGTCACCGGTACCGTCGCCCGCGACGCCGGACCCGGTACACCTCTACATTTTTAGCTTCTAAAGCGTTCTTGAAGTTTATTTAGTTAATTAAAGTGTATTTTCATTTTCTGAGGAGATTAATTAATGTTTCGAGTTACTTTAGTTTAGTGAATTATTAATTAAGGGCATAAAGGAGGTTGTCAAATTAATAGTAGTTATTTTAGTCACTGAAATACTGAAAAAAATTACTAACAGTATTACTCTTAAGTTGCTCTAGTAAGTAATGATTTTGTGAATTTTAGGACCGAAAACACTTTTTAAAGCTTTTTATTGCAAGATCTTATTTGAACTACTTTTTTTGAAGCTCCCTCCATATTAGGATATTAGATTTCTTAAAATTCCACTTAGTTTTTTACTCTAATTTAGATCTCACCTAACGATCTTAAGCAACTTTCTCTAAGTCTTGTCATAAATTTTTTTAGTAAGAAAGGATTTAAAATATGAACTTTTTTATCATTGGAGATATTGAGAATTCTTATAGGAGAACTCATTCTCCATAGTGGAGATGTCTATTCCTCTAGTGCAGATCTTGTAAATAATAGATCTCATGTTTAAGAATTTTTTTAAAGGTCAACCACTAAAGGTTTCCTTACTACTTGTTGCGTTTTCTTTTTATTTAATTTTGGACAAAACTTAGGTATAATTCTCCAATTAAAATTCAAGTTTCACCTAGCTAGTGCTTTGTGTAGGAAAAATAACATAAATTACCGAAATAAATCTCCAAAAGCAAGCATCAATGCAGTAATTGTATCTACATTTTAAAGTTTTGTTCTTTTATTTGCTAGTTTGTTGTTAGACTCGGAGGTGCTAGTACCTGGGTAATGGGAGTTGGAGAGTGTTGAACATGATGTAGCGAGCACATTATATGACATGGACATGAATGCAGTACTACACTCACACAAGGATTCCACAAATTTTAAATATTACAAGATATGGCCCATCATATAAACTTAATATCAGATTAAGAAGAGACACAGATTTTTATTGAAATGGAATAGAGATATCACTGTTTCAAAAGTTTGAATTAGTGATTGCTGGCATGTAAAATACTGTTAATTTAATTAGAAAGTGCTGGTATAATCTGATACTTTTAAGGATTCTTACACTATTATTCAATCATAATAGCATGCATTGTAAGATTGTTGATTTTTGCAATAATTAGTTTAAAAGTCGTTTATGGGGATTTCTATTTGACTGGTAGTGTGATAGTCCTTACAAATATATGAAAATTGAACTCAAATACTATCTGCTGTGATGCTTAATATGCTCGGGTTATTTTCCAGTTACTATTATTCCAAACTTAGTGGTTTATTGAGGTTTGTTTCTATGATGCAGGAGTAACGATAAGTTTTATACTTGCGGGAGCATCTTGTGTTATAAATGCACTCTGTTATGCTGAACTAGCTTCTCGATTTCCCGCTGTTGTTGGAGGAGCTTATCTATATACATACACAGCTTTTAATGAACTTACGGCTTTTCTTGTTTTTAGTCAATTGATGCTTGACTATCACATTGGAGCAGCTAGTATAGCAAGAAGCCTAGCAAATTATCTGATAAATATTCTAGAACTCTTCCCTGTTTTCAAGGATAACATTCCAAAATGGATTGGTCATGGGGAAAGCATTGGAGATGTGTTATCCATCAATATCTTGGCTCCTACTCTGCTAATGCTTATCACTTTTGTTCTATGTCAAGGTGTCCGCGAATCGTCAGTTGTGAACTGTATCATGACAGTGACCAAGGTTCCTTTCCATCTCAAGTTTTCAAAATACAGTATTATTATGTACGTGTTTATTATGGTTTATCTGATACAGAATCACAGGTTGTTTTACTGTTTGTTGCAGATAATCATTGTTATAATTGTCATTTTTGCTGGAGTATTTGAGGTTGATGTTTCCAACTGGTCTCCCTTTGCTCCAAATGGTTTAAAAGCTATATTTACAGGAGCTACAGTAGTCTTCTTTGCATACGTTGGTTTTGATGCAGTTGCCAATTCTGCTGAAGAATCTAAGAGGCCTCAGGTGTGTAAATTGATATTGCTCCCATGGTTTATGAATTTTCCAGATGCTGTATCTCTTATCTGATGTATCTGTTGATAATGATAGTTTTATTGGAAGTAAAATAGAGACTATTTTGAATTTATGTATTGTTCAATGCCATAGTTTGTTTGATAATGAGTACAGTAAATTCCTTGGATACGAGGTCTAGGATTCCTCCAAAATGAAAACAAATAACATGATAATTCTCTTATCTCCTTTATGCATTACTATTCATGGTTTATATATTAGATGAATTACTACATTAGTGACAAAATATAACAATAGAATGTCTAAGTGGAAGATAAACAGAATGCAAAATAGATTTCCTCCTAACCTGCCTTCCTCTGTTGGTCTCATATGAATTCATCTCCCCATAGGTCATGTTTCCCTTTGTATCACTCACGTGGGAACTTGCCATTAATTATGTAGGAAGAAAATAGTGACTATTTAAATTTAGTTGTAGTTAGTATCATGTCTTGTATAAACATTTATAGGAGAAGAAAATAAGAAGGTACAATGAATTAGTTAATATTAGTTTATGCACATCACTTTTGGAGACGTTAGTCGATAAAACTTCTATAATAGTTGAAATATGTAAGTTTATTTTAACTTATTGAAAAAGTTTAATTCATTCTGCATTTTTTCTTACAACTATTTGCGAAGAAGTTTATCTAATCAGAGGTGTAGTTTTTAATTAACTTCAGGTTATTTATCTTGTAAATCTGTTTAGCCGAGTAATAGATTATCTCACAATAATATGTTTACTCAGGCTAATTTATATTCACACTTTCACTTATTAGTTTTTCTCCTCTTTCTATTCTGAGGAATTAGCTCACCATGATTTTTTGTATTTATCTTTTCTGTTTATGACATTTCAGCGGGATTTGCCAATTGGCATAATAGGAAGCCTCTTAGTATGTATTGCATTGTACATTGGAGTATGCTTGGTGATTACTGGAATGGTTCCGTACAATCTTCTAGGAGAAGATGCTCCTTTGGCTGACGCTTTTACATCTAAGGGATTAAAATTTATTTCTGTTCTGATTAGTGTTGGTGCTGTTGCCGGACTTACAACAACACTCCTTGTTGGTCTCTATGTTCAGGTAAATCCCTTCTGAATTATGGCATGATTGTTGTGCCTGACACGTGCTAATGTACATAATGGGGTTTTGTGATGAGCAGTCTCGGCTATATCTTGGGCTTGGCAGAGATGGCTTACTACCCTCAATATTTGCAAAGGTTCACTCAACACGCCACACCCCTATTCATTCTCAGATCTGGGTTGGCTTGGTTGCCAGTGTTTTGGCTGGGCTGTTAAATGTGCATGTGCTCTCTCACATTCTTTCCGTCGGTACACTGGTAAGAGTTGACTTCTAATCTGTTGGTAGTGGAGTGGCCAACAAAATATCTAGCTTATTTTGTATTAACATATAGTATGTACGTGTTCTTTGATTGGCATGAAGTATGTGTGGACTTAGGAAAGGTGGGACATTTCTTGTTCTGTGGGTGTTGGATACATTAATCTAATCTTACCATGTTTTAATATGTGTTCAGATAGTGTGCATAATATTTTCCATTCAGGAAATAATATGGCATGATGTGCCCTGACAAAATGTATTATTTATGGTTGATTGATGGTTGAAAATTCTTAGTTAATGTCCCTTACATGATATATTAATTTATTTCAGACTGGATATTCAGTTGTCTCAGCATGTGTTGTTGTACTTCGCTGGAAGGATAAGACAAGTAGTCAAGTGTCATCTTCTGCTGAGCGGGAAGGTGTAATTTGCCTCATTGCCGTTGCTCTTTGTGGATTTGCTACTGGGGTCTTCTACCGATATGATGCTTCATTTATTTTTCTGATTCTCACTATAGTCATCGCAGCTGGTGCTTCTGTTGCTCTTGTTTTTCGCCAGGTGAGGGTTATTTTATATTTTATTAAAGCCTTGTTTAGATAAATTTCTCCAATAATATTAAGAGAAAAAAATTAGTTTAAATGATTTAAGTTTTGTATAAAGTCAAAATCAACTTTTGAAGAAGATAAAACGAGGAAGCTTTTTTAATTAGTTTATGTTAGCCAATTTTAACTTACGGGTTCACTTTATTTTCTTTTCATACAAGTATTTGTTGAGAAATTTATCTAAATACTGCTTAGATGCATGTTGCCTTGGGCTCGGTCGAAATGCTTTGGTTGCATAATTCGTTTATTGAAGGTTGTTGCATATGAATGAACATGTAAAACATTCGATTTGGTTATTGGACAAGGTATAAATAGTAATCAAAGTCACTGAGTTTTTAATTGAGTCTCGTCAATAAAGGAGATGGAGAGAATAATCTGAAATTGTTTGTTGCCTTCTTTTCCTGGATCATACCACAAAATGAAGAACACATTGATGGTTGTATGTGCCAAATACACCAAACGGAAAGGCAATTTGAAGGTTAACAACTCTGCTTCCCGGACTTCATCACAGATCATGTTGAAATTTGTGAAATTGACGAGCTTGCTGCATTTTGATGTTAATTTCTTTCACTAATTCCATTTTTCTGTCATTTTGCTTTATAGGTTTACGCAGATACACCAGGGTTTTCCTGCCCAGGGGTTCCCATTCTGCCAAATATTTGCATCTTTTTCAACATGTTCTTATTTGCCCAAGTACGCCCATTATCTCTCCTTTTTTTAAAATATGGCCAAACTATTACATTCTTTAAAAAGTTTTTTAGCTGATTATTTGTACATTAAAACTGACACATAACGATGAACTTCTTTTGGCAGTTACATCAAGAAGCGTGGATGAGATTTGTGATTCTTTCTATCGTCATGATTGGTGTTTATGCAATATATGGCCAGCATCATGCGAATCCCAGTGCAGAAGACAATATCTATATTGAGGCGCCTCAGGAAGAAGAAGCTCGATGAGTTATCAGTTCAATATTATACAATGTCATTAAAATGTATGTTGTAGTAAATCAACTATTGTACCTTGTGTTAGGAATGTCCATTTTGTACAAGTAGCTAATATCTGCTCATACTTACTACTAGATTGTATATGATATGGTCAGGTAGCATGTATGATGATGTATCTTTTTTGTACGACTTCATAGAAAAAAAAAACCATCTTGTGCTAATTTTAAGTTGATACTTTCGACGGGGAAGGTGTTTCCCTCTAAACCCTTCAAAACTCATTCTGTATTCTTAAATGAATCTTACATGTGCATTTTTTTTTGTTTCTTTTCCGGTGCCGTTCTTACAAGTTTACGTATTAAAAATATTGAATTCTTGGAACATTCATAAAATCGGCTTATAAGCTTATAAGGCGAGGTTTACACTTATATATATACTATGAAATGTTATAATTTCTAGTCAATGTGCAATTTGTTACACACATCTCTCACACCAAGGTTGTCAACTTGTGCATGAAATTATATATTATTAGTGGTTCGATAACAATCTGATAGCGGATGGCCTAATAAGCTTAACTAACAATCGTTAGGATATGATCGAAATGACTTTGAAACAATATTAACAAGTAACTTTAAGCCTAACTCAACCTCATAAAATCAAATTATGAGGTAAGATTTGCACTCATATATATACTATGAAATGTCTCAATCTCTAGTAATTTCTAGTTGATGTGGGATCTTGAACATATACCATAGAGCAAGTAGAGAGTATTATGAAATATTTTGATAAACATAAATGTATTCTACAACATTGATATTTATTTTGAAGCATTTTATATATATAAACACTGCTCTTTCGAAACACTTGTTCCTTAACTACAGTGTCATTTTTAGAATGTGAGTCAAAACACATAATAAAGAGTATTTTAAGAGTTACACCTAAATTTTTTGTAAGAAAAGGGATAGTTTGAGTTACGGGTGGTGGAAGAAAGGTTTACTTTTAATATGTTCAGACCTACCATCTTTCCGGCCACCTCGTTAAAAAAATGGTAATAATTGAATTTAATATTAAATTTGTTTGTGTTCTAGGCTATTTTTTGAGTTGGCAGTTGAAGGTGAGTTTCCTTTACAGCATGCAATCATCAAAGTAGGCTGTCTTTTTTATAGATTTTTTTTTCTATACACAATTAAAAATCAAATCTTAATTAACACATTTAAAGAATGTAGCTAACTTTTAATTGTTTTTAATCTGGTTAAGTGTTACATTTTAATTAATATGTTTCAGAATAAAAATTGCTAACATAGGCATGCTTTATTAAGATTGTATCTTGTATCTTTTGTTTGCTAGTTAACAAGAAAAGAAAAACCAGCATATAATATTGTGCCAATATGTAATTCCTTGATTTCCGCATGCACCTACTGAGTAAAATAACTAAAATATCTTTAAAAACGACACCCATACTCCACTATTCACATGTGAATGCATCTTCATTTTTGTCTATGCATTTAAAGCGCTGTCATTTTGTCACTAAGTTTTGTTGTTCTTGACCAATGAATCACAGTCTTAGAGGTAACATTTTCCCTTAATCTTATGTTGCATTGTCACTTGAAAATGAATCAATAAACATTTTTGAAAGCTAAATTTAGAAATCTTTTCTGGAAGATAAAGAAATATAGTAGTTTTGGATAAGGCTGTTAAAAAATCTATTAAGAATGAGTAATTCAGATGTTAATCTGGATTGTATGATTTTGTATGGTTTAGATGAAGCATGGGATTAGTCATGTAGAATAATACTACATGAATCCATATGATATAATATCATATGAATCAGTATGTAATAAGAGAATATGAATCCTTATTATAATAGGATATGAATCCATAATTTGTCTAACAGTGATTTTAATTTTCAGTTCTAATATTTTATAAAAAATGTATTTACATTAAACTTATTTTAAATTATAATTTATAATTAAAAGCTTACTACTAAAACTTGAAAAAAAAATAGGCATATAAATTAAACAAATTCCAACTGATACATCAAATTTAAAGGTATTTTAGTTCTATAATGTTAAACTTTAACGATTTATTTTATTAGGAGACTAACATGCATTATTCCCTTTTATAAATAACTATTGGCGAATCTTGGCTTTTACACCTAAGCAACAACACAATATGCTAATCTTCTAAGTGCCTATTTGGTATAAATGGAAAAGAGGGGTCTTCTACCTTTGCCTCATCTTGCTCTTTATTCCATGATGACAGATAAACCTTATTAAAGTCACACATGGTTATTTGTCTAATCCATCAGTTTAAAACAAACTAAAAAAAAGCAAAACTGCTTGTAAATACTAATGGATTCCAAAGGTTAACTCTTAAATAGATGCTGCTGACACTTTGTATTTTATATAAGCCATGCACATAATCGTTTTCATCTCCATCTTCCTTCTACAGTGAAAATACAAATCTATATCCATGTTAAGTAAATATTCTAAAGGGTAAAAATGTGTTTTAGGCCCCTCAATTTGTTGTCAAAATTAGTCTAGTCCCTACCCTTTAAGAACAACTATTTCATCTTTGTATTTAAAATAAATGGTGAATTTAATCCCTCACCCTATTATTTTAAGGTCCATAAAGAGGGATGAAAATCATCCATTATAAGAAACACAACCAAAGTCATTCTTTAAAATATAGGATCCAAGATAAATTTTGACCAAAATTAAGGGCATTTTATGCTATTCTAAATTACAACATGATTTTTATTAGTCTTCAAGCAAAGAGACTAAGATATATCGAGATATGTCTCCTAAAGCTTAAGATGTTAAGTGAATGCTTAAGATAGAGTATAGCTCTAACACGGTCACTGACATAAGACCATCTCTATATTTGCAGATGATGTATAAAGAATGCACTAACCTATTATAGCACTTGATCATGGAAACTATGATATCAGCTCAAAGATCAATGCTTCTAAAAGCAGAAGCTTCTAGGCAAATCATTAGTTCAAGAGGGACAACTACAGTATCAAAACCAGTTAGATGAAGCAATTGCTCCAAAGAAACAATGTATGCGCACGCTACATGAGTAACTAACACAAAAAGTAAAATGGTGAAGTTTAACATGAGAAAGGCACAGTGGCACCAGAAGCAATATCCATAGATATTTTGTTGTATGTGAAAATAAATAAGTGGAAGACCTGCTGATGCAAAATAACAGAATTTCAACTTCAGCAGTTATATGAAAACACAAGAAAATAAAATTTCCTAAAATGAAGGAAGCTGAATGATGCATAATACTATAAGATCTCTGATGAACTCATGTTCATCGGGTTAGAAACAATTGGATCACAATAGTTTACAAATCACCTAATCTTGTTTCCAATGATCTTTTGCTCTTTTGCTCTATCAATAGATCCCATTTTCTGAAGCCTGATTTGAGCTTTGAACTTAGCTATAAATTCACTGGCTTTCTTATCTACTTCAGAATCCAGATCTGAATCATTGACAAACTCAGGTACCCCACTTTCATCTGAGCTCATCCAAGTATTCTCAAGCTCAATATCTGAGTCTTGCTTAGACAAATTCTTGGTTTGTTCTAGCTTGTCTCTCGTTCGATGATTGGATAATTTAATCTCAGGCTTAGGACAATAAGAATCCAGAGTTTTCTTATTGACTCCTTTCAATGGAAGATCTGGTTCTCCACTTTTCATTTTATCCTTTTTCAATACTGACTCAACATTGTTAACATTCTTCTCAACCTTTTCATCAGTTTGCTTGCTAGATGTTTCTCCTATTCTCATTGTCCCTGAAATCAGTCCGCTGGTTCTTCTTGTTCTAACTGATTTTCCTCTTGATGGAGCTTTCGCTAGGCTTGCAGGTTTTTCTGAGTCCGATTGCAAAGGATGCATCCGCGACTCTTTATTGCTAGGGGGATCCTCACCTACAATCTCATTTAAACCTCTCAAGTCATTCAAACTGCTCTTTATGTCATCCGGGAGTGATGAACCATTAGTATACCCTTGTGCTTGAAATGCTTGCGATGAAGCTTCACCATTCCTTCTAGTCAGAGATGATGGTGAACTAGAAGAAGATCCATGTGAGCTCTTCTTTTCCCCCAAATCTTCCTTCACCAAGTTCATATTCTCTGATGAAACAGAATCCAGAGAAGAACATAAACTTGACTGTGATGAGAAAGATCCCATAGACTGCAAAGACCTTGAGCTGAGCAATTCAAGTTGAGCTTCATCAACGGACATTGGCCTTAAATGTGAAGGACCGGAATCAGCAACATATTTTCCTTTAGATTCCACCATGCCATTTCTAGAAAACATCTGGAAATTCTTCTTTCCCATGTCCACCTCTTGGAAATTCATATTTTCTGAAACAGGCACGTAGGAAGTCGGCTTTTGTTCCATATCTTCCTCTTGGAAATTCACATTTTCTGAAGCTTGCATATAGGACATCTTCTTTTGTCCCATGTCTTCCTCCTCAAAATTCATATTTTCTGTAGTATGCATATGGGAAGTCTTCTGCCCCATATCTTCCTCCTGGAAGTCCATGTCTGATGAAATTGAATCCAAGGAAGAATAAATTCTTGTGTGGGAAGAGAAGGGTCTCACAGACTGCAAAGATTTTGAACCAAGTGAGTCAATTTGAGTTTCATCAACAGACATTGGCCTAAAATGTGAAGGAAAAGAAGCAGCACCATATTTTCCTTTAATTCCCATCCTTCTATTTCTTGATGAAGATCCTTGGAAAATCTTCTTTCGCAAATCTGTCTTCTGAAAACTTGTATTTTCAGAAGTAGGATCATAGGAAGCCTTCGTTGTACCCATATCTTCGTCTAGGAAATTCATAATTTCTGAAACAGACACAAAGGAAGTTTTCATTTGCCCTACATTTTCCTGTTGAAAATTCATCTTTTCTGAGGCAGACACATAGGAGGCTTCCAGTTGCCTCATTTCTTCCTCTTGAACGTTCACATTATTTGATGAAATTGAATCCAAGGAAGAATACATATTGCGGGAAGAGAAAGATGGTGCTTCAAATTTAGTTTCATTGTGGGAAGAGAAAGATGGTGCTTCAAACTTAGTTTCATTGTGGGAAGAGAAAGATGGTGCTTCAAATTTAGTTTCATCAACCGAAAGAGGCCTAAAATGTGCAGGAAGGGTAACATTGCCATATATTTTTCCTCTATCCATCCTCCTATTCCTTGAACGCCATGGAATTGGGGAAGCTGATGCACCAGCAGCAGCAGCAGCATCATTAAATTGTTTCTCCAAATTGGAAGGTCCCAGATCTCCAAATTCCTTATCTCCGCTCTTATCTGAGGCCCTGGAAGAACCCCTTGAACCTGAACTGGAGTCACTTTCATTGGCATATTTAGGACTATCTACATCTCTTGCAACCGATCTTAAACTGCGAATCGGTAGCCCTAGAGGTTTATAATCAACAACCTCACCACACTCACCAGTTTTGTAGTTTGGTTGGGCCACAACCACCACTGGCTCACTATGATAGTACTCAGAATTCCAAGCTTGAACTACATTGGTTCCATTCCCATCACATCCAACAGAAGAATAACCAAAACTATCTTCAGAAATTGGCAAATGGGTTTTGTACTGCTCATCAAAAACACCAACAGCACCACCCCCATTGGGGCATACAACCCCTGCCCCCCCATCAAAGTTCTGAGGATTCCAACAATGCATCATCATGTTCATCCTCTTCTCATCAACCCCACATGGATTTTCATTAGCATTTCCATTTTCATACCCATCATCAAAAATAGTGGAAACAGGAAACACTTTGGACACATAACTAGGTACAGTGGCATTATCGTCAGCACTAGAGTGAGTAGTTTCTATTTCTACGTGTGTGTCAAGTTCTGAATTTCTTCTACTAAACAAACCATAAGTGACAGCAATGCCAATGAAGAGAAGGTGGAGAAGCTCCCAGAACTTGTTGAGTATGGTTTGGCTCACAAAGTCAGGGGCTTGAGAGGGAAAAAGTGGGAGAACAATGATAAACAGTGCCAAGAAGAGAGCTTTGATGATGAAACCTGAGCAGGACTTACCTTGGTTGGTGGGTTTTGGCTGGATCCGTGAAAGTGGGAAATGGGGTTTGGTGTAAGGGGTTGAATCCGCCATTGACGGGAGAGTAGAGTGAGTGCCCCCTTGCTCTGTGGTGTGAATGTGTTTCTTTGTTTGTTTGTTTGTGAGATGGGAATGAAGAAAGGAAGACTTTGAGAACAAGGAAAAGTGCATCTGGCACAAACATGGAAGATAAAAAAGATTAAGGTAATTGTAATTGCGCAACACAGTGGGGCACAATTCAAAAGGTGTCACTGTCAATCATGACCGTTTGCTTTTAATGACATTGCTACCCTTTTCTTCTATGTTTGACCTTTGCCAATTATTTGCTTTAAAAACTGTTGGGCCATAACAAGCCCAACAGCCCAGCCCAAATACATCATGCTAAAATGTAGGCAATTACTTCCTGCAACCAAATTTTGAATCTACACCCAATCAATTTCGGAAATTTAAAAATTGTCCTTCATTCCACGAGTATTTAGTACATCAGAATTGTTACATGTTGACGTTTTACAACACTAAACCATGTAAAATTATATGAAAACTCCACAACTATTTTATTTTACGGTTGATGGAGACATGAATTGAAAGATGATATTTTCATCAAGGTTTTAAATAAGTAAAACATTTTATAATTAATATCATAATGGTTGGCATAGTTTATTTTTTTTGGTAATCTCTTCCAATTTGATTAACTATCATATTTGTTAAGTGTAAGTCTTTTCTAGAACATTTTTACAAACTTATGAGATAAAAATATTATCGTCTTGGCTAATTTATTTTTATCATGAAACTAAAGAATATTTGATGTCGGCATCTTAACTTTAATATGAATTTTATCAATACTTTCTAAATAATCCTAAATCGTTACACAAAAAGACAATAATTTTTCTTTCTAGCTTGGACAAAATACATGAAGGTAAAATATTAACATAATATTACCTTAAATATTGGGTGAGTATATGACATGTGACTTAAATTTTTTTGTGATGGTTGGACTAAATTTTTTTTCATCTAATACACTCATCTTATCTAACACATTACGAAAGTGTTAACTAAAAACTTATCCGAATTCATAGAAATAGAAAGACACTCCTTCAAGTACATTGTGTTCTATAATATGCAAAAATTTGTCACTAGTGTAACCATGAACCTAAAAATATCATTGGCGAATGTGGTGACTCATAATCAATTTTCTCCTTACTAATAAAATACAATATTAATTTATTTTTATAAAACTCTTTTTCATAACAAACTCACTAATATAATTTTTTATTAAAATTTCAAATCTTATTCCATAATTAGTCTTTCACATCACGTATTTTTGTAAAAAATTGGAACTTATTTATGTTAGACTGTTAAAATTTCAGCATAAAATTTAATATTTACATCGGATTATATGTTAATTTGACCTAAATGTCAAGTTTTAGGTCGAAACTCTAACAATTTAATATAAATTTGTTTAAATTAGTACTCTTAATTTCTTTTTTTTTGTGATTTCGATATGATTTTCTTTGTCTGTTTCTTTTGTTCGGTGATAATTGCATAAATGTTTGTGAATGTTTTAATGTCATTTTTTGTGATAGGAGTTGGTGGTTGTGGATGTGTTTGTGATAATAAGTGTTTTTCATCGATTGCATTGAAGTTTTTATGAATTGTTCTATATCTTTGAGGTTAGTTTTTAGGATTTCAATCACACCAATATATAAAAGAATGAAAAAGAACTAATTGGATTTGTTCTCAACTCTCACCGTAGGACTTCAATCGTAGGGAGTAAAGTTCCGCTTCGTGCACCAATAGGTGAGGGTTGTTGAAGGCTTGAGTGTTGGGGGCTTTGCGGAGTGTTGTTGCCTTGGAGAGTGGTGGTGGTAGAGAAGGATGAAGTGTTAAAAACGAGAATGAAGAAAAAAAGAAGAAGAAGAAGATTGTCTTTGATTTGTAATGTTAAGGAAGTGGAATTGAATGGAGAAGAGAATGAGAAGAAGAAGGAGTGTTCCCAGATATACCGTCTTCGTGTTTATGTCATTACAACTTCCTTCTTATGATTTCTAAATTCTCCCAACTTTTGTTGCTGCTTTGTTTTTTAAATGATCAAATTATCCTTTTTCCTTTTTTTTAAATCTTCTTCTTTTTATACTCAATCATCAATTAATTTTAGATTTTACGTTTTTAAATATTATTTTTAATGTAAGTAACTATTCATTAACTACTCTTAATTATATCTTAATTATATGTAGGACACTGTTTAAATAAGACTAATATTTTTAAATATGCAGGGGCAGTATTTTTTTATATTAATTTATTAGATTAAATAAAAAAATTAGTTATATATATTGGTATTAGTACTTATAATTTATCTTATATATTATTAGTATTTTAATATTAAATTTAGTGTGGTTAAATTTATTTAATCAAGAGATGATTATAAAGTAAAAAAATACTTTTTCAGTAGAAAAAAATGACTTTATATATATATATATATATATATATATATATGCAGATAAAATGTATGATAATGATATGCATTTGATATTTAAAAAATACAGATTAATTCTCTTTGTTTATTAACAATAGTAAAAGTTGCAGATATATAATTCTAAATTGTTCCCTTAAAAAAAACTAAAATCTTTTTTTTGTCTGTTTATTAAATAAATTTATCGAAAACACTAAAAATCATAATTATTGAAAATCTTATTAAAAAAATATAATCAAATAATAAACATGTAACAAACAATTTACGTTTTTTCCCAAATTCTTAATAAGGATATTTGAATTATACTTTTCTTTATTCTCTCACTATTCCATTAATTGCATTTTAAAATCAAATCAAATTTAAATAAATTAATATTAAAAGGATTACTAATGTGCATAAAGTATTTTTTTATTTTCATTATGAGTTTAAATGTAAAGACATGTTATTCAAAATTTTATTAAAATTTACTAACCACTTTACCATTGTGTCATTCAAATATACATATGCCAAAGACATAATTATATACAATGACTCATGTTTTATTCACATCGAGACATTAGTTTTCTCCTTATCAACATCCTTCAGTGCCTTAGCACCAGACACATGATTATGGTGTTTCTAGTTTTGTTAATCATATAAGTCTTTTTTTTTTTTTTGAGAGATAGATACAGATATATTCACCTCACCCTTTAGAGCATCAATACATCCTTATAGTATCAAGATTGTCTCCATCTTAATTCTCTATAATTCAAAGTTGTTATCCACAGACAACTTCTGAATGTGAAACTTGGTGATTATATTTTTCACTTAGTGATTCCTTATTCTCAAAATGTAAATTGTTGGATTCTCAACAATAAAAAAAAAACACAAAAAACAAATGATTGAAATAAAACTTTTATTAAAATTAGAAAATTTTATAATAGTCTAATCATTATACAGTTCATCTGTACTTAAAACGACCTCTGTACATAAAATCTAAATTTAGAAATAAACAAAAAAATCGTTCGAAAATAATTAGAAGAGAATGTACTAAACAATCTAACTAGTTATGCATGATTTAGAGTGCTTACAATGTTCTTAATGGTTACTCCAAATTGCGGTAACGATGGAGTTATGAAGCACACTTGCTTGCAATTCTTTGAATAAACATTACTATCCATGAGACGTGTTTGTGAGAGCATAGGAAACAACGCAGAAATGGTTGCATTCAAATATTCAAAACTTGACTCCACGTCGGCACCGTCTTTGGGGCCAAAACGTTGTGGAATTCTTTGCACCATCATACGTATTAGTTACCATAACATGCTACAAAATCAACATCTCATCAATTTTCCACTCATGATTTTGAATACTATTCAAACTCTTCATAGTCTCAAACTTTCACGCCAAATTTTTTTTCCAACCTATTTATCAAAGCTATTTATAAAAATGTAGAAAATTTACTAAAACCACGTCTAGCAAAAAAGAGTCTTGTAAAATATCAGAAGAAAGTGAAGTCATACTAATATAGACTACAACTACATTTTATCTTAGTTAGTATATTTACAGTAAATTAGTATAATATCATTTACTTATGATTACTTTTATTGTATTTATTATTTATTTAAATTTTTCAGAATGATTACAAATTATAAGAAAGAAATATTTGAAATTGTGTAGAGCCAGAGGTACCTCTTATTCACTTTGTTTATGGTAATAAAAATTAAAATAATAACGTTATAAAAAGAATAATCTATATTAATGATTATATTATATAATAAAAGACATAAAAGTAAATCAGGTAATATAATTAACACACAAAGATTAGTAAAAGGCAAAAAAATATCTAGATTAGACTCTATAAGTCAAGCAATGCCG
>Ga0123342_1000773_pt1 | contig 52054 bp, 23 predicted proteins | sample Turbeawhitnodule_FD_89960 | JGI IMG/M metagenome (GOLD analysis project Ga0123342, IMG submission 89960) | Root nodule microbial communities of legume samples collected from Mexico - Turtle bean Mexico white nodule | ecosystem: Host-associated > Plants > Roots > Nodule | place: Mexico: Nepantla...
AAAAAATATAAAAAAAATAAAAAAAAAAAAAAAAAAAAAAAAAATTTTAAAAAAAAAAAAAAAAAAAAAAAAAAAAAAAATATATATATATATATATATATATATTATAGTATATCAACACTAATAAAGTTCAATAGATAAATTTTTTAAGTGATGAAATAAATGTAAAATTTGACACTTGAAAGTGAAGGAATGAGAATTGAGAGTCTTCAAAAAGTGCAAAGCACAAACATAGGTTTGACAATTCTTAGTCCCAAAATTCCACTTTGAAGACACATCATTACTAGTTCTATTTCTAGTCATTCAATTATTAGTTAAACTATATCTCTATCTTTATTATTTTAAATTCTTTTATGCATTTATTATATTGCAACTTTTTTCTTTTAAAGTAAATTAATATAGAAAAAAAAATTGAAGTCAACTATGCATATCCTATCTATTAAATTAAATAATTTTGAAAGTTCCAAATTTGACATTCATAGACAAAACCTCCTATCTTAAATAAATCTTATCATGTAATCATGTTCACAATAATACTAATAATAATATCTAAAAAGTGTTTTCTCACATAAAATATCTAAAATGGTTGGAGATCCCACATCGACTAGAGATTAAGACATTTCATTGTATATAAGTGGGTGCAAACCTCATCTCAAAAGTTGATTTTATGAGGTTAAGTTAAACTTAAAGTCTAATTTTTAATAAAAATGTTATTTATATCAATTATCAGTAAGATAATTATTTTTAAAATATAATAAATGTTATCAGTTTTATGTAAAAAAAATCACTAATTTATAATAAAATACAATATTTAATCAAATTATTTGTGGTAGGAATTTATAAACATTGGGTTTTTATCTAACCGATAACTCAATATTAATTAATTAGTATGTAAAATAACAAAGTGTAACCATTATTATCTCAACAAATTTAAAATCTTATTACATACATATATTTTACACGGTCATTACTTAAGAAAAAAAGTTTGATTTAAGTAATTTATTTCAATACTCAATTTTTTTTTCATTTAATTTAAGATTTACATTATTTTGAATCATTGTGAATATTTTAAAGACTATTTAACTCCAATATATATGAACCTTTAATATATTTTTCATCTTATATATTTAACTTGCTCAAATGAAAATTACTAGCTACACCCCTAGATAGGTACTTCGTGTGGATGTAAATCAGCAATGAAATAAATGGTGGGGACAACAGAAAATTTAGAGAGCCTTCCAAAGTGCAGAGCACAAACATAGGACTAAAATATAAATCTATATTAAAATATTTTTTTATTAATAAAGATTTCTCGTAAAATAATTTTACGAGAGATGTTATTAGTTATATTTATATTTATTTAAAATTTAAAATAATATTCATTATCATTTATACTTTATTTTTGTTTTCTTCTATTTTAAAGTCAACACGTAAATAAACGAAAGAAGTCAACTATGCTATGAAGCTTATGTCCTTTTAAGCTCCAAAATTTCCACAGACATCATACAATATCGACCAGAAAATACCTCATGAGTTCTTTATGTAATCATAGTTTCCATTAACGATAGAAAAAAAGTTCAACAAAATTATATGAACTATTTCATGTTTCATCATATTTTCCGCCATTGTTTTCTCAACCTTGTATCTCACTTAAGAACAAAGAATGAAAATGCAAGGTAGAGTCTAAGTCAACCCTTTTCTCTCTATATATATTTATGGTCGATTAAATAACAATATTAATTTAATTTTATAAAATTGATTTATAAATTAAAATTTACATCACTTTTATATATATATATATATATATATATAAAAGATTTCACATCAACTAGAAATTAAGACATTTCATTGTATATACGTGAGTGCAAATCTCACCTCATGAGCCGGTTTTATGGGATTGAGTTAGGCTTTAAAGTCCACTTCATAATATGGTATTAGAGTCATTTTGAGTCTATCCTAGCGAGTGCTTGTTGGCTTATCAGGCCATCCGCTATCGGAGAGTGTGTTGGAGATCCCACCTCGACTAAAGAAACACCTCATGAATTAATTTTATGGAGTTGAGTTAAACTTAAAGTTCACTTCATAATAATATAAAAAATTATCTTAATTAATATATTAATATATATTTTTTAACAATATTAAATAAGTATCATAATTATTCATGTTTTCTGCGAAAATAATGAATATAATATGTAATATATAATATTGTAACAATAGTCATACCTAGTAGTTACATAATCTTCTTCAAATATTTTTATTATAAAAAAATTGGTAACTATCCTAATTTTTATAAGTTTTTTTTAATCAACAAAAGGAAAATTAAAATTATAGAACGAAATCTAGGATGCCTTCTATACAAACGAAATAAAACAAACATGTACAAAGATTAATTATTATTATTGTTATTATTATTATTAAGAAGCTTATGTACATAATAATCACTCAAACTACATGCCTTCAGGACAAAATAAAGGTAATTTCATAATAAGCGCGTTTTGAAAAATAAAGCATGAATTAATGTTTGAAGTAACCATGATGATTAAATACAATTAAGAGAGTTTTGTTAGATCAAAAGACTATGATGTAATAATAATAGCACGTGACAAATTTATAATAATGTCACAACGGAGATTAAATTTTATGAGATTTGTTTATGAAATCGTGTAATTTACATTTACACCTTTTGATTACAAAAATAAGTTAGTAGCCAAATTCAATATATATTTTTAACCTAATATAAAAATTACCAAAAGTTGCTTAATCTCATAATCAAACTTTTGAATATCTACACAAACTCGCATCAACTAATATTTTAATATGATTACGTAAACCCAACTTGAAACTAAATATTTTGCTTGATGAATTAAAAAACTAAAAAAAAAGGATTTACTCTTCCGAATTTCTGGTTTTAAAGGATTTTTCTTTCTTATAATGTTTTTTAAGATAACTTTATGCATATCCTTGTGTATTGAACTAAAATTAATCCAAAAGAAGGATCAAAACAAATAACACACCTCTAGAAATGATAGTAATTTGCATATTTTAATAATTACAAATTACAATACAATTAGGAGATAATATTTCACCTATTACAACCGAGTCTTTTAACGAATAAAATAATAATAATAATCAAACGGCTCTTATCATCGTTTAATCTCTCTAATAACCTAAAAAACTCACCCAAAATCATTAATTAGGATAAAAATTACAAACCCCAAAAAAAGTAGTTAGTGACAAATGAGTATTGTATTTTCAGGTGAAGGAAACCGAGTCAACTCAGCAGATCAGTTCATCACGAAGCAACGGCCACGATTCAGAGTTGCCACTCGACACATCCACGTGGCACCGTCTCCTTAAATCCTCGAGCGTGTACAATCCGGGTACGGGTCGGTCCACGACCCGGAGAAGCTCTTCGAACAGAGACTCGTCGCAAGGAAGAGCGAGAGGACCGTGGTTGCAGAAACCGTATTCTTCTTCTGCTTTCGCGAGAAGCATCTTGAAGATCGGATGGTTCAGGTACGTGGCGCGCACGATGAACCTCCTCCGGCTAGGCCCCACGCACACCGCCACGTGGCCCGCCGGAACGTCCGACGTCGCCAGCCGCGCCTTCCTCCGCCACCGGAGAAGCATTTGCCGCACGCGCACAATGCGCCGGATTTTGCTGCAGTTCCCGGTCGTCGACGGCGACATTCTCCAACGGTCTGAACGAAGAACAGAACGGAACTGAGTGTGTGAGTGAGTGCGTTTTCGTTTTGGAGTTTGGATTTTGAAAGTGTGAAGAGTTGGGTCGAGTAGGTAGGTGGAGTGGAAGAAGGTAAAGAGCGCGTGGGGTATATATGGTTTGCGGAATTCGAAATGCCACTGGAGTTTGAGATAATTACGAGATTGTGCCTGTTGCCTGCGTCGTAGTCAAGCCCATGTGGAACCCAGTGGGGTGACTCGATGTGGGCTTGCTTTAGCCCACTAGCCCTGCTTTCTTATCTTGCATTTCAATTTTTCTATGCATTGTACTAGGTCTCCTTTTGCAAAGCTAAAACTATATCTCCACTTTTTATCCCTAACACCACCTTTTTCTGTTCTCATCAACCTTTTACACATCTTTTTATTTTAATTTTATGCCTTTTTTGTCCAAATCAATTTTTAATTCATTCACTTTCGTACAACTCCGGAAACTAAGATTTAAAAAATATAATTTGTAGGCTTAAAAAGTATATCTAAAAATTGTACCCATCTAAAGACTAATCAAATAATGAATGGTGTTAGTGGGAGTTCAAGTCACTGTGTTAAAAGTGCACAGAGAGTGGAAATGAGAAATGCTTCAAAAGACAATGCACCTTTGTTGGGATTTTTTAGAAGAGCTGTTTTCAAGATTGTTCATGGCACTTTGGATCCATCTATTATGGTGTGAGTTGAATTCCTGTTTAATACATGAAATAAGAGAAAGGAGAACAGCCCATGATACACCATTCACTCATATAATAAAATAATAAATTTTGTTCTTGTATACTAGACTTGAAAAAATAAGGGTAACAAGGGTAATAGTTCAACAATTGATTTTTCTTCTTGGATATTCTTTCACTACAAGAAAATCATGAAATATAAACTAAATTTAGGAAAAAAAACAATTAGTTGTTAGTGACTAAATTAGAGATCATTTTAGAAACTAAAAAAAATAGTTTATAAATTAGTTTCTATTATTGTTAAATAGTTTCTAAATTGATATCTAATTAGCTATCAAGATTTTTGCTACCAAATTTAGAATCTAAATAATTGGTAGTTAAAATCTTGGTAGCTAATTAAATACCAATTTAGAAACTAATTTATAAACCAAAAATTTTGTTAGTCTCTAAAATGGTCTCTAATTTAGTTACTATATCAACTAATTATTTTTTGTTTCTAAAATTAATTTCTATTTCATGATTTTTTTTAGTGTTTTCTTCTTTCTTCCATCCTTTCTAAGTTTTAAGTTTTGGTTATCGATTGGAAATGACCGATGCTTGAGTAAATGTTCAACATTAGATGATGCTTGAGTAAATGTTCAGAATTTGATGTGTAATGAGTTTGTATTGATTAAGTATTTTGCTTTGTCTTATGTGGTTATTTATATAATTTTTCATATATTATATTATTGATAGATGTATATAATATAAAAATGAAAATACCTAATTTATTTTATATTTTTTTTATCTTTATCTAGTCTGACTATATTCAATACCAAGTATTATACGTCGTCTAGTACCGACCAATTAAAAAATAATAATTTACAAAATGATGAGAAACAAGAAAATGCCTCTTACTAATTGATCTGTTGTTTCTTTAATAAAAGAAATCGCAGAAACGTGGATGTTGTGAATCAAAATGTTGTTTTTATTTTTTTATTTGAAGTTGGAATAACAAGTAAGAAAGAACAATTAAGGCTTAACTTTGTTTGTGGTTTAAGTTACTGAACATGCTCACGTTACATGTGCTTGCCTCAATTAATTATTATGTTTCCTCATATCTAACATTGAGATTATGGGAACTCAAAACCTGATCTTTGTCTTCGAACTGCATTAGATCCCAACTACATAATCCTGTTGCAAAATTTTTAGCTTTCATTATCCTTCCAATTAGTAATATATTCTACTCATGATGTTGTCAATTACCAATCAAGGGCACAAAAATGGAAGTGAATGCGAATTGTTATGATTAGATTAATAGTGAGAGAACCACACTGGATCTGGCTTCTGTGGACACAGACCAACAGAAAAACTCATTTTGCTTTGAATTGATTAACTAAACAAATTATTTGGTCTTATAAACCATGATTTGTGTTCCTACTAAGGAGATGAGATTTAGAAAACTATTGAAGTCTTCGTTTTTCTTCTTCGGTCGGGCAGCTTGTTAAGGTTTCATTGGAATCCTTCTCGCCTTCGTGCTTCTCCTTCGACTCTCGGTCTCGGGTGAATACCGAATGAAGTACCTGCAGGCACTCCAACGCTCAAGTCAGTAAAGCGGGTGATTGGCACTCAGGTAGGTGCACAGTAATAAATTACGTACCTTTCTTCTTAGAATGTGTGTTATTTATATTATTTTAATAGACTTACCTTATTGAGTGGAATGAATCACACTTATGACCTAGTCCTTAATGACATATTAGCTTTACTGACCTTGGTTTAAGCGTTAATGGATTTATGTGTCGGTCGACCAGACCATCCGTGGTGATTTCCCTCGACTCGGTCGGGTTTCCCTTGTCTCAACCGGATTTCCCTTGTCTTGGTCAAAAGATCGAATCTCGATGAGGAAGATCGAATCTCGGTCTCATCCATACCATTACAATTTGATTCCAAAAACGGAATAATAAGAGGGAGGTTTAGTGTAATTAACTAATCATAAAAGTTGAAATGGTAGGAGGCAAAAGAAGACAAAAGATATCTATGCGATGAGATTCGGTGATAGCACTCTGGTCAAATCAAATTAATAGTGTTAGTTGTTTATTAGTAACATTAACAAAAGATTTTGAAGAAAGAGACAAACATTGAGGGACAAAATCAACTGCATTTTAATTTGTAATGTTTAGTTTTCTTAATCCCATGATTTTGCTGTCCCCAGAATCGTTTTAACATAGTAATCCTGATTAGAACACCGGCATAACTGATTCTTTTCGAATATATGCTGCCTCCTGCATTAACAAAAAACAGAAAAAAGAAAGGGAGCAACAGTGGAGAGAAAACTATAACTGTTTTGCAATTTTTTTACTACCATCACCACTATAATGTCACACCATCCAAATGCTAACTCTTATTATTATTATTATTGTGTTAGTTCAGAACAACGCGAAGTTGCTGGTAAAATAATAGTTAAACAAACACTAAATAAAAAATTGCACTTCATTACCCGAAAGTCATATTTACAAAACACAATTTCAATTTTTATTTATTTTATATTAAAACAAAATCGAATGAAAAAGCATAATTATAATTTTATTAATAAAACATACCACTTCAAGTTTATTATGAGAATAATATTAATTATAATATATTATCATAATATTTTTTATAATTACAATAAAAGTATATTATTATTATTATTGGTATTACAATAATTTAAATTTTTATTATAATAAAAAAATTATAACTATTATTATTACATTAGTATAATTATTATAATAATATTATTATTTTAACATTCATAATAATAATAGTATTAGTACTATTATTCTCAATAAAAAATATTAATTATTATCATTATATTATAATAATAATAAGATTGAAGTTCAAATTTATCATAATTTTACGATAAATTGAAAGAGTATTTTGAACGATAAGTTCACTTTAATTTAATTTGATTTTTTTCTATACTAAAATTATGTTTTTTAAATGAGTAATAAATTTCTATATAAAAAAATGGAAATTGCACTAATTTAGTAAGAAAAAACGAATTCTGTGCCAATTTTGGTGGAAGAAAACCCATTCCATGGCCTTCTAATAACGAAAAATATAAATCACGGACTTTGCTTACATAAACAAAAAAAAAAAGTCCCCTTCTTCCTGCACCTCCATGATCTCTGCATGCACCCATAGAAGGTGCAAAGAGAAAAAAATATGCCATCTTAGCTTCTTCTTCCTCCACAGCTCCACAAGTTTTCCACTGTTCTTTGCCAACTATTGTTTCATTCTGCTAGTGCCACTCTAATCACCCTACTCTAGCCATCCTCGTATAACAAGTAACTTTTTGTACTATTATCTTGTGGTACATTTTTCATGTAGAAGAATCGACAAAGATTTCAAATAAGATTTTATATATAAGATTTCAACCGAAAACATATTTCAAATTTAAAATGAGTAAAGTAAATTTAAGATTTTGGATAGAGCTATCCAAAAACCTAAACAAGAACATTTCATAAATTTTTTAAATTTTAATATTACAATAATTTGAATTGAGCAATTCAGAATGTATTGAAGTATCCTGTAGATTTGTAATATTGAAATATCTGCAATACATAAACAAATTGATTAATCTACAATACAACAATTGAAATGTATGACTATAAAAAGCTTCTCGATATTAATAACCATTCAACAACCGAAACATTGGTCTAGTGCTTAATCAGATATAAAAATAATACACCTATCTTAACGACATAGGGATTCCCTAAAGAAACCACCTTCAAAATCAAATCATATATGATCAATGATAGATTAAGCACAAAGATATATTCGTCTTAATATGAAATTCTCGATCGTTCCCGCAACCATTGGAGAGAAGAAAGGAGAAGCTCTTGCACATAAAAGAGATTGAGGCAATATAGTGTTTTTAAAAATTAGGGGCTGCATGGGAGAAAGAGCATAAAGAAGAATGGGCATTTCAGGCAGCTGAGAAATAAACAGAGGTTAACAGAAGTATGTGTGGAAGACTCTTACATAATGGAAGTAATTTTGTTCGATATACCCATCAAACATATTAATTATGGATAATCTTAAACGAAGAAATAAAATCTCTTTCGAAACTTTGTAGGACTGACTTCCTCATGCTTTGCATGACTTCATATATGCAATTAACTTGCATTCATTCATTGGTAAAAGCAATTCATATGGTTGCAAAGTTATGCAGATTGTGAAGATAATTTAACAATACGATTCTTTTGCTATTCAGGGGAAAGTTATGAGGAAACCCAAATTCACACTCAAAGTGAATAAAACAGCACCAACCAATTTTAACTTATAAACCACACAAATACTGGTCAATCCAGTAAATTTTGGTTGTATTTAGCTCTTGATCAAATGTCGAGAAAGGTAACATCTATACAAACCACCATTGATAAAGCACGTGGATAAAATCAAACTACTTTCTCCAGTATTTGTGGATCAAATATATACAGCGTTATCCTCCTAGATAAAACTGGAATGTTTCACACAAGACTGCTATAAGTTCATCAAGAACATAAGAACTCTTGAAACTCGAACTTGAACACGAGCATGATCAGCAAGACAAGTAGATAAAGTATTTAATCTTTCCAACCGTCTAATAATAGAAACATACGATGTAACTATAATACCAAACAAGGTATACTATATAGAAAAAAAATTATTTATATATATATATATATATGTGTGTGTGTGTGTGTGTGTATAGAGAGAGAGAGAGAGAGAGAGAGAGAGAGAGAACGAGAGAACTACATTTTTTGGAAAACAGCCATACGAAGAGGGCTTACATTAGCTGTTCTGGAACCAGATCTAACAAAAGACTAAAGTTCCTTTCACTCCCACCCATTTCAATCAAGCACAACAACCAAACAAAAGCGTAATGGGAGAATACACTCTAAACTTCCATACACAGCACAGCACATGAAATAAGTGACCGACTTAATTTAAGAATAAATTCGAAAAAATTTCAAAATGCATTACTATTAAGCAAATATGACAGACTAAGCATCTTGCAATATAAACATGGAAATAAAATAAAAAAAGACATCGTATTTATTATAACAAGGCAAAATCTTGAATGTTTTCATGATGCACTAAACTCAATGCTTCAAGATTGTCTAAAGCTTAAACCAGAAAAAAAAAATGGGAGAAAACATGGTACAGTTTCTTGTCATGAATTATTTCAGTATTCTACTCCATCCTCAGAAAGATAACAGCCTAGGCATGTCTCATTCCTTTTCAGTGATGAGCCTTCTCCTGAGCTTTTTTATGAGAGTTGGCTTTTGCCTGAAAGTAAAACAAACATGAATTACAAAGAAGTTCTGCAGAGTGCAGTATAATCATAAGATGTAGATGTTGGAGCAAGGTAAACCATCCTAAATTCAAGAAATAACAAATATAAGGCATTAAGCACGATCGGAGTTTGAATAGAAGACAATAGAAATACAACGCATGGCACAGCACAACAATGCATGCCATTGAAATTGAACAAATATTACAAAATTATATGACAAATCCAGAACAGATTTCAACCATTAAGGATATAAAGCCTTTCCCAAACATCGGGAGACTATTCACAACTCATATCAAGATCGTAACCAAAACATCAGTAAGCCGCCACTCAAATTCACCCAGCAGAAAGGCTTAATTCACGTTAAGGCTGTAGATCTGGGCTGAAATTAGAACTAGTCACGAGAGAATCGGCAAGCTGGGGCTTTGATTAATCAAACCAACAACAAATCCGTATGATTCACTCCAAATTTTTTAAATCACAAAAACAATATAGTGCCTAAAATCCCTTAATCAACTGATAACCCCACTCAACATGAATGTAGTGTTGAAAATCAACATGTGGACAGCAATTTAGAATTTCAGATAAACCATGGATTTCTCTAGATCGCCAAATTACAGTTTCAGAAATGCATATCATCGTCACAAAAGAGGTGTACGATCGGATGAATTTTAAAACAAAAACTAGAGATTCGTTAAAATACCTTAAGATACTTGAGCTTGATGCTTCCATAAACAAGGCCGAAGGAAAAAGCAGAAGCTCTAGCAACCTACCAGTGCATTTGGTTTTAGATAAAAATACTAAAAATGTTGTCACTGAATTAGTACCTCGTTTTTCACGAGAAACAAAGAGAATAGGGTAATTCGGGGCATACCAAAGCTAGGGTGCTGGCACCGGAATAAGGTCCTGGAGGAGGTGCCATTAGATTGAGAGACGTCGGCGCAGTTGTGGTGGAAGAGAGGAACAAACAATGGAAGGCAACTACTCCGAACGAAGACGATGAAGAAAAGAGTGCTTCACAATTGTCGATTATGGAACCCTAGCCAAGGTAGGACCGAAAAGAGAGGGTGACTCGTTAACAGCACAGTGTTCGTTTAGTGGACTGAGACTAAGTTTCTGCCTCCAAAGCCCAATAGGCCCACATATAGTATCAGCCCAATTTTGAATTTAGAATCCAAACCCCTATGTCTGTAAAAAAACACACGTAGCAAAAAAAAGTAAAATGAAAAAAAAATATATAATGTCAGAAGTGGGATTTGAACCCACGCCCTCTTTCGAAGACCAGAACTTGAGTCTGGCGCCTTAGACCACTCGGCCATCCTGACTTGTATATTTAGTTTCAATACTAAATTATATTTATAAATATCTTAATGTATTATTATTGGGCCTTTAAAATGCAAAAAAAACTAGCAATAGTTTAAAAGGTGTGTAAAGATATGTTCGTGATTTAAAATTAAAAAAATATACATTGTGAAACTAGGGTGTTGAGACTTGGGTTGGGTTCTGAAATTTTAAATTTTCTTTTCCCTTGATTTGTGCCTTACCATTAGCAAAACAAAGTCAATGACTTACAGATTCAGGTATAAGATATATGACCAACACAATCCACGGAATAAAGGGTTTCTTAGAAATGCTAAAACAGAACTTGATGTTTATATACAACAAACAGTGTTGTTTCTACAATTTATTTTTTTTTAAGATACATTTTTATCATTTTTGAAACTTAAAAACTAAGTTTTCACTTCAAAATAATAAGTAGACAGAAAATTTTAAATTTTTTTTTAAGAAAAAACATCAAATATAAAAGGTCATAGATCAGACGGGTATGAAATGCTCTTACCATCCAATCAAGTCCAACCATATTAGAAAATAAATTGAGTTTAGAGATTTTATAAAAAAAACTTAAACTTATATAAAATTATATTTAGATAAATAAATTGATCTCTTATCAGATATTTTCCAATTAAAATAAAATAGTACATTCAAAGTAATCCTGAGTAGAGATGATCCTGAATGGATAATTAGTATGATAATTTAGATTTTCTCAAAACTAGATTCCTTATTAACAAGGTATTTTAAGTAGGAAAAGTTAACTCTCTTTTTAGTTATACTTGGGTTCTATGAGATGAATTTATTTTGTAAAGATCAAAGTTTAATATGTATGAATTTATACTTTTCTTGAATAATTTAAGTTTATAGAAATATTATATTCGTGGAAATTTATAATTAATGTCGTTAAAGCTTTACGAGCATTAATTTGTAATTTTAATTGAATGATTCAAGTTTAAAGAAATATTGTATATAATTTATCTTAATTGCATTGTTATATAATATTTTGTCTGTCTTTAAAAGGGTTAAAGTGCTGTGTAGTGATTGGTGATGATTTGAACTTGATATATGAATTATGTGAATGTTAATTACTGTGGTAGTAATTGATTTGTTTAATGTATAGGGTATTCAAACCATTGCTACCATGAGAGATATTTACGCTTCATAAATAACTCAAATTAAATAGATAGAGATACTAAATTGTGAGAAGTTGATAAAGATTTTTGTCCAATAAATTGTCAAGTATATGAGGTACTGTTAACTTTTTTATCATTGTTTTACAAATATCCACAACTGCGGAATTATCAAGTTAAGCTAAAACATTTCAATATGGATATAGTGGTACAGTGTAGATTCCGTGAGAAGATGTCGGCAAGGCCCTCATACTTGAATTATTGATTTTGACTTCGAGAAGATAAATTGAACAGTTTAGATTAACTTGTTCCGAACGCCATAAAGTAAAACAGATCCATGACAGAATGGTCATTCTTTACAAAAAGAAAGTCTGAACAGTGTTTCTAAATGTCATCACAAAACAAATCATGTCCAAATAATGCTTACAATTTAATAATATATATTATATATACTGAAATTAAATATGCTCTATAATTCAGATATAGGACAGGAATTAGAACTTGTATATGAACTTTTTGCCCGAGTTGGACAGGTAATGCGAATCAAACTTCATACCATAATAATTAAGGAAAACTTTCTGTAAATATGAGAAAATGAGTGCAGTGAAACAGCAGCGAAATATATAACGAACCAACCATCCAGCTGCAGGACCTCCTTCCCAGGCTATTGTTTTATGTCGGAATTTGAGTTGCCATTACCATTCTGGTGGTGCTGCTGCTGCTGTTGAAGATGAATGTTTTGTTGGGATGCAGTGGGAGGCTGCTGCTGCTGGAACATCAGAGGGTTGACAGAATGTTGAGGAATCAAACAGCTAGAACCATGTGAATCCCCACTAAGTTCAGCTGTAGCAATCTTTAGTCTTTGAACCTCGGCAGTAAGAGCCTCATTTAGAGCTATTAAAAGAAAACACAGGGTAAAGAATCAACCAGAAGGAGTCATGGATGATTCTACTAGTCTCCAAAACAAAGCATACACAATGAAGATATGTCACTTTGAAAACCAGTCATTCTTGCAAGAAATTTACATAACAAGCTTCTATGAAAAGGAATGCAGAAGCATATTCTTATTCAGCTTGATAAGTTCATATCCGGCAGATCCTATAATGGGATTGCTTCAATATTACTCATGTTAACTGCAACAAATATGTTGTGTAAACAGAACGTAATTGACTTGGTTATGGCTCACACAGCATTTCTCAACTCTCCCCGAGAAATTTGGACATAAATAACTGAGTAGGTATCTTACACTATAATTCCTACATGCCATTCCTATAATTCCATTTACTTTGGAAGTGCTTCAACCGAGTTGCTCACGAGATAAACTTCTACATAGAAAGGCCTTAATACGATGAATATATAGCATTTCGGTTTCAATGGGCCTACTATTGTTAGCAAAATGCTTTGATGATACATTTACAATAAAGGGAGCATTATTAGCATTGAATCCGAGCCATAAAGTTTCAGTGATTTGAGAAATATTAATAAATGGATCTGTAATAAACTAATTATTATCCCAAAAAAGTTAGTTGATGAAGGCTAATGAATGATTTTTATATACGAAACACGACCTTGCCCAGGAATCCCCTTCAACGAGAGTGACAAGAATGAAACTCCTAACCGCTAGATAATAAAGTTATGGTATCATATCAAGAACCAACTCGCCAAAGAGTATAAACTGTTAGGTGAAAAGACATGATAGATTATTATTTCTGAAAGGTTCCTAACATTTTATAAAAATATTACTAACAATAAACCAGCTAACAAAATGAGATCATGTAAAGGCCTGGTTTCGTGCATAACATTTACTGCAACAAAATAGAATTGAGTAGCTAACGTAAGCCAAAATCCCAAGTTAGATTGAGAATAAAATTTACCCCCACAACTTGAAGGACCAACATGAACGACTTTTCTACACTACTGTCTATACTTAAAAGCCTCTCAGCTTGCAAGTATCATAAAAGTAAACAATGGCAATTTTATCGTCAATTGCAATGTTGTTTCCACTTTACAAGCCATCTGCTGAATCCTTTCACCCGTACTCTTGCACTCTTTCACAAAAAGTATTCATCATGCACGTTGACATGAAATATAATATAAAATGTGAAGACTAGATCAGCCAAGACTATAAATGAAAAAGTAACTACTGATACCTAGCACATATCAATAAAACAAAAATTTTGAAAAAATTTGAAAAACTACGAATGAAAGGGAAGTAATACCATCTCGGAGCTTTGCTTGTTGTTCCATGGATTGAAGGCGAAATTTCAACTCGCTATTCTGATTAGTGAGTCCAGCAGAATCTCTCTGCGTTCATATAATTGGAGGAATTCAATAAAATTAGAAAGCAAAGCCATGGCCACAGTCTAATCATTAAATTACCAACACAAACATGTTAGGCTCCCACCTGTAACAGAGTAAGCTGTGCAGATAGTGTGGTGGCTTCCGTCTGTAGTGTCTGAACCTTATGCTCTAGCTCAGATATGTACCTCATCTTCCGCTCTTTGGATCGTGCAGCCGATTGCCGGTTAGCCAAAATCCTGAAAATCACCCCAAAACCTAATCAATCAGTCAACTGGTAACATGAACTATATATGTTAATATGTTTACGAGCTATAAGATAGAATGTTTAATGGTTCAACATCATCACCTTTTTGCACGCTTTGGATCGGTCAAGGCAATCTCAGCAAGTTTTTCATTGGCCATAATTTTCTTCAATTCAGGCCCACTAAACTCCCCATTTCCAAACTCCAAGCTGAAGGCCGATGAATTGCCATCAACTCCACCGGCAGGCGAAATCAAACCAGTTCTCGGCCCCGGCGACGGTGGCAGCTTCGGCGACTCATCACCGAAGTTCAACTTCGAAATGAAACTATCCATGGAGACACTCCTATAGTGCCTGGTGGTGGGTGCAATCTCCCCACCCGCACTCCTCTTCATCCCTTCCCTCTTCTCACTCCCTCCCTGCCTCACCGCACCATCCCCACTCTCATTAACACTACTCTCAGCTTCATTATCACTACTGTCACCACCATTAGTCTTGGTCCCACTCGCTCTACTATCCAAATCATCGCGATTTTCAGTCCCGTTTTTATCATCGGTTCCAGAAGAGTTCAACGCATCAAAGCTATCTAAATTCATGTAAGCAGAGAAAAGATCATCCACAACTTCCCCTTCCGGGGATTTCTTCTCCCCGGATCCCTCTACATTGCTGTGGTCAACACCCCTGTCCCACGGTGTTTCTCTTTTGACCAATTGAGCAGGTTTCGCCAAAACGGGGTTTTCTCTGCCCCGGAGTGGAATAAGCGGTGGCGAAGATTGCAAAACGGTGGAAAACCCAAATGGAATATCACTGTTAGAGCGCCTATGCGCTTTGCGAGGGGGTAAAGGCAAATTGCTGTTGGTTGAGGTGTTGAGTGTTCTGGCGAAAGGTGAGGGTGGCAAGAGGGAGTGAGAAGTGACGTCACGATCCTCCATGGACACGTCAGCAGCTTCTGAGACAGATGTAGAGGAGGAGTCGCGGAAGGGGGAAGGGCTGAGGGGAGGGAGGGAGTCGAGGGAGAAAAAGGAAGGCTGCGAGAGTGATCGCGTGTGGGTGGGTGTAGGGGAAATGTTGTGCGACCCCATTTGCTGCTGACGCGTCACCGGGATCTGAGAGTAGGGCGAAATGGGCGGGATCTGGTGCGGGTGCGAAGGTGGTATACCCGCGCGCTTGTTACTGTTCCCACCGTCGAACTGATGCTGATGCTGATGCTGATGCCTGGCGCGCATTTGCGAGGGATTGAACTGCGGGATGCTGAGTTGCTCCATGTTCAACGGCTGTTTCAGAAACGAAGAACAGTGAAGCCTCTGCATCATGTCATTGGTGGCCTCTTCATTTTCACCCATTCTCCTTCACCTTCAAATTCCACTTCCAATCAAAATCTGCAACCGCACACCACAATAACAACAATCATCATCACAATTGAGGTAACTGAGATTGAGCGAGTTACCAAATTATTATCATCGTCATCGCTATTCATTACCTTGCCACTGTTCATCTAGAGATTGGAACAGAGAATGGTGCAGAGGCCAGTTGAATTGAATTGATTAATAATACCACCGTCGGTCTTGGAAGTGTTAACTTTGTCTGACGGAAATGCCGAAGGAGCAGGCGCTTATCTCTCCAAGATTCACTCTCTCTCTCTCTCTCTCTGTCTCTCCAACAAGACCAACAACGAGAACAAAAAAAAAGTTTTCTGCGTCTCTCTCTCTCTATCTCTTTCTGCTTTCTCTCTCTACATCCACGACGATGACTACTACACGGATTTCATGACTCCTACGCGTGAATTTAATTTAATAAGAATTTCATTTCACCCCAATTTGCATTTCGCCCGCATTTCAATTTCATTCCGACCTCATTTGTTTTCTCCTACACCAGGTTTTTCTTCCCCTTGTCTCCGCAGCTTATTTAGCCACTCTTTACCCAATCCACAATGTCTTTTTTTCTTTCTTTTTTTTCATTTTTTTTTCTTCTAAAAATCTGTTTCTCTTAAATGGCGTGTATAATACTCATATCGGACACCAACATTTATATGACACTTGTAGGACACGTATATGTGAAGTGTCTAATTCAAAAAGTATTCGTTGAATTTCTGACCATTCTAATATGATTCTAACACAATTTTAAAAAATAAAAATACATTAATTTTTTAAAAACTCAAACTTATTCTATAAATTTTTATTATGATTATAAAAATAAGAAATAAATCATTTTCAATAAATCATGAAAAACATTTTTTTCTCCAAAAAATAATCTAGAACATATTTTTATGTATATAAATTTTTATTGTCAATTTATATAATTTATAATTATATAATATATAGATTCGTATCTCATGTCCTATATTTTAGATATTATACGTATCTCCGTGTCCGTGGTACTACGTAGTACCAGGATTTGCTACATACCCTAAAACTTATTTCCTTTTCATTAAATTATTCAAAATAAATCGTTACGAGATATTTGCCTAAATTCACGTTTAACTTAATGAAACCGCGCAGGTAGTGTTTGTTCATTAAATTATCCCTTTTATTTAAAAAGATACTTTATTTCTTTTTCGGGAAAAAAATGTAATCCCACCACTCTTCCTTCATTGGGGGCTTTAATTTGCAATTTTAAGATGAGATTTTGATATTTGAAAACTGTGGTATATATCTTCCACGTAAATCAACAAAAGTATCTAATTTGACATGGACGGGGCATAAAGATTTGTTCAGATTCTCATTCCTATGATTCTGTCTGATCATAACAAAAATACTCTTTGAGTTTACATAACTAGTTGGGATATAAATATATGATGGTCACCAAGGACGACAAAAACAACAAAACAAGTTGTGTGGACACTGAAAAAAGATGAAAATTCCATGGGGAAATTTTGGTATCAATTTAAATCATGGTGCAGGGTTTTCTACCCTGTCCCATATCAATGGCACAAGATTGTTAAATAGTAAGATATAAAATAGACATTGAAAAAAGAGATAGTTGTGGATCATGGAGTGTTTAGCAGCCCATTATTACAGAGCTCATCTCAAGGTTCCATAACATCGTCATTGCCCTAGATGAGTCTGGATGGTTGGATTTCTTGAACGGTGGATGAGTCTTGCAGATCGAGGTTATGTCCAGAAAATTTTTATTTTATTTTTGGAGATTTTATAGAGTGCTTTTTATTCACATAGCTTCATTTTATAAAAGTATTTTATGATAAAACATATTATCAAATTCAAGATTTTAAAGGAATTTAAATTCTAAATTTTATGAAAGTAATTAAATTGTTTAAAATTATAGAATTTTAAATTTATGGTAAAAGAAACTGAATTTTTTATTCTTTATTTATTTTTAAATTTGTATATTCTTTCATGTTATTATTTTGTTCTCTTTAACTTGCCTTTTGGTGGAAAGTTGTGGATTATACTAAATCATAATATTATTGCAATGACTATTTCTTTTTAATTTAGGTTGATTATAATTTTTTTGTTTAAATTGATAAATATTTTATTTTAAATGTTACTATTGTTTTTATTGTTGACTAGTATTATTTTTTCTCGACAATAGGTAGAATTTTTCTGATAAATGTCAAGGAGATTATACTTTGACGAATGCCAACTATAATTTGTCATGATAATCTTTTTTTATGTTTGTAATGATTTTTTCCCATGTTTGCAGTGATTCTTTTATCATAAACACCGATGTTATTATTTTTCAATAGTTTGTTAAAAAAAATGTTGACTATGAAAACTTAAAATATATATTAATTATGATTTTTTTTATCAATGTCAATTGGAAAATCTTTCCTTTTACATTGATCGAAAAGTTTGAATAAAAACACTAACCATCAACTTAATAAAAATAACTTTACATTATGTTAACATAAATGTTAAAAGTAAAATTTAAACATCTTTAAATTTTTTATTAACTATTAAAAATAATCAAGTATAAAAGGTTATAAGGTTTCTCTTTTGAGATGAAGGTTTAGTTCAAATAACAAAAAATAACAAATTAGGTAAGATACAAGTATTTTATCTTATATATGAAATAACATTGTATAATTCTTTATGTCTGATAACGTATCTATATGCTGAAATCATACCTGCATGGACTAAGTTAACCACATATTACTTAAATATCTATATGTTTATTCTATGTTGCGGAGAATTTATGTTGTTTTTTATGTGAAAAAGATATTTTTAAAAACAAACACAAATCTCATTAAATGATCTATCGCAAAAACAGTTAAGTTGTTTTCTTCAATAACTTATTGATATTGAAACTAAGTGCATTTATCTCTAACTCAACTAGCTTGAAGCACTGTGTTTCCTCATTAAGTTAAATGTTAGTTCTGAAAGACATACTATTTTTTTTTCAAAGATAAAGAGAATGAGACACAAAGTGAGACTATATTATTAGTATTTAATTATATAATAATTATGTTTAAATATATATACATTTTATAACCAATTATATCATGTCTTTCGCATAATTAATCTTCCACGTAATTAATTATGCGGTAAAAATATTTACTCATTTATAATAATATTTTACTTAATCTAAATAACTTTAAAATTTAATATTATTTCTCTCTCTTTTTTTTTTCTTTTCTCTCTTTCACCTTTCATCATTTTCTACATAAACATCAAATTTTCAATAAATAATGATTGATATATTATCTTATTAAACTCGTGGTTACAATATTAATGTAGTTTATGAAGATAAAAAAATGAATTTCAAGCCTTTATCACTAACCTCTTAACCAGGAAAGTTCTTATACATTCAAAAAATCTCATATAATAACTTAATAATAGAAGTCAATAATATTTAACAAAAAAGATTTCTTAATCAGTTGAGATGTCATAAAAATGTAATTTATAAAAAGGTCATATATATATACACTTAATGTGTCTTATAATAATAAAATTAGGATGAAATTGTCAAACTGAAAAAAAATCTAAATCTCAAAAATGATGATTTACCCTTAATAATTACATTTTAGTGGAATTATAGTATCCATAAAGGTTGAATAAAGAATCATTGCGTTTCATTTGAATCTAAATGTTAAGTTCTTTATAGGATTTCATGCTAATCAGACCATATCTATGATTAATTAAGAATGAATCTTACCTTATACTTATACTTATAGATCAGTTATATGATAATAAATTAAATTTAAACATAATTTTTAATTTAATATTATATATTATTCTAAAAAGAGTTTATTAAACTTGTTATATCACCTACTATAAGATACAAATATATAATTTCACATACTATATTCATTGTTTTAGAAATCTCACTATCAACTAGACATAATAATACTTAAATTTACTTTCTTACTTTATAATAGGCTCCATGCATTTGCATCTTGATTTAATGAGAAGGAAGAGAAAGATAACATGTGAGAAAAACAAAACCAGACGGCAAAGTAATGACCATAACCAAAGTAATGACCATAACCGTAGAATTTTGTAGATGTGTGGAATAAGAGAATAAAATTTGATGATTTGAAGCTTTGAAGAATGGACAATGAAGGACAAAGAAGAAAGATGATAGGTTGATAAGTGTAGAGTATAATTTAAACCATGGCAATGATGAAACCAATCGTCTGCACCAAATCCTTCTTAATCATTAACCTTTATGGTGCCTTTTGGTAAGTGACCAAGATTCATTCCATAGACCACCAAAATCATTTCAATCTGCAAACATCAAAGATCATATTCCTAACTTTGTTTTTTTCTTTCTTCCAAGCTCACCAATCCACATCTATGGTGAACCCTTTCTATCACACTACTGTGTTTCCCCGTACTATGTACGGATCGTATAAATATATTTAAAGTAATGTGAAAGTTTATATAGTATTTACAAATGTATTTATAGAAATACGTGAGTAATAAATAAATTGCTATATCATGTTAATGACCTCACTTTTTAATTAGATTCCGCTTAAATAAATATAAAATTAGAAAAAATTGAAACTCTTGTTACAAGTTTTGTAAATAGGCTTTTGAACGATTATATAAAATAAATTGTTAGAATTAATAAATTTACAATAATGAGTAAGTAGTAATTTATATGTATAATTTTTGTTCTCGTAAAAAGTGATTGAGAGAACACCTATCGGCTTAACTATTGACTTCTTCATTTCAGTCGGTATTATTTTCATTTGCTCCTTCTCTTTTAAGTCTTTAGGTTTGGTTGGACTCTATTTTCTTCCTTCATTTTCGTTCGCTACTTTCAGTCAAACTTTACTTTCTTCCTTCACTCTCATTACTATATTCAGTCAAGCTCTCTGCTTCCTTCCTTCACTCTCGGTCAGAACACCTGCAAAAGGTGTTTTGACGCTCAAGTAGGTGTTCGTTATTCGGTGCAATAAATGCGTAATAATATCATACATTTTTCTTTGAAGTTGTGTTTATTTATATGAATGTGATAAAACTCGTTAGTATTGGGCCAAAATTAGTACATGAATCGTGATTCGGAGAATTGATCAAATTCTCCGTACAACTTAGTTTTATTAATCATCTCTTTATCTTAATGTATTTTAAATTGACATCGGATACTAAGACATCTAGGACTCATTTGGTCCAAATCGTTACAACTTTAAAAAAATTGTATTTAACAAACACCACTATAAGTTACAAAGAAATTAATAATAGAAATCATGTATATAAAATACAAATTCAATGCAAAAATTAAACAAATAAATGAAAGAGTAAAGACTTTGGTTCTTTAATATTACCATTGAAAAAAGTTATTGGTTAAAGAGAGATTGGATAACATTTGTAACTAAAGCATAAATTGTTTTTAAAGAAAATTATGGTAAAATGTTTAATTAATAAATAAGTCCGAGAATTCATGATAATTAACAATTTTTAAAATATTTTAATAATAAAATATTAAATTATTAAATTAATTTAAGACTTGAGATAATGAATAATTTTTAAAATTTGATGTGAATAAAAATGCATGAGATGCATGAAGAAATCCTATTCTTCATTAGATTCACTCCGCGGTAGAAATGATTTTTCGTTTTTTTCTCATTCTCTCTCACCCTTTTCTTTCTGTTTTTACTTTTCTCTTACATGCCCCCTCTCTCAAACATATTCCCTTTTTCTGTTTTTTCCTTTCTCTGTTACGGTTTCTTTTTTTGTGTTGCCTTTTTCTCTTATTTGTGTTTGGTCAAAGAGAATGTAAGAGTTGTTGTCTGTATTCTTAGAAGGTAGTTTGTTACAAGACACACCTCAGCATTCACTTTTAGAGATACTATGATATAAAAATAGTGTAAAATTCCATTTGATGTTAAAATAATAGGTATAGAGTGTCTTTTTTTCCTTAAGTTCTTTTATATGGATTGCATTTATTTATTTTTTAATAATATTTTTTTGTTGTTAAGATAAGCTTATTGAAACTTGAAGTGTTTAACTTAGATGTCAAGTTTCATAATAATGTCTAATGATAGTTTTTTATATAAAAATATCATGGTTTGAAAAGATAATCACCAATAAATTTTTTCTAAATTTTATCCTTTTGAATTAATGATATGTTCATTATTTTAATTATTTAAAGAAGAATGTTTTTTTTAATTAGTTATCCAAACAAAATTGAGATTGAGTGTTGATATATACAATTACTAATTAGTCTTCCTTATTTCTTAGACAACATGTGAAGGTCAAATATGAAATTCAATCTCATATAAATATATAAATAATATTCATTCCTAATTGAACTTCACAAGTGTTTTAAATATTTTGCAGACTTTATGTTTGATCAATACATATAATGACAATTTGATCATATAGCGATAACATAAGGATAAAACTATCAAATAGCTTGAAGCTCTCTATAGTTACATTACCAATCGTTTAAATTTAATTATGTATGACATTGGTCAACGTCCAAGTTGGGATTACTATTTCCTTAACACCAAACTTTAATTTTTCTAAATTATACATTTGCACATGAAACATGATAGGTTGAAGTTGTTCATTTTTTTTATTATAGTACTAATGTCTTATCATGATTTTATTATTTCAAGGGTTGTCTTAAAAATCACATAAATGGGTAAAGATTGTGTTCCCTTCAAAATAAAGTTCATACATTCGACTATATTTGTTTTTAGATATACTCGTACCTCATGCCTTCATCATATGTCTTAGTCAACATTTTTAATGGTATTTGATCTATTTAGGAAACTATTTTATTCGCAGGTATCAACTCATTTTTTTATAAAAAAATTTCACTCTTCAAAATAGAGTTCATGTATTAAATTAGATTTTATTGTCATATATCACTTTGTCATATGTTATAGTTAACTTTTTAATGGAATTTGATTTAAAAAAATAACTACTTTGAAATTGTTAGTAAGTATTGATTTTTTTTAATTCATTATTCAAAATAAATTTCATACATTCAACTATATTTATTGTAATATAATCATACCTCATGCATTCATAAATTCACCTTTTAATAATATTTGATCTATCTAAAAAATTATTTTGAAAAGTATATGTTCATTTAAAAAAATCAAATAAGGCTATGTTTAAATTTTAATACTACGTGTGTGGATGGTGATAGTATCCCATAAGAATTCATTGTCTTAAAGAAAACCGTAAAACTAGCTTTAGAATAATTAATGCTAAAAGTATAAAAGGCTCTTGAGATTTTATGAATCTTCTATTCAAAGTTTTTTTTAATTATCAAAAGATCAAGATAATATTTTAAAAAACAAAATATTAATCTAGAAGCTAGAATTATTTAGCAATAATTCATTCTGGTGTGAAGCAATATAGTAGAAGAAGTATCATAAAAAATGTCATAAAATTTAATTACTTACAAATGTCATAAAATTTAATTACTTACAAATGTCATTGTTAATCATGTTAAAATTTACATTTTTTTTTTTGAAATCAAATTATAAAAAATCTAAACACTATTCGGGTGCCCAACCAACACAAGTTGTCAATTTCGGACATATCATGTTGCCCACCTAAAAAATCTCATTCATTTATTTCTTGACAAAAAAATAATATATTTTTTTAACTCTAAATCATAAGGTATACAAATAAATCATTTTTTAATATCTTCCCTTTAAAAAAAAACCAATAAAAAAGCAAACTCCTCTCTCTTTTTCTTCTTCTTCTCTCAAATGTCTAATTAAAATTCTAAGGAAACTATTGATACAATAAAAAATACAGTTTTTTCAAAATAAAAATTAAAAAGGCGTGTTTTTATCTTGTTTCATTTTTTAAAACATATAAAATTACCTTAATAATATTCTCTGTTATTTTTTTTATTATGTTTCCCATAAAAATATTCTCATTAGAAAGTAAAAAAATAATAATATTTTTTTAGTTAAAAAAATGTACTATAATGAAAATATCATAGTATCCTTGTCATTTATAATTTAATGCCATAGATAATTAAAATTTCTAGTAACAACATGGTGTTATTTGGTTTTAAGAAAATTTATATGAATATTTCTGGAGATAATTTTAATTAAGAATCATAATTTTCAAAAAAATCATAGTTTACAGTTATGAAAACAAAACTTTTCTTACATTAAGCCTTTTTAGTGATTTTTTAATATTTATAAGATTTGAAGATGAAATATTACTTTAAAAAAATAGAAATATTACTCTATTCATAGTAAGTTAATGATTTTCTATATACACGTTGGTGGAGAATAGGGCATTAAAAATGGTGGCATAACGAAGGGTATTGATTTTCCTCGTCCATGTGATACATCGTAGTCATATTGTTCGTATTTATCACTCTCCCACGTCCTATTAGTAAAGTATTTATACTATAGCGTGTGTCATCTTTTATTGCTTTCCCTCCCACAACACGTGTGACCTGGCCCATGCTAATAGCAATAATTATATGCAGTTTCTTCCTTCACCATATCATTTTTATATTCATCCAATATACACTTTTAAACTTAACTTTTTCCTTATACATGTTTACACATCTCAATATCCAGAATACTTGGTATTTAGAAATGTGATATTTATCTACGAATATTTTTATATGAAATTGTACTTTTTAACTACGGATAACGTAAGACACCACCGTAAGACACCATTATACTTCTGGATATACATATTTGGAAATCAATCATTTTTAGCTTTTTTTTATAGGGTGATGATTTTGGTACTTTTAAATATGCATAATAGAAATCATGTTATCTCTTGCATAAAATCCTAACATGTCTTAGGTTAGGAATTTCAAATACTAGTTATGAAAATTTTAACAATAACGGTAGATAAGTTACTCGTAATATTAGGAAAAATCATATTGTTCCCTACAATGTTTTACGTGTATGGGTCATCCACAATAGACATGTAGCTTTCTTATCATCAATTCAAAAAAAATTATACATGAGTTTTAAATTATACTCATATCTCTATGAAACCTTATCATAAAAATTCCGACCATGAGCAAACTCCACTTGTCTCAATTCATCAATATTTTGAACTGGAGATTGAAGACTTGCAATCCAAATTAACCACTTTATTATTCATATAAGGTCGCACTTTCTACAAATGCAGTTGGTTGCACACGGTCCACATTAGAAGATCATCATCCTCTAATCCTCACCATGTTCCTAATCATAAAATACCATCAAATAAAAAAAATCGTACATACACTAACTTTCGAATTTCCACCGGAACTACTCGAAAACACTACCCTTCATATTTTCTCATCCAGAACCCTTATGGATATTCATATCCATAAGCAATAAATCACAAAAAACCTTATGGACATAACCATTCGAAACCCCTCGAGATATACACTTCCGGAATACAAAAAACACTTCCTGCTATACATATCCAGAAGTCAAAGAATTTACAAAACTTGACCGTTCTGCACTGGGTATCCTTTACCTTTCCGCATTGCGTATCCTCCTACGTCAACGACACCTCCTTCTCGCTATTCTCCGTTGTTGTCGCCATACCTGAAGGAACGTTGATGTGTGTATGGACTTCCAGATATGCTGAGTTTCATACTAACCTCAATGATCCAAAAGAATAAATTTACTACGATAGTGTTCGAATTGAAATTGTATCACTTAAACATAATTTTACTTAACAATTTTTTAATTTTTTTTATTAATCAAAGTCGTGCTATGTTATCCCGAGTTCATCTTCAAACTAAAATCATGTTATTTTGATACAACTTCACTGTGACACGATAAAAATTATGTCACCATTGTAAGACTTTTTCATATTAAAGTTGCGTCATATTAACACAACTCACTCTAATTCATAGGGTGTGATGATATATAATATATGTGGTATATATTTTATTATATAATATTTCTGTAAACTAAAACTCCTTATATATAAAATATATAATATGATTGATATATAATATATGTGGTATATATTTTTATTATATAATATTTCTGTAAACTAAAACTCACCCTTATTTATTCGTATAAACTGTTATAACAGTACTTAATATAAAAACAAACAAGTTTACAAGTATATACTATTTTAAAAAACTTAACATTCTAATATTGTGTAATATAAATACTATATTCAGGTAGAATAATACATGTTTGTTTGCTATTATCATTGTATACAATCATTTTCACGTTGAAATTGCTTATATTTAATAATAATAATAATAGTAGTAAAATAAAATTATAGATAAAACAAAGTAAATTGGGTTTAATAGACAACCCATCACCACACTGTTGGAGATCCCACATCAACTAGAGATTAGAGCCTTTCATTGTATATAAGTGGGTGCAAACCTCAACTTCATGAGTCGATTTTATGGGATTGAGTTAGGCTTTAAGTTCACTTCGTAACATGGACTTCTAGATATGTTGAATTTACTACGATAGTGTTTGAATTGAAATTTAAAGTCAACTCTGTAACACACACCACCAATTTCGTAGAATAAGTTATATATCAATCCACCATTTTTAATTTTTTTAAAAATATAAATACTATAATTTAAATAATTAAACCATTAATACTTACAAATTAATTTTTTATTAATAATAACGAACTAATTTAACATGTTAAAGTAAAAATCTTATCAAATTTTCCCATTAAAAACACAAATTAAATGGGTAAAACTTATATAACTAAATGAATTTTTAATGTATTTAAACATATTAATACTTTTTTTCCAAAGGTAAAAAAAGTAGTAGATTAACCTATCAATTTATCTTAACTATAGTGTGTCAAAACAAATATATTGACACCTAAATAATTTTTTCCAAAAGACAAAAAAAAAACATAGGAATAAAAAATGAATGGTAAAAGATATACTTTTTATTCCTTTCAAATAAAATACATACACTCTTGTATTTTCATCACTTTCTGATTCTATTTTACTCCAACCAAACAACTTTAACTTTTTATTTTTTCTCTTCTGCTCGTATAGTTTTAAATCAGCATTAAACAAACAAAACAGAAAGAAGAAATAGAAAATTTGAAAATAAAGTTAAATGGCAAACTAAATAAAAACACAAATAATATGTATGAGTGTACGTATAGGAGATTCCTTCAGTTAGTATTCTATCCCTAAGTTCCACATTGGCTAAATATATACAATTTAGTAACCTTCCATTCCATGCGCACCCACCACAACCATCACTGTTTAGTGCGCCGTGGACAAATGACGCCGTCACGGAGGTTCTCCGCTCCATCTCCCACTATTCTCCGCTGCTGTGGCAGCTCAACCTCCAACACCAGAAGCTCTGCAACCTATACCTTGTAGTAATGAGAGATAGTGTTCCACACATGGCATATTTGGCATCATGGAACATGAAGAAGCTAGGAGGAAGAATGTGCTGGCTTTCTTTTACTAGTCTACTTTTCTGTTTTCTTTCAAAGCTTTTCTGTTGATTTCAGTTTTTTTAAACTCACCAATCCATGATCACCGTAGTTTACTGATAATAGGATAGCAGGAGATGTTTTTCTGACAAAAAAAAGTGTTTACTATGGCAATAGCTAAGATAGTCCCACATTGAAAAGTTTTCTAAAAGAAAACAAGTTTATAAAGGGACACCTAATGCACTTGGTCACGACCTTACTTGAACAGGATCTGTTCTATAGGCTCGTACCTCTGTATCCTTGAGTTCTAAGGAGACAGGAACTAAAGTCTGGTGGATGAACTATAGCCCTGTGATCAGAGCGTGATTAACGGTCAGATGTGTCTTCTTCTCTGAGTATTAGATACAACTTAGCTGTAGAGGATCGTTCCTAGACATCACCATCTGGGATGGTCACAGGGTTGTCTGACAGACTCCCTCAAATATTTTTTTTACCCCCTTTTCCACTAACTAAACCCAAACTGGAAAGGGCCTTATCCACTTTTTAAAATCAAAGGGCCCAACAATGACCCATCGCAGTAACATCATCTTATTCAAAATGATTTTAAAATTATAAAACTATAAAAATTTAAATTTAAAATAAAATTAAATTTTCATAATTAATATAGTATATGCAGCGAGAAAGTTACCAAAAATTACCTAATTTTTTTTGTCCTAAAATTAAACATTCCACTGAGATGATTTCAAATGAACCATTTGAAGAGATAAAATGCAATTAAAGAAAAGATTAAAAATAAAATAATTTAGGAGGTTCGTGTCAAGCAAGGGAAAGGCCTTCTGCGATGAGTTTCTACTCACCGTTCTGATGGTGCAATAGGTCAACACCGTTTCCACTTTAATTCAACACAAACATTCTTCAATCTCTCTCACGCTTATTATTTCATGATATTCATAGTTCCTATTCATTCAAAAGAGGAATGAAAATGAAAATGAAAACGAAAACGAAATTGAAATTGAAATGAAACATTGTAGCCAGATCCCTAATCCTTCCCTTCACGCACCATAGGTTTTTGGCGATTCCTCACCCACGCTTCGTATCTTTCTCCGCTTCATAAATCCACGCAGAAACCATGCTTCTGCATGACCAACCAATGGAGGAGGTCCTCGTTCAAATTCTCAGAGCGGCATGGCTCGCTGCCACGTTACCAATCGTAATCGCGTCCCTTCCGATTCCCAATCTAAGCTTCCTCCGCCGCACCTTGATTGGCTTCGCCGGGCGAGGCAAAATCATGCAATCCTCCTCCCAAGTAACGCCACTTTTACGCGGTTTCATTTTCATCCCTCAAAATTTCTCATCACCGACACAATTTTCTTTGTAGCAGAAATTCACCATTCCTCAGAGGCTGTTTCTGCACTTCTACGCGGTGGCTTTTTTGTGGACCACGTTGCTGCTTGTCGCGACATGGGCGTATGCGTACAGCATGGTGCCGCTTGTAGCGGAACCGTTCTCGTACTCTACTATCACCAGCTTCTTGACGGGTGGTTCCACCATCAGAACCGATTCGTATAAACTGAGGCAGGGGTATGTGGCGTGGGAAGCGGTTTTCCTGCTTTTTCTGATGGAATTTCACGTCCTCCGACGACTCTTTGAAACCATTCACGTGTTTGACTACAGCCCTTCCGCTCGCATGCATGTCATTGGTTATCTCACTGGATTGTTGTGAGTTTTTTTTTTCCCCATCTTTTTCACTTGCATTTGTTTCTTTTGAAGTATGGAAGTTGTTTTAAACGTGCTGAATTGAGAATTTGTGTGAAGTCTGTTACTTCCTGTTGTAGTTCGTCGGATGAATAATTCTTAATTGTTGATTGATTGGTCTGAAATTGTAAGGGAGACTTGTAAACTTTGTAAGTTCGGTTAATACAATTCCTGAGGTGCATAGATCGCTGAACTAGTTGTCAAGAAATCTGAGTAATGCACTCTTTAAAATTATCTTTCTGACACGCTTTCTCCATAAGTGAAATTCAGGTGGGTCTCACTAAATATGTGGTTTCCATTCCCCGTTTGGTGGGCTCCCATTTCTAAATTAGTAGGACCATGAGAGTTTCATCTAATAAGCGTGTCTCAATAGAAAATGTTAGAGAACATGATGCGAACACACAAACTCACATATAGCACTACTAAAACGTTTGAGTCATGTCAATATGACATAGGTTAAAGTATAATGTTGTTTCCAGGGATATTCAAGTTTGGCTTTCATCATATTGCATTTTCTGAATCAGCTTTTATGAGGATGAGCATGCCGTGGTGATTGGAAAAAAATGTTGTAGTGGCCATAACACTTCGAATGTTTAGCATGAGCTGAGAGAAGTAGAACATGCATATTTAAATACTTCTTCTATTATTTTTTCATATCCAATATAATATTTATGATTTTTTTAATAGAACAGGTCTAATCGACATTTGGACTTAGTCTGAGTGTTGCCGACATACATAGTCTGAGTGTTAAATCTTTAATTGATACACTTGATCTACCATAATGCATTGAAATTAAAACAGGAGCAAGATGAGGAAAGTAGTAGATGATTTCAAATGAGAGTGACTAATTCCATTTATTTTTTCACTTGTGAATTAGATGTTAGTTATGTGTCGCTTGTCCAGAATGATTTGAAGTACTAGTATTACTTGTTGATTTGTGCAAGCTAAAATAAATTCAATCTTTCTGTTTTTTGAAGTGAGAAGGTCCACACCTATGTTCTTTGATAACACTATACATAAATATTAATTGTATAACTTCCTGTATTTGTACTTTTTAGTTATCTCTGGTTGCTCTCCAGAAAATAATAAAATAAAGAGGATTAATTTATTATTTTTCTGAAGCTAGTTTCTACATAGCAGCACCACTATCGCTGTGTGGTGATTGTGCAGTGGAGGTGTTTAACTTCGTAGCAAATCTAGTGACCGAGTTCATTGTCAAGGGCAAGAATCAGATGCAAGTGACAGAGTTCGAAATCTTTCAAATTTTAAATCCTCTTTTCAGGCTTGGGTGGAAGCATTGGATTGGTACAGCTGTTTTCTTATGGGGTTGGATTCATCAATACCACTGCCATAAAATTCTTGTATGCATTTACTTGTTAGACCTCTAAATCCTTTATTTTGAGACCACGCCTTCATAACTTATAGTGGCTACTTCATGGGTTCTAATTGCTATTTATTTTCATATCACTGATATAGAATTATACAAATGCTACCAAGTGATAAATTTGGCGTAAAAAAAAAATCTATAGTTTTCTTCATTTGCTTTGCGTGTGGATCTTTGTTTTACATTTTGTAAACTAATAAACAAATGATTCTTTAAAATGAAATGTTGGAGTTTGAAGCAAATATGTCAGTTTTGTAACCAGGTTAGGTGAATTAGGTTATCTTAATATTGTTACATTCAATTGTCGTGAGGCTATCTGAGTTTAGCAATTTTGGCAGGGTTCTCTACGACATTCAACACAGGCAGAGGAATATGTAATTCCTCAAGGTGATTGGTTTGAAATCGTATCCTCTCCACATTATCTCTCTGAGATTGTAAGCCTCTTTCTCTGTCTTTTATAACTTGTACTTATGTGACTGATATGAATAAAAGCCTAATATTTGATAATGATGAAGGTTATATACGCTAGTTTTGTGGTCGCTACTGGAGGATCTAACCTAACAATCTGGTTACTTTTTGCTTTTGTGGTAATATTTATTTTGCAATGTTTTACGTGTTAAACAAAAATGTCTTCTGTTTTTTCATTTGCTTTTGGCATATTTCTTTTATAGGTGGCAAATCTTTCATTTGCAGCTGTGGAAACACATAAATGGTATCGTCAGAAATTTGAAGATTATCCAAGAAGTCGATTTGCTATAATTCCATTTCTTCTGTGAGTTTGTGAGCAATGTGTAATTAGATCTCAGCAAAGAACTGTACTATTTCTCTAAGTTGTACTTATTTAGATCAAGTTTTTTATTGTAGGGAAGCTTATACTGAAATTACCGAGATAACTTTTGGCTCTCTTTTTGGTGTAAAAATCAAACATTCAGAATCAGAGTCGATCTTATTTTACTTTAACCCACCAAAATAAACCCTAATTTGATATAATTGCATTCATTATGGAAATTTCAGAAAATTGTGGTCATGTAAAATACTCATCGGTTACTGATAACTTTCGCGGTGACAATATTATTGGTTGAAGTACACTTCTTTCCATGTTTATAAAAGTACAAATCTCAGGAAGACAAATTGCATAACTTTGTATACAGATATACTTTTTTCTATCTTGAAATAACCATGGTTAATACTGTTATGGTTGTATGGTTAGCCAAGTCATCAATTCATCATCGTCATGGTAATTAATTTCTACTAGGATTGCGAATATAGACTTAGATCATTTTCCTTTCTATTAAAAATTAATAGGCTTCGACCTTCCTCCGTGGCATTATTAGCCTTCTTATTTTGGCTCATGAGATTGTTTACTTCATGCACAAATGTACGAGCTAAAACGGTTTTGCAGTCTTCATAATTAATCTTGATGAAAACTTATAACAGGATACAGTGGGATTTCTTAGAAGGTGTCGGTGAGGGATTTCGTTTTTTTTATATTACCGTTTAGCTCATCATCTGGTGTATTGAATCAAATTCTGTATCTTCTGAATGGATCTAGACCGGAGAGCTTCAAACCTATTAAAGGACTTACATGAGAAGGTCCTCTTTCTGCTTATCTTTATTGTGTATGGAGAAGCTATCTCTTTACATTCAGGAGTTGGTAGATGAAGGTGCAGGGCAACCTATTTCTATTTTTAAGGATGGTCCTGCTATTTCTCACATTTTTTTAGGATGGTGTCTTTTAGTTTTGCTAAGCCAAAGAATCTCAGTTTCGTTTGCTTTCTTCCATGTTGAGACATTTTATGGGAAATTCGAATTGAGGTTGAATCTTAATAAATCTAAATTTTATGTTAACGAGGTTAGGGATCTTGGCAAATATGTATCCCTTGTTGAAGGAGATGGTGAAGAAAGAATAATTTAATTATATCCTGGATAGAGTTCGCGGTAGACTTGCGGCTTGGAAAGGTAGACTTCTCAACAGAGCTGGCCGGTTATCTAGAAGTTGTCGTAATACAACTAACATGCAATGAAGGTATAAGTTGATAACACTGATAAAGCTATGTAGTTTCAGTTTCTTTAGTTCGTCTGTTTTCCTTTGTACTCTTGCTATATAAGTCTCTTTCTGAGACTTAAGTGTTAATGCAACTTATTTCTTTTCTTTCTTTCTAACAATAAGATCTATGCTGTGAATTCAACTCTAAACTTGCGTTGGGATTGATTCATCATCCTGAGGATAGTTTCCATTTATTTTTTCTTGGTCAGTTTCATTCCAGAGCTTGTAGTTTTGGATTGCAGATTGGATGATCAAATTTAATTTTACTAGGACTTTAAACGTAAATTCGAAGTGTCACATTAGATGATGGAAACATAAAAGATGAATAGTGTATAAAAAGAGTATGATAAACATATTATCTTAAGAACTTTTTGGAAGTGATGTCTTATGAGATTGACTCATCGATACAATTCTTCGTTGAAGTATCCCAATTGATAAAATTTACCAAATTTTTATAATTGCATTTTCTATATTTCAGAAACTTATCAATTAAATGTTCTCATTTCCAAAGATGAAGACTCCCAAATAGAACGGAAACTAAAAGGGAAGGGAGGGGGTAAACAAATGGGCAAACAAATTAACTAAAAATATTCAGAAATCTCCCATATTTACTACACGAAATATTCTATGTGCTAAAAAGATAATTTTTGAACCATTAAAATGAAGAGTTTACATTATCAAATCAAAGAACTACAAAGGAGCCAGAAGCTTATACCATCTCTGAATGTCAATACAAGTCTCAAGATCAAACGGCCATTATATTTTTGCATACTTGGAAGATTATGATACATTCTTAGGAACGGTATTCTCACGCATACAGATTTATGCCCCAAAACACAGCTGGTTGATTAGTTCGGTATGTTTTATCTATATTTCCAATGAGCTTCATGTCCTCTTTAGACAACTCAAAATCAAAAACCTGAAAGTTTTCTTTCAACCTATCCAGTTTTGACGATTTAGGAATGACCACAGTGTTCCTCTGAATGCCCCACCGAAGAGCAATCTGGGCGGCAGTCTTTTTGTATTTTTCAGCCAGACCCTGAAATCAAAGAAAATGGTACAACCTCCTCAAATTAATCAACTCCGTGAAACTGTTTTTGAATAGACGACTGCAGGCAGTTATGGTAGTTTGTTAATAACATTGTGCTCGGAAACTAGTATTGACCACTCACTTTGAAAACTTGGTCATCCAAACATGAAACTGAACCAAACCATTCAGTATTTGCTGCAGCACCTCCTAGTGGAGTGTGTGCAGTGACACAAATCCCATGCTTCTGACAAAATTTTACTAGAGAGTCACGCTGGAAGTATGGATGAGTTTCAATCTGATTTACAGCAGGTTTTATCTTGGAATATGCTAAGCAATCTCTTGTCAGAAATATATCATAGTTGCTGCAAATAACATTTTGTCAGAGTGCAATTTTAATAAAAAGAATCAAGCATTTCTCAAGTTAATACTAGGAACATCTAGACCATTAAATCAAACATAGATGGGTTATCCAATACATTCCTCTTATCATGGAACACGAGTCAAAGAGAAATCAAATAAAATAAAGTCTTATTAATCTAGCTAAGGGTTACCCGAACGAAACATGAGACAAGGATGAACAAACCAGAATGATGAGATCAAAAAATCAGATTCATATCACAGCATACAAAGAATCTTGAATGTGAATCATACCAGTCAATACAGTTTAATAGCTTTATTACTTGGAGAGACCATCAGAATGATAAGATGGATAATGCAAAGAGACTTAGCTGGAAGTCTTTAATCATCCCCAAATAATATAAACTTTCATGCAGATGTCAATCTTCGTGAACTTTACAAAGCTGTTTGTTTTTACCTTTCTTCATTCTTGATTTTACTGTTTCTAAATAACTGGACAAAACTTGCCCATGAAGGGTAGTAAAAAAATGTTTTCTGGGGCATCTACTAGAACATAGCAAAAATTGTTTGCATAACCAAATTGCACCTGATCCCTATGCTGCGAACCAAGCCGGATGAAACAAGATCCTCCATCGCATGCCAGGTAGTTTCCAGGGATATGGTGGTATCTATATCCAGAACTCCATCATCACCCAAAGGACTAGAAGTATTACCAACCCCTGCATGTGTGCAATATGAGAAAATTATACTAGAAGGCATTCAAATGTGCACGAAATCACTGTTAAAAACCCTAAACAAAATGAAGAAGTATTCATGTATATGTCTGATCTCGTTTGTAGGGAATTGAAGCTCATCTGTATTTTCAGTGTAATGTTAAAACACTAGTTGTAACTACACATGCACCGAAAGATAAATGAAAGGTGTGCATAAAAAACGGACATACCAGTATGTCTAACGGCAACAGGAAAGTGAACAAGATATAAATCTAGATAAGTTAACTGAAGCTTTTTGAGACTGTCTTTACATGCCTCAAGAACGTGTCCATGATCGGAATTCCAAAGCTGAAAGCACATTCAAAAGCAAAGAGTAAGACTGTAATTATCTGAATCAGAAGAATTATCATTACCATCTTCACCTACACAAGTCACAAACAAAGAAGTGCACAGGAATCAGTGTGAAACTAACCTTGGTGGTAATGAAAAGGTCCTCCCTCTTCACAAGGCCACTATCAAAAGCCTCCTTAAGCGCCTCTCCAACTTCTGCTTCGTTCTTGTAGTCAGCTGCAACAACGCATCCAAATCTCGTCAACCACAGTATGCTTATCCACACATCACTAAGTAAACGCATCAAACAAAAATCATGCTTTGACATTAATTAATCAACAGGTTTTGGTGGGGTTAGTCTAATACTATAAAAGGGATAAGAGGAGGCATTAGAATATTCTGAAAAAAAGAAAGTAACATTGAATCATCATCCATTTAGGGAATCACTACTACACTAGTCGTTTTGATACTTTAAACTGCACACAAAGAACATTTAGTGATTTTGGATTCAATTCAAATGATACTGTAAAAAAAAATGCCTAATAAGGTAGAAGATTCCAAAGTAGATAAAGAAGCGCAAGAAATATGCCAAAATTGGAACTTTAGAATACCAGCACAATCAAAATGGCGATAACCAATTTTGATAGAATTGAGAATTAGGTCTTTGATTTCTTTTCCTTCCATGCGCCACACACCCAATCCAATGATGGGCATCTTGAAGCCATTGTTGAGCGTAATTGCCATGCTTTTCTTCTCTTCCTCCTTCACTCACCTCTGCTACTCCATACTTCTGACCGTGATCTCTTATGCTATAAGTTTGGGCCACAATATGGGTAAAAGCCCAAAGCCTGTAATAAAACAAGGCCCACTTGGACTGGGGAATCTCTGACAATTTCTTCCTGCACCTCCATAAATCTTTCATTTTCAAAATTACTCTAGGGAAAAAAAAAGTTCAGGATTTGAATTTTTTTTATTTTTGAATTGTATAATCCATAAACATTCCCTAAAATTCGAAATTATGAATTTTAGAATTTGGAATGTATTTTCGAACTCATAAAATACTTTATAAACTCTAAAATACGGAATTTTAGAATCTGAAAAAAAAGGAAAGAGGGGTATTAATGAAAACTCTAAAATTTGAAATTTTAGAATCTGAAAAAAAGGAAAGAGGGGTATTAATGAAAAAATGAAGAGAAGGGCAAAGTTGTCATTTCACGTCTTCTATGGAGGTGCTCAAAGAAAGCATGGAGGTGCACGAAGAAAGGATGGAGGTGCACGAAGAAATTAATGGAATCTCACTCCAATAAAAGCACGACGTTATGAGAAATGGACTGGGCTGGTTAAATTTGGATCCAATTGGGGCACGGAAGGTAATTAACTAACTATAAAACAAAGGAAATGGTTCCTTCCCCTCCTCAGTGTACGGTAACAGAGATCGGAACGTGGAACTTCTCTGTGCTGCGGAAACCGGAATATCCAACTTCTCAGATCGGATCTATTCGACTTCGTTGCAGTGATTATGGCTTCTTTCAGCGGCGATGAGACGGCACCGTTTTTCGGCTTCCTTGGAGCCGCTGCTGCGCTCGTCTTCTCCTGTAATTCAATTCTTAACTTCTCAATTAGATCTATGTTCGAAGTAGTTACATGATCTCTTTCCAGTTTCAATTTATTAGGAAATTTTTTTGTCCTGTGCGCAATTTGATCCCTGCATGATAGAAATAAAAGGTAAACAGTATATGTTATGATTGGTTGATTCAGTTGTTTGTTTTAGTTTCTGTTGTTCAATTGTTTTGTTGGATTCAATTGCGCAGCTTCAAATCGTAGATATAGTTTCTTGTAGATATAGGTTGATGACTGATACCGAATAGTTTTGGTTAGAATATTCGTTTCTTTGGTTGGCTCTCAGTGGACAAAATTAGTCTGTTGAAATTGCTTCACGTTGTTTTGATTCTTGAAATTGCTTGGTAGAAGAGCTTGAATAGTTGTGTATTTAAACATGGAAAGAGGAATTGTGAGGCTTTTTGTTAGCTCTTCATTCTCTCTAGATTTATCTTACTAAGAGTTGTTTGAAATGACGGAGGAAGGTATGGGAGCTGCCTATGGCACAGCAAAGAGTGGTGTGGGCGTGGCTTCGATGGGTGTGATGAGACCGGAGCTGGTGATGAAGTCTATTGTTCCTGTTGTTATGGCTGGAGTTTTGGGTATTTATGGTCTTATTATTGCTGTTATTATCAGTACTGGCATTAATCCCAAGGCCAAATCTTATTACCTCTTTGATGGTTATGCACATCTCTCCTCTGGTCTTGCCTGTGGGCTGGCTGGGCTCTCTGCTGGCATGGCTATTGGCATTGTTGGTGATGCTGGTGTTAGGTATTATTCTTCTGCCTTGGTCACCTTTTTCATTCAACCTGTTTTGATCATATTCTGAATCCTATAGAATTCACGTAATACTTTATGCAATTGCTATGCTTTCAATCAACGGGCATGTTATCATGTTATCCTTGATGAAATGTATATTTTGCTGTTAGTTTGATACAGGAATATAACTTTTATAATGAATCCTAATAAAATTCTTGCTCTAAACAATTAATCTTCTTCTTCTGCAGAGCCAACGCACAGCAGCCAAAGCTTTTTGTTGGAATGATTCTCATCCTCATCTTTGCTGAAGCTCTTGCCCTGTATGGTCTCATTGTTGGTATTATCCTGTCCTCTCGTGCTGGTCAGTCTAGAGCTGATTAAGAAAGATGTGCTGCAAAATATTCTTTGATCTCCCTTCTGTTTTAACCTTCTTATTTTGAGGGCGAGGGGGTAAATTGTTGATTGTGGAGGTTAGTGATGTTGGGACGGCACTTTCAGGATTTAACACAAACTTATGTGAAAGCAGTTGCTGCACCAGTCATTTTTGTGTCTGTATAAGTGTAGTATTTATTTGCTTAATAAAGCTTCTTAAGCTTCTTTTTCCCTGTGCCATATAATCTTAGTATTAAATTTTTTGTGCTACTGCCATTGTAATTTATTTGTATTAATGAGTCTTTTAATATTGGATGCTAGTGTGGCTAAATGTTGCCTTGTGTTTTGATCAGTTAGTTGTATAAATCCACATGGATGTTTTCAATAAAAGAACATTTTGAGCATTCTAATATTATTTTCAATACTTTTATTGTCGGAGCAGGAACGAACTATGACACGAACTTGATTAAAGTTGAATAGGCGAACTTGTCAGTGTACTAATTTTGAATGTGGTATTATTTTTCCCTACTAGAAAATACAACGAAATTACTAGATGAGCTGTAATATAAGAGCTTTGTTAGTGTTATATGTATCTTTATATACTTATTTTTAAGTTTCACATAGTTTTTTTTTTTTCATTCACATCAGAAAAACATTTATACAAAAATTGAAAGAACAAAATGTTATGTTAAATTGTTGTACAAACAAATAAACCAATAATAACAAAATATCAAGATTGAATTGATGTTTACAACGTGCTTGCCTCTTCATCTAGCCTCTTTTTTTCTGAACCTCTCACTACATGACATACACGGAGCCACAAGATCCATGAGTTAGTTTAAGAAATTTTCTTATAATAATGCACTCTATTCACGTGCTGCGCCGTGTCTTTCTTACTCATACAGAGTAGGTCTCCTTCACTGTGTTACTGTTGTGTTGTGTTTATTCCTGATAAATCTTGATCGAAAGTTTTTTTTAGTCTTGGGCTTGACGGGCCTGAAATGGTTGTTATTAGCAAAAGAGACTTCCAACGCTCACATAATTGAATCATGAGTAATAAATGTTATTTGAATTGCCTCTTTAATGTCAACTATATTTATAAAGTTTGTCTTGAGTTGAGGATTTGTAGGAATGAGGATGCTTTATCTCGTTTTATTATAACAGTACGATTAATGTAGTACGTTTATAGGTTAATTTATTACAAGTAAAAGAAATATGACATTATCAAGTATTTAATATTAATTTTTTTTTTCTAATATTAAATATTAAGAAATAAATTATAATTGTATAAATATATTTTTCCTAAGCTCTTGATGTTTTGTGTAGCTTCTTAGTCTTAATTGAGGTGTGAACCTCCTCCAAAATAGTGGTTTGTTCCTTCTCAAACAATAAAGCATTATTCAAATGCTTAAACATTTTACATTATGTATTAAAAAGAAGTAAAAGTTTATCTTCTTTACCAAGCTTTACTTAAATATTCTCTAAATCATCCAAAATATTATGAAAGTCTTTTTGATGCTCAAAATATTATGAAGGTCCAATGAGAGCTGAAAGGGGAACTAACGAAAACCAACAAGTGATGGATGGATATGAGAAGATGGTTGGTGTGGCTCCAAATAAACCACGGCGAGAATAAGAATACGAATGAATAGTTTATGAGCACACACTTTATGGTTTTTGCTAACACTCACGCACTGTCTTCCAAATTGTGGTGAGTGCTGAATCCTAATGGAAATGTGTGGAGCCACTGCTCTGACATGGTCTCACACCATCTCTCCGTCGCTTCACCTTCCTCCATCTCTCTCAGTAAGCTCATTCACTCAACCAATCTTTTCCTTTCTCACCTTTCTGCATTCCCCACTTATCATCAATGCCCATTCCTTCCATTTTACCAGACCAGAGAGACTAGGAGCTTCAGGGTTTGGTGCGTCACCGATAAAGATCCCAAGGTATTTCTTACCCTTTCATCATTCTTTCCAAGTCAATGTGAGTGAGTGGCTGCCACGAGTGGTACTTTGTAAAACCCGTTTTGTAGCTTGAAAACTAAACTCAGTGACGCCAAATTCACCGATTGGTTCAGCAATTTCAAATCAAATGCTATAAAATTTATGCTTACATTTTAGTGTATACAATTTATTTTAAATTATTGGATTTCACGCAGTTGAACATTCAATTAAAGTGAAGAGAACCCCTTATCCGCAAATTTACTGCCAATCTCAGAAAATTTGTTTGAAGGTTTACGTTCTGTGTAAATCAGAAGCAATAAATGGAGTAGTTGAGAAGCAGGTGTTTAGACCTATTAGTTACCCATATCACTGGGTGGAGTAGCATAGAAGAGGATCTTCTCCTATATATAGTAACCACAAGCTTTCATCCTCCTATTGAGGTGTATTCTCTTTATTTGAAGAGTTTTTATTTATTCTATCCTTGTATTCAGAGAGAGATTATAAAAGAAAATTTCTCATACTTTTTTCCCGTGGTTTTGCCCTTTATATGTATTCCACATTAGATATTTTATTTCAGTTTTAATTTAGTTTCATGGTATTATTTCTGTACACTCAAAACCCAATACGGTGGTGTTCTATTTGTTGCTTTTGTGTGCTAATAATCGCAGTAGGCTTGTCTTGATCTTGCCTTAGGAAACCTGATTCGGGTTAGGATTGATAGCTCTTTTGGTTCTAAATAAGAGTGCCACCTGTGATTATTAATCCAAGTGATACCCATCTTTGGCTTAGCAGGTGGTTTTACATTCTTTAAGATTTCTACCTCTCAACCTCACAACTGATTACAAGCAAAAAATTGAAGAGGGATGAGCTATGCAACTTTGTATACCTTGTTGAGTGTTGCGTATAACTAGTATTTACTTTAAGATTGACAAGATTGCTTCTATGTGTCTAGGAAGCATGCTTTTTTGTAAACATTACTTTGGTAATTTGCATATTAAGAATGTCATTAACTGTTATCAGTTTCGCCTTTTCTAACTAGTTATTTAGTTTGGGTTTCACAGTATCACCTAAGAGTGTTTTTGCAGGGAAGTAAAATGATCATATCTGTAACTGGAGCAACAGGTTTTATTGGTAGAAGGTTGGTGCAAAGACTGCAAGCAGGTTATGCCACGCTCTAGCTTAATGAGCACATTTGTTTATGTTTTATGATATGAAATACAGCATTTTTCTAGTGATCTATTGTACATCTAGATTTCGGCCGTTTTTAATCCTGCATAAGTTTTACTCTAAAATGCATTGTGGTTGTATTTTCCTAGTTCTCTCTTGTACATCTAGTTTGCACACAGTTATCCTCTTGCTTTGCAAAATATAAACCTAACGAACATAAATAGTTGCATCCTATAGTATGTTGCGTCCTTGGTTTGGTATAACCTCTGGTTTTTTCAGACTCCAGCTTGTCTATTTTTTATCGATTAAATTCTATCTAAGCTTCTGTGGGTATATGCATAAACATTTAAGCTAACTTGCATCTCAAATAACAATATTTGCAGACAATCACAGTATTCATGTCTTGACGCGATCTAAATCTAAAGCAGAAACAATTTTTCCGGGTAAGAAGGTAATAAATTAATGCTATAAATGTGCACTAACAGTCACACTTTACAAAAGAATACCAACAAACTTATTCACAAGTGCTAACCTTTTCAAAAGATAATAGTGACAGGTCAACTTCAATTACAGCAGAATAACTTCAATTTTTAAATTATAAGCAATATATATTTGTTAGTTTCTACTCATACTAATTTAGACTCCTCCAGTTTTATTTTTCTCATAATGGTAGAAGAAAAACAATTTTTTTGCACAACCTGACTCTGTCAGAACATACACTATAGGTTGGATTAATTGGTTAATTTTGCCTTGGTATCTACAGCAAAAGACTTTCCAGGAATCAAGATTGCAGAAGAACCAGAATGGAAAGATAGCATTCAGGGCTCAACGGGGGTTGTGAATTTGGCTGGACTGGCCATAAGTACCCGTTGGTCTCCTGAGGTTATTGCCGTTCTAATTACTTCCACTACTTATATGATTTAGTACTCAACTTACACATATTTGGTGGTTATTTAGGCATATTAGGTATCTTTCTACTAATATTTTGATATTGTCTCTGTTCAGGCTATTTTGATTTGTAGTTTGCTTATTGACAGTGCATGTGTTCTTTTATAGTTGTGCTGGAAAGACCTCATTTACTTTTTTTAAAATTTTATTGGAATAAGAAAATTTACAGACGACTTTTTTATATCCAGAATTCTTAAATTATAAAATAATATATTGATGTATATTTTTGGAAACTTTTGCTATCTTGGACATTGTTGTAAGTTGAAAACTGCTGAATATTATTTTTTAGAGGAACTGACTATACGCATACACATACACTGTTTATTTTTCTGTCTCTTCTTCCTCCAACCTTTACTTTTGTGCTGGTAAAATTAGCACATGCATAACTTGAAGTGAGTAACATGCATTTAATGCTGCAGATAAAGAAGGAAATCAAGCAAAGCAGGATTAGAGTGACCTCAAAGGTAAGCATACATTTCCCATTGACAAAAATGAAAATAAATGTATTTTTTATTATTTTCTCTCGGGAAAAATATGTGCCTCCATATATTTTTCTGTTATTTACATAAATCATTGCTTATTCTTCCTGACCTATTTATTTCGTAGCAAAGGTTGTAGAATTGATAAAGAGTGCACCAGATGAAATTCGACCTAAAGTTCTTGTTAGTGCAACAGCTGTTGGTTATTATGGTACGTTTGTATGCAAAAAATGGTTAAATACTAGTTGATCACTGTCTTGCTTGGTGATTAATATTATCATTGGTTGTTTAATGCACTGGTTAGCAAATGTAATGTAATTACTTTTGGAGCACGTTTTATATTCACCACTGGTTAATAACTGCATTATTTTGCATACAAAGTAAGTTTTTTCATTTTCCTTCCACTTTAATATGTTCAGGTACCAGTGAGACACAAGTCTTTGATGAACAAAGTCCATCAGGAAATGATTATTTGGCTGAGGTAAGTAAAAAAAATAGGAAAAAAAATACTTCTTTGCTTTGTGAATGGAATGTTTAAGAGTATTACTCATGAATTTCGAAAGGGTATTGATCTTTTTATTTAACATTTTATAAGATGATTTTTTTAATATTTTAGCCTTTTGTTTTTCTACTTAGTTGACGGTGTACAAGAATATTTGTCATAATTGATTGATATACCTTATAAATAGCTTTTGTCTATTTTTCCTCTGAAAGTGTGTTTCTGATCATTCAGTTCTACGAATCCGATATTTTCGAATCATCGAAAGGTATTAAAACTAATCGACTTTGGTTTTGGGCATTTAAGTCATTTGAAAACCAACATTTATTATTTTGTTAAAAGTGCAAAAAGAACCCAGTTTCTGCTTTAAAATTTGATCTTGAGACTAAACTTTAAAGTTTCTAGTACAAAATATACAAGTTAAATGAAGGAAATGGTTATGAAAAATCGGAGCTACTTCTGTCTAACTTCCTGTCCCTTGAGATGTTATTCAAATATATGGAACAATGTCCAACTGTAGCCTCTAGATTGTATTGATCAAGAATGCCCCTTCTGTACAGGTTTGTAGGGAGTGGGAATCCACAGCCCTAAAGGTAAACGGAGATGTTAGACTGACTCTAATTCGCATTGGTGTTGTTCTTGGTAAAGATGGTGGAGCACTAGGTTTGACTTCTAAAGTGCAAATTATGGACTTAAATATAGTATTTGATATATTATTGTCCGTAGGCTTATATTGGTGATTATATTAAATAGGAATTTGAAAGGTATTTTTCTTTTTTAATGTCATGAAGAAATTATATCTGATAAAAAACTATTGAAAATTCATGATATTGTTGGGTTAAACTGATAAAAACATCTGAGTCTCTGCAGCTAAAATGATACCTCTCTTCAACTTGTTTGCTGGTGGACCTCTCGGCTCTGGAAAACAATGGTATTTCACTCAGTTTCTTTCGCTTGTAAGAGATGTACTTCGTAGTATTTTTAGCCCATTCTAAGACACTGTCGATGAAGCAACTTCCCACTCCAACCTGGTGTGTTTTGTAAAATGCAAAAATAACCCTTTTCACAGCTTGAATGCTGCTAATAAGATGTGTAGTTTGTATTAATTTCATGGTAGATGCCGTAGTTGAGTACTTGAGTTCCTTTTATTCTTTCGTGCAGGTTCTCCTGGATTCACTTGGATGACATTGTCAATTTGATATATGAAGCGCTATCAAATCCATCTTACAAAGGTGAATTATTCACTCCCATATCCCCAAAACAAATTTATCAAAATTCTTTAAAAAAATGCAAATGAATAATGAACAGTGGATATTGGTTATAGCACAGACTTCATTGTAATAGGATTACCCATTTTCCTTCTATTACATTAATACCTCCAGCCGCAATTACACGGTTAAATTATGTTATTCCTTTTGAGATTACCTCTAACAACTCTAGACATTTTCAAGCAAAATCATGGATATATTTTCTGTTTACTTTGTTGCATTATCATGAATCATGTTTGTTTAGGTGTTATCAATGGAACTGCACCAAATCCTGTGCGATTGGCAGAATTGTGTGACCAGCTGGGACATGTCTTGGCTCGTCCCTCATGGCTGCCAGTACCGGATTTTGCACTCAAGGCAGTTCTTGGAGAAGGTGCTTCTGTGGTAAGGAATAATCTCTGGTTAATTTGTCCTCAGTTTACTTAACTTCTGGCATCATTTCATTTAAACGAACCTTTAACTTCTTCTCTTTGAAGGTTTTAGAAGGGCAGAGAGTAGTTCCTACTCAAGCTAAGAAGTTGGGTTTCACGTTCAAATATTCTTACGTGAAGGATGCCCTTAAAGCAATTCTATCTTGAAGCATTTTTTGCCCAGTAACTGTCATATTCTTTATTCTTTTGAATCATGCATGCATCATCAACCTTTTAAGGACATTAGTGGATGTCATTCACCGTATTGAGATTTTTGAAAGCGGTATTCGTTTGAAGATGTGGTTGCATTGTGTAGTCAATATTATATTTTGGTAATGTGTATCAGAACGTGTATTATAGCACATTTTCTCTTACTTTTTGTGAAGTATTTTACACTAAGATAACTTTAAAAAAATACTATTTCTTTTGTCTTTATCTCTACATAACGTTAGAGAAACAACTAGGTCCGAATTTGTCCAACTAAATTCATTTTCTCACCTTTAATTAACAATGTAGAACGTTTTATCGTAATTTTCCAATTACACATCCTAATGTATAATGAGAAGATAATATCCTAATGTATAACTATCAAATTCATTCAGTAATTGCCTATTCATTTAAATCTAAATATAATTTATACAACAATTTGATTATTTATGATAAATTCCAATTATATATATCATTATCATTATAGTTTTAATTATAATATATCTTTCATTCTGACCAAAAGACCAATAGGAGAGAAACTTGTTAACTGTGGACACCAAAGTAACATTGAGGACCACCGGCGCATACAAGAACACTCCTATAATTTATAACCTTAGAGGTATAAATAAAACTCCTTTGCCAAACACGTATCGTAAGGGTAAAAATGTCTGAAGATAGCATATTATCCTAATCCACGTCTGTGGAAGTTTGGGCACTGCTCCTTAATTGGGCGTCGCCGTTAGCGCAGTGAAGTCCTTTGGGTTTAGGGTTCCTCCAGAAATTACCAAAAGAGCCTTCAATTTCCTCAAGAGTCTTCCCACGTGTTTCGGGGAGCATTGTGTAGTGAAAAATCCACGCAGCAACAGCGACACCGGCAAAGAGAAAGAAGGCACCCCCAGTGGTAATGGCCTTACAGAGGGACAGAAAAGTCATTGAGATCACCCCACTCGTCACCCTATTCACCACCGCCCCAATCGCCACGCCCTGAGCGCGCAACCTAAGCGGGAAAATCTCCGAGCTATACACCCACGTGATGGGCCCCGACCCAATCGAGAAAGTCGACGCATAGGCCAACACCGCAGCGATGCTCAGCCCAATGGCCCACGTCAGCGTCGACCCGGAATGGCCCACCACCGTGAGACACACACCCAATGTCACAAGCGATAATATCAGCCCGCTAACGCTGCATAAAAGCAACACGCGCCGCCCGGCCCGGTCCAGCAAAAACGTGGCAACCAAAACGGAAGCGGTTTTCACGAACCCAACCGCCACCGTCGCGAGGAGAAGGTAGTTATCGGATTTGATTCCGGCGTTCTGGAAGATCCTGGGGCTGTACAAAACGACGGCGTCGATGCCCGTGGCTTGGGCGAAGAAGTGAATCCCGAGCGACGCGATGAAGATGTGGCAAACGGCGCGACTGGGGTGTAGGAAAAGCTCTTTCCATACGCCTTGCCCGTGACTCCGCTTGGTCACTAATACGACGTCGTCGTCGCAGTCCTGAGGAATCCCAGCCGTGTCTTTTATGTCGGCTAGCCTTAGCCGAGCCTCTTCCTCCGAGTCCGAGATTTTGTGCAGAATTCTCTTTGCTTCGCCTAATCGACCTTGCGCCACGAGCCACCTCGGTGACTCCGGCATGGCCAACACTGCCACCGCTAGAAAAATGGCCGGAACGGCTCCCACTCCAAGCATGAGCCGCCATCCCAGCCGAAGCGGCAGCTTCGAAAATCCGTAGTTTGAAATGTATCCTATTAGAATCCCTCCGTTCAGGAATATCTGAAAAACCGAAATGGCGTCAAATAATTTTGCATTGAATCGTTGTTCATCTTAACTAATCGAAATGAATCAGAGAGAACCAAACTGAACTTAGCCATGTCAACTGAATAAATATATCAATGAAAAAAATAGTTTGTTACCTTTCAGTTGAGTTCGAGCGCATAGTTTATTTCTAATTTGATAAAACAATTCACTCGATTTCATAACACTTTTGAAATTCTTATTTATGCAGCTTTGAACACAGTAGTTTAAAGTCATTAGAACATGATTGGAAGGAGAGAGAGAGAGAGAGAGAGAAATAGAAACCTCTGGGAAGGAAGTGAGGAAGCCGCGAGCGGAGGTAGGGGAGATTTCGGAGTTGTAGACGGGGGCGATGAGGAAGGCGAAGCCGATGCCGACGCCGGCGAAGAAGCGGCCAAACATGAGAAAGGCGTAGTTAGGGGAGAATCCCATGAGGATTGCTCCGACGAAGAAGATGACGCCGGCGAGCGCAATGGTGTAACGGCGACCTATCCAGTCGGAGGTTCTGCCGGCGATAAAAGAGCCTACCGGCGAGTAGAGGTTAATGATTCCACTCAGGATTTCGATTTGGACGTCCGATACTTTGAGATCTCGTTGTATGTACAAAGCTGCTCCACTCATGACTCCAATATCTGGAGTGATTAAAATTCACATAAGAAAGAGAAAGAGTGTTGGAGTGAGAGAAATTAACGTAGCAGTAGTGTGATACTCACCATAACCTAGTAAGATAGAAGTCATGGAAGCTAAAATGGCACAAGCTAAAGCAAACTTGTTTCGTTTGGGTTTGTTTTTAGGATCTATCATAGATGCAGCTTCGTCCACAGCCATCTTTTTGTTGAAGAAGATGATGCAGTTTTTTGAGAAGAACAGTGACCATATATAATTGGAATGCACGTTCCTCTGTTGTTATCTTATCTCACACTCATGCCATTTTCTTTGACTCTTCACTCTTCAGTCAAACAAACGTGCAATAATTTTCTACTCCTAAAACAATACTCACTTATGTAATTCACTTATTTCCATTAAATAAATAATTAAAATTGTCTCGTCTCTAAATTATTCTTCTATCAATTTGTGATTACGGTGCGAGACCGAATGATACAGATGACCGAGACGATCGAAACTATTATAGAAGGTCTAGACTGACATAATTAATCATTAACGATCAAATTAATCATTAACCTCAAGAAATTCACTATTAAGAATTAGGTAATACAATCATAAATGTGATTCATTCCACTAATCAGACCCAATAAGGTAAGTCTATTAAAATAATATAAATAGTGCATATTCCAAGAAAAAAAAGTACGTCATTATTACTCTACACACCCGAGTGTTGAATATCTGTTCGTTTTAATGACTTGAGCGTCGGAGTGTCTTCTGCAGGTACTTGTCCCATTTGACATTCCTCTGAGGCTGAAAGGAGTAGCACGAAGACTTTCAATAGTTATCTAAGTCTCATCTCCCTAACAGAAAGAGTAAAACTTCATAATACTTTATTAATTATTTACCAAACTTAATTAGTTATAATTTTTATAAACAAAAAATAGACGTTTATATATTTTTTTAATTTTAGAAATCTCTAAGCTTGATTTATTTTAAAATTCGGATTAAATTATGATGATGTTATCCATATTGAATGTGGATAAGGACATTTTGCATGGAAAGAGTGTCCCAGACCAAAATCATTCATGCGGTTATTTCTTTTATTTAGAAAATGTAGATCAGAACGAAGTATCTGAAACACTAAAATGCTTTAGATGATCAGGATAATGAACCTGTTATGTTTTCCAACATACTAGGTTATTTCAAGAATCAAATTTAAATATAATATTATAAATATTAGACTTAATTAAGTTTCAAAAGTTACTCGTAACTAAATTTTGAATATTTTTAATTGATTTTTTATTAAAAAATAATTTACTTCAAAAATTTATATTTTTTAATACAATCTTCATAATTTATTTTTCTGAGTAGATTATCTTTTGTTTACTTAATTTCATACATGTTAATAAATGTAAAAATTTCTAGTTAATATAAAGTAATATTACACTTAATATAAAATAGCGAGTACTTTTTATTGATTCTATTGAAAAATGTGTTTAATAACAAACTATTATCATGGTCACCTTTGGGCAACATTCTTTTGGTGGTTGGTGTAGATAATGATGTAAAAGCCATAAAAAAAATCTCATTATTTAACACATTTTTAATTAAAATAATAAAAAATTTATGTCAATTTATGTTAATTATAAAAGCTCAGGTCTCTTAATACATGAAGACAACAAGTAAGCAATATTATCAGATAAAATAATAGTCACGATATTCAAATTGCAAACAAATTAACAACAACTCAAATTAAACAATATAATTTTTTTAATATTCACTGTAACAGGAAATTAAATAGAGATTCAGTTAAAATATTTAAATTTACGAAGAATTTCAAAATTAATTAAACTTAAATATTATTCTCTCTAGCTTTTAATCAAAATTTACATTTTCATTTCACCTAGTTATAATTCACATGCATTTTGTTATTACTTAAAGAAAAACATGACTAAAGTTAAAAAACAAATCATTGCAATTCAATTTTTTTTTAAAAAACATTGTATTGTACACTGAAACAAAAAATTTGATCATACGAGATAAATATGTATTTAAGACAAAAAAAAATCATAAAGTTGATGGAATTTGTACTCTAACCCAATGAAAGTGAGGAGAAAATAAAATGTACAGAAAACAAATGTCCTATTGGAACAAACTATAATGGAGATTGCTAGAACCTCATTAATTATTACCTTAATCTCTCTTCTATTAGCTCCTTCAAAATGGTTTTCCAACAAAATCAATAAAACAGTTAATTTTATTTAATTACTTTAATATATATATATATATATATATATTTATTTATATTTAAATTAATTATATTAAAAGTTATATACAACTATTATGTTATTGTCAAACTATCATTTCTCTTAAAAAATAATTTTGTTTGAATGATTGAGATTCACTTTTTTCTTTGTAGTTAGAGATTAACTTCACAAACTAAATAAAAAAAACTATAATTATTTATTAATTTAATAATGGAGATTGTAGTAAAAGAAACATATATTCTTTATAAAATAAAATAAATAATAAATTTAAAATTAAACTAATGTAGATAAAAAATTGAATTTCCAACTCCATGAAAAAACAACAAAATGATTATTATTATTATCATCACTTATAACTCTAAATAATCAAAATTATAAGCAAAAGAATTATCATGTATGTATGTGAATAAAATTGATATTAGCTATCCAGTAAATTTATGATTCAATAAAAATATATAAAATAATTTGTAACTTGAAAGAATATATTTTAGTAAAAAATCTATAGACTAAATTAACTTTTATATATATATATATATATATATATATATATTATGTTGTTTTATTGAGATTTTAAATAAAATATTCTCACGGGTATGTGGAAAATAAACATAACGAAAATAATACCTAGTTGTTACATACACTCGTTTTGTGATTTGTTGGGAAAATATAAATATACAAATTCATTTTTCTTTGAAGTTCTTCAATTAATTGTAAGATTTTAATATTCAATAAAATCTATCAATTCTTCATAAAAATGTCATATTATTATTACAATTTTAAAAATGAAAATTTTGATTGAACTACTCTTAATAATGAAAATTACATGAATAGAATAAATAATATTCAAAGCAAATAAAAAAAAATTGTTAATTTATTTTTATATTATCATTGTGGAAATAGAAAATACACTATAATAGGGTAAAGGATTGAATTGTTTTAAAAAATATTTTATTTTTTTGCAAGTATCGTCTACGTACTAAGATGATAAGTTTAATACTAATCAGAAGAATTATAAAGATTTTTAGATACTTGAAAACGTGTTACTTTTACCATTGTTGAGACCATTATTATTGAGCGAGTAAACCGTCATTGTCAATTGCTGAATTTAATCAACAATGAAGTCTTACCAGGTTTCCAACGAACTCGTTACTGGTATTTTTTTGCCAAACATAATCTTTTATTTAGCAGATAAAAAATGGAGAGGTGGTTTAGCACGGATAAAAAATGTATAGGTTGTCAGAAGGTTCATATAAGAAAAAATTATATAAAAAGATATAAAAAAATGAAGATGTTTTTATTCTCTTGTGTCTCCATGTTACCGAAAATATATACTATATATATATATATATATGAAGACTTTCTCTCCCCAAATTATAAACTAATTATATAATTACGTAGGATTCAAATCATGAGATTCTATCATACAATTAAATTAATTACATATAATTGCGTACGATATCGTACAATAATTACATATAATTTAACAATTAACCATTATTATTTCCTTAATAGTTTCTACAAACTACCGGAGCATTAGAATACAAAGTAAATCATTTTTTTATTTTTTATTTTTTTATCAACATTTATATTTTTTTATTAATTTTGTTTCTTATACGCAGCCACTTATAAGTCAGTTCTATTTTTTTTTTCAAATTTCTTTAGATGATAAACTAAATTTGGTAACCCTAAATTTTTATATATTTTTTTTATGCCAACATTTTAGGGAAGACAGATTCTACGCATGCACTTGCATCACCGCCGTCTACCTGCGTCACAGACTGCAGCTTGCACACGGCACCGGACCACCAGAATAGAATGGGTACTCACTAACTCTCCAATAACATCTTTTATTTTCAAATTACAAGTACAGGGAATGATATTTTCTTGATAACATAGATATATGTTCTGCTTTTATTTCATTTTTTTAAGTTTGTATAACGTCCCATTTGTGGTGTGTTTGGTTGTCTCACGATCTTTTACATAAATACTGAAACACAAAAACTGGAATTAAAAAAAGTAAAACTGCAAATTCATTTACAAAAATAAAAGCAAACTTAACTATTATATCAATTGATCTGTTTTTGCAATCATAAAGTCGGGAATGTGTATATTGCAAGAAGCTTGTGTCTCTCCTACCATTTTGCTAGTGAAAAATAAGAATTGCATGCATTAAATGACATACAAGAAAATTTCTAGAATAAGGTTTTCCTACTTAAGAATCTTTAGTTGCCATAAGCACTACAATCTAACAAGTCATATATTTATAAAAAAACAATTATCAGTTCTTCAGTTTTGATTTTGGTTAGTTAAGAATGGGATAAACAGTTTATTTTATTATATAAACGTCCCCACGTCCACAACAGTTCCCTACCACATCTTTGGTATATTTTCGTTTCTAGACTTATATATAAGAAAATTATATAAGAAGATAGTAAAAAAAAGGAAGATGTATTTATTCATTTTGTAACCTGCAACCTGCAACCTGCAACCTGCAACCTGCAACCTGCAACCTGCAACCTGCTACCTGCTACCTGCTACCTGCTACCTGCTACCTGCTACCTGCTACCTGCTACCTGCTACCTGCTACCTGCTACCTGCTACCTGCTACCTGCTACCTGCTACCTGCTACCTGCTACCT
>Ga0123342_1000774_pt1 | contig 52054 bp, 36 predicted proteins | sample Turbeawhitnodule_FD_89960 | JGI IMG/M metagenome (GOLD analysis project Ga0123342, IMG submission 89960) | Root nodule microbial communities of legume samples collected from Mexico - Turtle bean Mexico white nodule | ecosystem: Host-associated > Plants > Roots > Nodule | place: Mexico: Nepantla...
CGCCTTAGAATTGCATGTGAGGTTGCTGGAGCAGTTACATATATGCATTTTTCAGCTTCTATTCCCATTTTCCATAGAGACATCAAACCTACCAACATACTTTTAGACAGCAACTTCAGTGCCTAAGTGTCTGATTTTGGAACATCAAGATCAGTGCCACAAGACAAGACTCACTTGACCACAGCTGTAGGAGGGACTTTTGGGTACATAGACCCTGAATATTTTCAATCTAGTCAATTTTCAGATAAAAGTGATGTGTATAGTTTTGGAGTTGTGCTCGTAGAGCTCATAAGTGGGAGAAAGCCAGTTTCATTCTTAGAGGAAGATGAGGGTCAAAATCTGATTGCACAGTTTCTTTCTCTGAAGGATAACAAAGTTTATGAAATTTTAGATGGCAGGGTGGTTAAGGAAGCAAGAAAAGATGACATGCTTGTCATTGCAAACCTTGCAATGAAATGCTTGAGACTTAATGGGAAGAAAAGACCAACAATGAAAGAGGTTTCAGTGGAATTAGAAGCATTGAGAAAACAATATATGATTGAAAGGTTTATATTAATAATAAAAATTATTTTAGATATTAATAATTTTTTTAAAATAATATTTAATTTAGTTAATATAGTGACTAATTAATTTTTGTTTATTAATAATTTAAGTTTCAAACTTATTTTATTTAAAATCGTAAAATAATTATAAAATAGCAAATTATATTTTAATAGGCAAACTTCTTACTATAAAAAAAGTTGTAATAGGGTTTAGGGTTTAATTAGAGAAGTGAAACAACCCTCCATACCTTGATTTGAATGAGAAAATTAAGGAAATTGTGTCTTGATGATGTAGAGTAAGTTCTTAAAGAAAATATGTTTTTTTTTCTCCTCTCCTCAAAAACACTTTCAAAGTTATGTCTCCAACCTTTTCCAACTTTTGTTCGCTCTTAAACTCACTCTAGAATGCAAAACTTAAACCTAATTTTAAGGCTTGTAGGAACACTTTAATGAATTTGAAATGATGGTGAGAAGTTAGGCTTGTAGGAACACTATAATGAATTTGAAATGATGGTGAAGTTGGGCTCTCTGGTTGTGTTTTTTGAAAAAATAAATCATAAATGGTTCAGGTATTAGAAAGAGAAGGGTAATGTATCCTAATTTAAAAGAGATAATCTTTAGTGTTGATAATCTTGTTGGAGTGTTAAAGTTTTAGATGTGACTATGATTAAAAATTTAATTAGAATTATTATCAAATTATCCAACCCATCAATATGAGGTTCTGACACTCTTCATAAATGGCGTGTCCGTGTCGGACATACGTATTGAATATCGACACTCGTATGACACTCGTATAACAAGTATTAGTGAAATGTTCAATTTAAAAAATATTTGTTGGATTTCTAGCAATTTTAGCACGGGTCTAACACAATTTTAAAAAAAAAATTCATTAATTTTCTAAAAACTTAAACTTATTGTATACATTTTTATTATGATTGTAAAAATAATGAACAAATCATTTTGAACAAGCTATGAAAACACTTGTTTCTGCTCCAACAAAAAAGCTGAAACATACTTATTTACATAAATTTTTATTGTCAATTTATATAATTCATAATTATATAATATATAGATTCGTGTATCTGTAACCTACATTTTAGAGATTGTACGTATCTTTGTGTCCGTGTCCATCCGTGTCAGTGTTGGTACTACATAGCCCATCAATTTCTCTCTAGAGTTAATTATAATTTATTATAATAAAAATTAAAAATTGTATTAACATATTAATATACAAAGTTGTGTTTGGGATTTGAGTATACATAACCAAACTCACAACTTAACTTTATTTGATTAGGTTTTTCATTCTTTTATTCAAATTATCCATAACTTACTAAATGAATTCAATTAGATTTAGGTCAAGTTGGTTTTTAAAGATTTTTGGATTATTCCAACATATATTCGCATTTTTTAAAACAAGAAGATGCTATCAAATAATCTAAAAAGTAATAATTAAGGAAGTTTTAATATATTATATATTTAAACATTTTTTAAAATATTAAATTATTTTATTTTTATATAGTAAATGATTTTATATTACAAAATGTACTAGTTAATATAATAAAATTATTCATAAACGTGTTTATATTATAAATATAATGTTCAAAATAATTATTTTAAGATATTTAATACACTGTTAATTATATATAAATAATGTCTTCAATTTAAGGTTTTCTACATATATCCCATGTATTGAAACAATTTTATCACATAAAATACTTCCACTTTCTCAAAAGAGAATGGCTTACTTTTGTCTGTTTGTAGATATAACTATTAATGTAATTTATTTTTTGAGCAAATTGGAAATAAAAGGTCAACATTTCATTAAAAAAACATTGGTCAATTTGGACAAAACGGATGGAGAAAGTCATTTTCTTTGTCCTTCTAATAAAACTCTTTTCCAGTTTTTTTGCATTAACTACTTTTTTAAAGAAAAAATTAGGTATTTTAATTCATAAAATAATAAATTCTATGGCTTATATTTCTGTATTATAATGATTGTGGGGGCATGCAAAAGTATACTTTTAAAAATTCAAATTCCATTCCCACTATCATCTCTATATATTAATTATCTAAGCAAAAATTTGAAAAATGATTTCACAAAATTAATGATACTAACTAAATTAACCAACTTTTTTAGTAAGTGTGAATTATTTATCAATATATATTTAGTAACAAAAGGGAACATGTGCTTAACAGAAAAATTACTCTATTTTATAATTTTATTTAGCAAAAATTCAAAAAAGATGACTAAACAATCTCATTATTATTGTATTTTAATGGATTAATTACAGGCTTTGTTGCCTTTAGTAAACATTTGAAAATAAATATATGTGATTAATATAAAAATGTGATATTTATTTTTAAAGTAAACACATTTATTTATTATTAGTAGAAAATAGAGCAAAGTTTTACTGACTTTCTTTATATATAATAAAAACCATTTTTATTGAGAATGTTAATTATATAAAAATATTAAAATACTACTTCATTAATCTCATCTTAAATATATAAAGAAACAAAAATATAGGTTTAAACAATATTAAAATAATTTTTTTAATAACATTAGTATGAGTAAACGGTATCATCTGACTTGTTATTAATTGTTTTTATCTTGGAGATTAATTTCTTAAAAAGATTAGAAAATATAAAAAATAAAAAATAAAAATAAAATCCCTTTTAATTTCTTAGAGGTGGTTGAAAATGGCTGGTTCCAAAAGTGGCGACAGAGAGGGTTCTAACGCGAAAGCATAAGTGAGAAGGCAAAGAGTGAAAGCAAGAGAGGAAGGAAGAGTAGCAGATCCAATCGTGTGTGGCAATGCCTCACCGTAACAACCCTGCGCCTCTCCCTCTCGTCGTCACCCTAAACTGCATCGACGACTGTTCTCTCGAGCTCCAATCCCTTGCCGGCGTTGCCGGCGTCGAGCATGTTCCACTCAGCCGCCTCTCCGAAGGCAAGATCGAGTCTGCCGCTGCGGTCCTCCTCCACTCCCTCGCCTACCTCCCGCGCGCCGCCCAGCGCCGCCTCCGTTCCTATCACCTCATCCTCTGCCTCGGCTCCGCCGACCGCGCCGTCGACTCAGCCCTCGCCGCCGACCTCGGCCTTCGCCTCGTCCATGTCGACACCTCGCGCGCCGAGGAGATCGCAGACACCGTCATGGCGCTCTTCCTCGGCCTCCTCCGCCGCACGCATCTCCTCTCCCGCCATGCGCTCTCCGCCTCCGGCTGGCTCGGCTCCGTCCAGCCTCTCTGCCGCGGGATGCGCCGCTGCCGCGGCCTCGTTCTCGGCATCGTCGGAATCTCCGCGTCCGCTAGGTCTTTGGCCACTCGCAGCTTGGCCTTCAAAATGAGCGTGCTCTATTTTGACACTCAAGCAGTACGTATTTTTTAATCTTTCCTTCATTAAGTGAAGAACCCTTCTTCTGTTGAAATTTAAATAGTAATTGATGTTTCTATGCTTTAATTTTGTGATCCACTTGTTGTTTGCGAGACTAGGTGATTAACTGATATTGTAGCATTTGTTTCATGACTCTGAAGTTTTTTTGTTTTGTGGCGTTGTAACTGGTGTGTAGCAATTTGGGTTTTATGGTTAGTGTGTGCAATAACACCGTTGATGTTTAACAAGAAACCAGACAAAAAGGTGGAAATACTGGAACTAAAAATATATTTGGTTTGAAATCATTTCTATGGAAAAGTCACAAATGCTCTTTGACCATTCGCATTGGCCCATGACTGTGCCTGGTAGTTGAGAACGAATTTCAGTTTTTGATAGAATTGGCTTAGCATGTATGAGTTTGTTGTTTTCAGTCCGTGCAAACAAGCATATCTGTTACCGGAGTAGTGTACATTTGTTATTTACTATAATTAGGTACTACTATCGGTAACTAGCGAATTCTTGACACTTAAATCTTACATTAAGCTCTAGAAGACAAAGGACAGTCTTCAAAGAGAAGCAGAAGGAAACCAAAATTTATTCAATGCTCTGTGGTTGACTTCACCTCACGTACAAAATTCTCCATCATGACATTTGGTGTCTTCTAATGTATGAAACTTCCATTCCCCACTCATTGCTGTCCCTAACCAGGTCCACTTGATCCCATTTTCATATAATTTTGCTTTCCTCTTAACTATCTTGGACTGCATTTCCTTTTTTAATTTTGCCTGGCATCATTCCAGCATGTTGCTTGATAAGCACCAAAGCATTTGGAAAGCTCATCCTTAAAAGCTAGATGTCAAGGGGGAAGAACTAAGAACTCAACACTAAAATACTCTCTTGAGCGTCAAATATTACTCAGTGTGGGACTAAGGCATCGCATAGTATCAAACACCTTATAATAGTACCTTACTTAAGAAATTTTCACACTATGATACTTTACTTGGTGACCCTTTATTATAATAGTACCTTACTTAAGAAATTTTCACACTATGATACTTTACTTGGTGACCCTTTATTCAACTTTCTCGTTAGTCATAACTCTTCACTAGTTTGGACCCTTTGTAAGTAGCCCTTTCTCAGAAATTGACAATCAGCTCCAGTAACAATTAATAAGCATCCTAGCATTGGGGGAACCGAGCCTTAAAGACTACCTGTTACGGGGAAGAACCACCACTTAAATACTTCACCGAGCTTCCCATATTATTCAATGTGAGACTTAAGCACCGCATAATACCCAAGTCCCTATCCTTTCTCTTGTCAACTTAATTCTCTTTTCAGGTAAAAATACGATACTGTGGTCTAACGTGAGACTTTACTGTTGTTTGGTTTAACTTATTTTAAAGAAATTATAGCTTATTTTGGCAGGTTCTTGAGAGAGCTTTAAAAAAACAAGTGATTATTTCCCCCAAATTTAAGCTAAATTGTTGGTGGAAATTCCTGTGTTTTTTTTAAACCATTGAATTTGTATTTCCTATTTTTGAATTTTTTTATAAATGTGTTAATTGTGAGAATTGACTATTAGTTGATGTAAACCCTTTCTCTGGTTAATGCAAAAGCTTCAATTTTTCTTAATTGCACCTGTTCCGTAATAGTCCCTGAGGACTTTTTAAAATAAAAACATGAAATAGTAGTCTGTTCTTGTTTACTTCAGGTTTGATGATTACTAATCAGTTGGAGAGCTGAAGAATTGATTTGTTGGTATAAATCCTTATTGGGTAAATATGATACTAGGATACTCTGTTCAAACATGGGGATGGAATTTTGTGTAGCTGGTAACTTTGTAATATAGCCATACCATATGCTATTTCTTCATTTTGTTAACATTTCGATCAATCTTTTTTTAAGGGAGAATGAGCCTTTTCATTTCTTCAAAACAATCCTGAAATGTTATATTTGTTCCTGCTTCTTTTTGCCTTAAGGTTTCTGTTGCCCTAACAAACTTGCACAAGGGTACGCATAGACAATTAATTGAGTACCAGTAGCTTCAGGGAAAGGGCGTTACAGAGGCTTTGTTGTTCTATATTTCAACTTCTGAATGTTTATTTCATAGTCTGCTCTCTTTGATTTCCATTTTTTATTTGTTTCTTTGAAACATTGGAACTTAGCATGACTTGTACTAGTCCCAAAAAGCTGATCAAATACTATAAGGTTTTGGCTAATTTAGTAATTTTGCCTTCAACCTTGCACTCACAGGGAAAAGGAAAAGCAAAGTTCCCTCCTGCAGCACGAAGAATGGATACTCTTAATGATTTACTTGCTGCAAGTGACCTTGTATCACTCCATTGTGCTTTAACGAATGAAACAATGCAGATTATTAATGCTGAATGTCTTCAACATGTGAAACCTGGTATTTACTTGTTCATATGTTATATATTTTTCTTTGTTTCTGTTATTTATGGTTTGAGTTATCTTCACAAATATATAATGTATCTAATGTTTTCATAGGAGCCTTTCTTGTAAATACGGGTAGTAGTCAGCTTTTGGATGATTGTGCTGTAAAGCAGCTCTTGATAGATGGAACCATCGCTGGATGTGCTTTGGATGGTGCAGAAGGGCCCCAATGGATGGAAGCATGGGTATGGTAAATTTAGGTTTTGCATTCTTTAATTTGCAAGGTATGATGCAGGCATTTACAAATATCTAAACTACTGATTGAAATTCACAACTTATTGTTCCTTTACTTTCTTACTTGAATGTTTCGAAGGATGTTAAGTTTTACTTTATAATAGGAACTCAAGTGCAAAATAGGAAAACAAATCGGCAAGAGCATCTAAGAATAAATGCATTTGTGTTTGTTAAGTATAGTTTTTATCTTAAGATAAGACAAAAAATGTAGAGAGGAGAAGGGGATACCTATAATCTCATACGTTATTCAATATTGAATCCGATGATTTATGAATTATTGAGAAAAAAAAAATCCTTCTTACCAATTCTTGATGTGCTACACGGATGAATATACATGTGCTTTGGTTTCTATGAGGGGTTCCTATCAAGGAAAGGAAGAGTTATGTCTGATTAGATTTAGAATAATAAAATGCATTAAAAGTTCATAATAAAAGGTGAGGATGAAATTGAAGATATTATTCAAGATGGGAGGAAGGGGAAGATCTTTTGATATAGGAGGATGAAGATGAACCAAGTAATGTTGATCCTGGGGATGATAATTGATCATTAAGTTGTCCATTTGGACTTGGCCATACTGATATTTTGTCATTTTTTTGTGTGGTGGGGGTGACTTTATAGCTTAATTTAATCAGTCACTTTTTTTTTTCATTGTGACTTATGATTTAGATCTTTGTTTTACTTGAGAATAAATGTGAGAGAAGGTAAAAGAGATATTTCACTTGAATCTCTCTTCAGATTCATTTATATATAGAGATATCTATCTTGCAACAGAAGTAAAAAGAGAGAGGAAAAGAATCAAAGAGTAGCAATGACAGATGGATACAACAAAAATGGATTTACAAAGTTGCTCAGAAGATATTATAAATTATTTTAACACTTTTGAAGTTGTTTATTCTATTTTGTTAGCCATATAGTGAGCCATTTGACTTTTTATGTTAACATGCTCCTAGATTTTTGTTATTGGGCATGAATTTGTGTTTTTATATGTCCGTTAGTTGTACATGCTATTTTTCTTATTGATAATGAATATTACAACTCAGTTCGTGAATCGGAAAATAGGCATTTTGATTCCCAATTTGACTACCATTTTTTTATTTTGGACTGCGCCGTTTTCCCCATTCAATACTGCACTACCCCTAACTAACTAGGATGTTGTCAAGTCTCTTTCAAATAAGATGCTCTCTCCTCGTGATAAGTGGGAGGTTTTAAACCCGTTAGATATTCACCAACCGATTTCAGCATTTTGATAAATAAGGAACTTCTCACCAAATTAAATGGCGAAATATTGCCATAAATGCATTTAAAGATGTCTTGAGTCACCAGCTCTCTATCTTTCAACACCTCATTCATTGTATTTATTTTCTTCATATATGCTCGAATTCCCTCCTACCTCTTCACAAATGATTTCACATTTCTGTTTCCTTAGCATCTTGGATACCAACATCAAATTATTCTTGATCATTTGCCCCTTTAGCTTCTTTTTTATCTTCTAACAGCTTCAAAAACATCTCTCTAACTTCATCATGAATAGATGTGCAAGATTAACATTCTCCTTTATTCGAGCAAAGTGATGTTTCATCCTTGTAACACCACCACAATATGTATGTGAACAATACTTGTACTTAACTAAGCCTATGTGGAGGAACACTCACTCTTGCTTCATGTGATATGTCCCTTTTCTTCTGCTGGCCCAATACCCCACTAAAAAAATTAATGCAACAGTAACAGGGAGGTAAAGACTTGAGAATTCATGGAAAGAGACCGGGTGGGGCGGGTCACTCAAACTGAGTAAAGGAGACATTAATAGAGAGGGCACAAAGCACCAAAAGGCAATGATGGAGTCAGAAAGTTGAACATGTCAGACACTCTAAAAGTAAAAAGTGGGGACCAGTCCTACGGCTTCAAACTTTAATATTCTGACTTTGGTTCAAAATAGGAAAGGAATTCGTCCTTTTTTTTATCCAAGTTTATGAAAGAATTCAAAACAAAAACTGGTATTGCTATTGCTCAGACCTACCTGATTAGAAAGACATAGCACCTTTTTTGTGATAATGGAATGCAAACATTGGTAATCTATGATGATCTTAGTAACAGGCTGTTGCATATTGACAAATGTAAAATGGGGATTTTCTCAAAACTGGCTCAAGACCCATGCCATTTTGTGTGCTTGACTCGCTTTTCAAGAATTGCATGATAAGGCACCAATTAGCAATTCCTCCAATAAAGAAGTGATTTACACAATTTAGCAAATGATTCAAAGCAAAAAATGAATTTCCTGACAATTTGTGTCAAACTCTGAAGATTTTGTACCAAATCAGGACACAGATACAATTCTTGTGATTCTAACCAACATTATGATAATCAGGGTCAAAGTTTTCTTACGAAAGTTATACAAACCTACATGTCAGTGTTATGTTTAAACTTGCCTTTACCTGGAAAAACTGTATTATCAAAATAAAATAGGTTTTACAAAAGTTTGTTGACTTCATGGAATTTGATTTTGTATTTGCTACTCTTAATCATATAACACACACACACATTAGATTATGTCCTGTCACTGTATAGCAATGATAGTTTAATAAATAGGATAATACCATAACATACTTTCGGTATGTCTTCATCAGGTGAAGGAGATGCCTAATGTGTTGATACTTCCCCGAAGTGCAGATTACAGTGAAGAGGTTTGGATGGAGATAAGGGAGAAAGCTATATCCATATTACAAACATTCTTTATTGATGGAATTATTCCAAAGAATGCCATGTCAGATGTGGAAGAAGAGAGTGAGGTTGACAATGAAAGCGAGCAATCTGATCAGCAATACAAAGAAAATGCTCTCCAGATTATTGTTAGAGAGCAAACAGATGATGTTCACTTAAGTCCTGACAGTTCCCAAAAGAAAGTAAGTACTCAAGTGAAAGAGTCTTCATCCCATCATCAGGTTTCAAGTTTGTCTCAAAGTGCCTCTGCTAGGTCTGAAGGAAGACGCAGCAGGTCAGGTAAAAAGGCCAAAAAAAGGCATACCCGTCAAAAGTCCCAACAAAAATCAGAAGATCCTTCTGCACTAGAGAAAGAAGGCACATCTCAGAGAGATGATACTGCTATGAGTGGCACTGACCAAGCTTTGAGCTCCAGCTCTGAAGATTCAAGAAATAGAAAAACTCCAATAGAAATGCAAGAACCAACTAGTTCTCAAGTTATAAAGTCAAGTGCGAGACTTAGTGGAAACTGTACTGAACTTTTGAGAGATGGATATGTTATAGCTCTGTATGCTAGAGACCGCCCTGCCCTTCATGTTTCAAGACAAAGAGTTAAAGGTGGAGGTTGGATCATGGATTCCATGTCGAATGTGTCAAAAAGGGACCCTGCTGCACAGTTCCTCATCATCTTCAGAAGCAAGGTTTGTCTTGAAGGAACTTTGCACTTATTCTATCACTTTTATTTTACATGACATCATGTCTTTCAAATATTAGTTTAGGCTTTAGAATGGTATAAGATGTATTTTTAACTCAAGTGTTCTGCAAATTAGCTGATATTTGAATGTTAATACATTTGCTTCAGGACACAATTGGATTGCGATCTCTTGCTGCTGGTGGAAAATTATTGCAGGTAGCATTATGATGCTCAGTTTATCAATTTATCATATATTTCCTTTAGAATTTATTATTATCATATATATACCGATTCTATCGTATGCTGTGTTTCTGTTTTTATTTTCAATAAAAGCTAAATATTTAGACATATGGCTAAATCTATTATTTATGTTTCACACAATGTTTTTTATTTGGTTATAAACTTTCGTTTTTGCAGATCAATAGAAGAATGGAGTTTGTATTTGCTAGTCATAGTTTTGATGTTTGGGAAAATTGGACACTAGAAGGATCCTTACAGGAATGCAGACTGGTGAACTGCAGAAACCCATCAGTAAGTTTTCTTTGTTTTTCTTGTTGCGATCAGCGTTTGATACGTTGTTATGAAATTTAAATGGTTCCTTGCAATCTGATAACTAGATGTAAAACATTTTAGTTGGCTGAAGGTGTTGAGGCTTTCCAAAATTGGTTGGTTAACTTATAATTGTACAGCCCCATCTTTCTTAATTTTCCTCAAAGACGTAGAGGATGGCTTTCAATGACTCATTTTGTTTCTTCGCTTGCCTTTTTAGCTTTTCCTATGAACACAAATTGTCAACTATTAGCTTCTTCCATCAGCTTACTACAGCAAGTCGTCTCTCTGATGCATTATAGTATACAATAAATACTTAATTCGTGTTGCTTAATTGTTATATCCATGCTTGTCATTGGCTATGATCATATAGAAGCTGACAATTTAGTTTGTAAAATTTCGGAAAACTGATTGGTTAATCCTTGAACTTCCTCTTATTGACATATCATCCATCATATACTAGGCTGTTTTGGATGTACGCGTTGAGATATTGGCAACTGCAGGCGAAGATGGAGTTACTCGTTGGATTGAATAGAATGATTCTAGGTCTGTAATACTAAAAAAGGAGCTTGTAAATCACTCCTGTCACGGGATTTAATGATCTTTCAAATGTTTCTTTGTGAAAGATTGGAATGTATTTATAGTGTAGAGCATAATTTTTTTCTTCTTTATTTTGCTTCTTTTTCTTTTTTATTTATTGAGGAATTTCATGAGATTTTCACCTTGTGATGGCACTTTGCCCTGGTATGATGATGAATGATCTTTTGGTTTTCTCCTGTTGCAATTTCACCTGTAACCCCTTATCATTTGTGAAGTATTGCACCAGTTTAATTGATTTAACTGATTTAACTTTTTAGTATATAATAATATTATTTATAATCCAGTATCATTAATTTTCGAAAAAAAAATATTTAATCTTTTAGGTTGAAAGCTCATTATTCTATTAATGTTGAACTCGACATGTAAAAGTAATCTGTTAAATAAATTTAATTTGATAAAAAATAGTGGGTAAAAGTATCCATTGAAATTTAATCCAAGACACTACATTAGAAAATAAAAATATATTGTATTTATTTTGAAGGGAAAAATTAATTACAATAAAATAGCGTTGAAGCATTAGCGTATGTTGTATGGTTTTTGTCAACTAATTCTATTTATTGGTTTGGTACGTTATATATTTAATTTATTTTATAACGTTAAAGTTATGTTCATACTTAATTTTTTTTTGTGTTCAGTTTCACCTTTTTAACATTTTAAAAAAATCCAAAAAAATGTTCGAGAGCCAATGTAAATAGATATATCTGTAGATTACTATCCAGAATCGAAATATTTTATTAAATATTAAATTGTTAAAATTAAGAAGCTCTCTTCTACAGTGAGATCAGTCATCATGAGGTTGAAAAGGTTTTATCATTCATACAAAGATGAAACACTTAGAACATGCCTTTGAATGTCATGGACATTACATTTTTTTTTTCACGAGTCACATGCCTCTAATGTCATAGTCATGTCATTTTGTTGACAAGAAAAATAAACTTTCCAAAGAAAGTCACAAACTATGTCTCTAGATATCACGATCGTGCCTTTTTTTTTATGAGAAAAATAAGGTTCTATACTCTGAATTTCTATAATTCATTCTTAAAACTTGAGTTTTCCTCCCAAGAGTTCTTATAGCTTCTTTTCAATAGATTAAGTCTTCTTGTCAACAAAATTTTTCCTGTTAGACAAATATACCTAATAAACAAGTTTGAAAATTAAATCCAAATATGCAAAATGTTTTACTTTCATATTCTAAATATCATGTAAAAATAATGTAAAATGTAATACATCACATTCAAAAATTAGGAGAATTACTAATCATTATTCCATCTTTTACACATTGCATACTAGATAACCTAATATATAGTTACACAAGTTATATGTAAATGAAAAATCTTGAAAAAATAATTATTATAATATATTATAATAATATAATAATGATAAGAGTTTTAGTAATAATAATAACAGTGAAACTATCATGGTAATAATAAATAAATAAATTATATAATTTAAAATAACGAGAAAAAATAAGACTTTTTTCATTATATTCAACTTTAAAATACATCAATATAAAAAAAGAGAGCTTTTATTATGTTAGAAGAATATTGAAATATTAAGAAACTCGGAACTATATTTATTATCAATTAAGATCTTAATAGATGTAACATATTTTAACATAAAATAATTATAAAGATCGATTTTTGCATGTTAATAGTATAATTTATATCATTTATTATAAATATGAGTAAAAAAATATTATTGATTTGAACAAGTCGTGTTTCATTAGCATGACTTTATGTGTGAGTATAAAGTTGTGAATTGTTTCAACATAATATATTTGTAATTAAATTGCGTCAACGTGACACGATTTTACTTAAGCTTGATCTCACCCTTAGTCAAAGTTGTGTAAGTCCCCCATAACTTATGTACAAACTCATTTCAACATGAATCTCTCCTTGTATGAAAGTCATGTATACTATATATGAATTTTCTGTATAAAGACTAAAATTGTATACATATGACACGACTTCAACGTGAATCGCTCTCTGTATGAAAGTCATGTATATTATGCATGAATTCTTCATATAAAATTGTGTGAACAAGATACTACTTATCCAAATTAATAATAATTTTTTTATCTATATTTTTAATAATTGATGAAAATTCAATAATAAACATGAAAAGCTCACAAATATCTATTGGATATAAAAAACAAACAATACAGATGAGTAATTTGCACAAACATGTTTAATAATATTATTAAGACACAAGTTTTTTTATCATCATATTTATGTGACACGTGTCACAATGCTAAAAGAAACCTATATTTTAAATAAACTTAATATACACTAAAACATATTTTATTTTTTAAATATCAATAAAATACCTAACTACATCATCTCTCAAATAATTTAAGAATTTCTTAGTATGTTCTTATTTAAACATCTATGACAATTGATAAATAAAAAATTTAAATGACTTAATCACACAGATGTAATTTATCCTACATATTTTGTTCAACCATAATTAACAGACAATAAATCATAACTATTTTTCAGTTTCTTTTTTATACATCTTTTTTCAAATTATCATTAGCATTCCTTTATAACTGAGTAGACTTTTCTAACTTCAGAGAAGATAGAAAATCAATGTTTGGACTATGACAAAAAACAAGTTATTCTAAGCTAATAAGTTGTTTTAAGTCCTTCAAAAAGTTAATGCAATGCCAAACCTAACCCCTAACCCCCATCTCCTCAAAGAAAAAACATAAAGTCATGTTTAATGGGTAATATATCATTTTTATAATGATGAAAGTCAATTTGGAATATTTCAAGTTAATGTTTATTACACATCAAATTAAGTGTAGTATCAACACTTTTCCATGCCATTTAAGAACTGTTTCATTCTTTGATTACAAAAAAAGATATTGTCACTTCACTATTAAACATACTTTCTAATTAATGACATTTTATTCTAGTAAAAAAAAATGCATCAGTGAATCAAACTACTTTAATTAATAAGCCCAAGAAAAATATTTTAAGAGGTTCTACATCCATAATTTAAAACTGATTTTACTATTATCTTGTGCTACATAAAGAAAATCTATTAAAAACATAATATTAATAGAAAAACTAAAACTATACAGTTATACTATTTAAAATAAAATTTATACATTAAAAATTCGAGAAACAAAAATGAAACCATTTTCATAAATAAACGAAAATGTTAAAATAAAGAAGATAAAAGTATATTTTGAGTGAAAAATAGCAGCAATGGCAATAAACATTTACACCAAAGTTGTGTGGTTTTAAAATTTGAAGATATGGAGTGCATATGAATTTGTGTGAAAGAAGAGAAAAGGAAAAAGAAAAAGGTTGTGTTTTGAGTGAACCTCAAACGTTGTTTTCTGAGAAAGAATAAGAAGCCACTAACTGTTGCCACATGTCTTACTACCATGTTTGTGTGTCTGTATATAAAGGAAGAGAGAAAGGTCGGTTCCAATAACTTGTGGAAAAAAATCACTGCCTCTCATTCTTCCCACTCAACTTCTCTAAGCTAAGTTACCAACAAACACCAACACCAACAACACTTCAAAGAGGTTGTTGAACACAGTGTTAGTGTCATTTATGGTGTCCCTCAACTCAAACCCCCCTCAAACTTTTCCCTTCTTGGACCCCTTCAACATGGAGGATCCCAATAAGAAGGTTAGAAAGCCTTACACCATTACCAAGTCAAGAGAGAACTGGACGGACACGGAGCATGACAAGTTTCTCGAAGCTCTTCACTTGTATGTGTTTTCCTTTTCTTTTTGCTCTTTAACTTGTATGATCCATTCATGCTGTTGAAGTTTCTTTTTTTATCTCATGTTTCAGTTCTTGGTATAGTTCAAGACTTGTTTGGATGCTCTGTTGTGTTTTGCTATCCATGACGGGTTAATTTTGGGTTCTGTTTGTGCAAGGATTTTGTGTTTGTGATTTTTGTTGCTGTGTAGACCCTTTTGGTTTTTGGGTTGTGCTCTGGGTTCTTTTTTCAATTGGGGGGTCTAAAAAAAATTCAATTTTGCATGTTTGCATAATTTTGGTTATGGTTTTCTCTTTTGATTTCTCTTTACTGATTTCAGATTCGACCGTGACTGGAAGAAGATTGAAGCATTTGTGGGTTCAAAAACAGTTATACAGGTATTTTTAGACAAGTGAGAAGAGCGCTTGTGTGTTTGAAAATTCACAATTGGACATTTATTGGTTATTTCACATTTTTTTTCATTCCCTTGTTGGGCATTTGGGGTAACTATTCAGTGTTAATGACAGTAATGGCTTTAAGATTGGCTTAAAAAATGAGAATATTGGTGCACACTCTTCTATTTATTTAAATTCATTTGAAATCAGAGTTGTTTTGGCCACACATCTTATTTTATAAACCTTCATCATAATTTTTATAGTTTTCAATAAATTCTAGCTAACAGTAAAACAAATGTGTTCCAGTGGTTCTAGCACTTGTCCTCAAGAATTGTCAGTTAAAGGTCCAGCATAGTTGGTAGGGTGATCACGTTTCCTAAATATATTAACATGAGTTTGATTCCTACCTGATCGTGTGGATAAAGCTTAGTTAAGAGAACCTTTACAACTTTAGTGATTTTGTCCATCTTAAAAGGGTCTGGTTCTGGTTGTTGGTTTGGAATATATACCATTGATGTGCACACACACACAATAATATATATATATATGTGTGTGTGTGTATGTGTACTAGAAAACTGATTTAACTTTTTCCACCAAATCAATAATTACATCTTAATATGCATTTTTTAAATTAAATAAATCTATTCATCTGTGCTTTTCTTTACATTCCTAGGGGCAGGGGATGTGAGATGTTCATCATCTAGTGAAATATACATATTCAGTGTGGTTTTTCTATTTCCTTCCTACTGTATTTGATCCTTCTATGCAAAACTTCTTGTTGAAAAGAGGCTAGTTGTCTGGTGATATCTATGCTCAGATCAGATAAAAAGAAAGAAAAAATCTTGTAAAAACTGTTTTTCGATGTATTCTGAAATGTAGGACAGATTCTCGTAGTCTGAACTTGACATCTGAATCTTTTCTTGTACTCTTTTTGCAATCTATATATATGCGCTACTGCTGCTGAGTGTTGAGATTATACTTATTCAAATATTCAACACTTATGAATTCATTGTTTTCTTCCCTTCCTCTTTTTGGAAGATAAGGAGTCATGCACAGAAGTATTTCATGAAAGTTCAGAAGAATGGAACAAGTGAACATGTACCTCCCCCTCGTCCGAAAAGAAAAGCTGCTCATCCATACCCACAAAAGGCTTCGAAAAATGGTTAGTGTGACTAACTTCATTTCAAGTATATGTGACCTTAGGTCTTGTTTGAATAAAATTTCAATAAACACTTATAGAAGAAAAAAAATAAAAAAAAGTTAAATGAATTAAGTTTCTTCCATAAGTTAAAATTAACTTTTGAGAGAAGTTGAATGAGATACTTTCTGTAAAAGTTGAAGTACATAAGTTGATTTTAACTTATGAAAGAAGTTTGATTTATTTTATATTTTTTTTTTCTTCTCTTGTGAGTGCTTGTTGAGAAGTATATCCAAACAGGGTCATAATCAATGCATGAATAACTCTACTATTGTTTTGCATTTTATCAGCTTTGACTATATCCAAAGTTACGAGGCCTTTGCAATCTTCATCTGCTTTGTCGGAATCATCATACATTTATAGGCCAGACTCATCATCTGTGCTTAGAACTGCAGTTGGCAGTGTGCCATTATCATCTTGGGGTTATAATCTTACGCCACAAGTTGTTCTTCCTGAAGTGACAAAAGGTTTTCTTTTGCCTGAACTATATTTTTTAAAATCTTAAACCATGTGTACCTTTTTTATGTATTCTATGACAAATTTAGATATGTGGAAATTTATGTTAACATGCATTTTCACTTTTATGGTTAGATCATATGGTGTCGAGTCAAAAAGTCAACCCCTTCAATTACTGCTACAGCAGTAGTAATGAGAGCACTCCTATGGGCTTGCCAAGTAGCAAACAGACAGATCAGGGTGACCAAGGCCAAACAATTAAAGGTAGGAATACGTTTTTTACTAAAATTTTAATTTGATACAGCCTAAAACTGACTAAAAAGCATGAATAGTGAACACCTGATGTTCATTTGGATTGTCACAAACTTTTATGAGTACATATAGGTATGTTTGGATAGCTTTTTTAGAAGAAAATAAGAAAATAAAATAAAATAGGTTTCTTTATGGGCTAAAATTAGTTTTTGTATAAACTAAGATCACCTTTTAAAAAAACCAACATGAGAACTTTTACGAATTAATTTGTGTATAAGCTAATTTTAGTTTATGGAGAAAGTCATTTAATCTTTTTTCTTATTTTCTTCTCTTAGAAGTATTTATAGAGAACTATATCCAAAGAGACCGTTTTTAATTTCATACATCCATTTTTTCTATAACTCTTTGTACCTTATCTATTCTTGTTTGTGTTCTCATGACATTTCTAATAACTAGGTCTGTTGGGGGTAGTACTTCAATTGAACAAATTTAAGCAATGGCAGTTTATAGGAAACTGGCCTTGGGAATCCATGGTGTTGCTTGTTAAAGCTTTCATTTCAAGGAAGTAAAAAAAAGTTAAGATAAAGTATCTTTCAAAGTTTCCACTTTATTCATTGAAAAGATTATTCAAGAACCATGCAGACCACAGCCAAAAAACCATAGAAACAGCCCAGAAGGATCTAGAAAGAAACTAAATAGAAGATCATAAAACAACCACTTGGATATGGGGCTGTTAACAATTGTTCAAGTACTATTGTTAAGTTCATCATGATGTGTGTCATGCAACATGCCTGGTGTTTCCAGTGTTCATAATCTGTTTATTACTGTGTTTTCATGCTTTGTTTGACAAATTCACTTGTCCTATTAAACAGCAATGCCAGATTTTCCAGAAGTATATAGCTTCATCGGAAGTGTGTTTGATCCAAATGTGACTAATCATTTACAAACACTACAACAGATGGACCCAATAAATGTGGAAACCGTAAGTGGCCTCAAGTCCTTTATTTTCTTTAGCCCCATATCATTCTTTTATTTATCTTTTTCCCTGATTTCTTATAGCTTAAATTAATAGGCCAATGTAGATTTATATGGCATTTTTCTCTTTAGCAGGTATTGCTGTTGATGAGAAACCTCTCCACCAATTTAAGGAGTCCTGAGTTTGAGAATGAAGTAAGTTTTCTTCCTAGCATACTGCATTTCTTCCGTTGGTACCTTTTGGTCAGTCTATTACTTTTTTGCACATATCTATTTGGATGCCTTTTTCATCTTTCGATCTTCTACTTCATTTATTAGATATTATGATGCTTGTTGTAAGATGATGTTTTCTACTGTCGGATTACGTTAATGTAATCAAAATACTGATTTTGCAATCTAGGTAGTTTGTTGCTGGAAACTACAGAGTGTAAGATTTAGGCCTGGGACTACAGAACTTTTTCTCTTGACACTTATTTTTATAGGGCTTATGATTCAAAATTGAGCTTTGATTTTTTATATTGGACGCTTTTCTTTGCTTAAAACAAAAATTTCAATTATTTTTTATTATGGTTGCCTATGTTTTAGTGTTGAATGTCAACAATGCAACATTGTTTTAAGCTGACCATAATAAAATAAGCACTTCCATTTCTGATATTGTAAATGGAAGATGAATTACTGTGTCTAACAATATCTTGCTTTAATCAGTATTTAATAAACTATATCAAATACTTTTAATTACTTAAAAGTAAGTTTAAAATATTTTTGCACTTTCAAAATAATAATTATTTCCCTTATCTTAGGCACAATCTACTTCTGTTTTCACAACTAATGTCCTAAGGGCACCCTATAGCATTTTCCTTAATTAGTTTGGATAGTTTTTCTTATGACCATTTGGGCAGTAGGATAGAATACAGAGTAGTGATAGTAAAGAGACTTAATTAGATAAAAAATAAGAAACTTAGAAAAGTTCTTAGGTGTTGTTATCAGAATTAGAGTTTCACTAATATACATAATTTGTTAGTACATACTTTTACGACACTGATTGCTGAGGTGAAATTTCAATCTTAATTGAAGAACAACTCTAACATCACTTAGGAACTATATCCAAGTTTTGTAGTTAAATATTAGATATATAAATGCTAATAGTTGAGAAAAGAAATTCAAGAAATTGTATTTCAGAGAGAACCGAGTAAGAGAGTCTCCTTTTTCCCCTATTCAGGTTCTTTCGTCCAATAAAGGTGTTCTCTTCATTCCATGTGTTCTTGTTTTTCTGCCAGAAGTATTCATTCTCATATCATTTTGCTGAAAAAATCTTAGAATCTGTATTGGTTTATTGAATTCGACTTAACATAGTATGACATCAAAATATATACTCAATGATTCACTCTTCACCAAACATTTGAAATGAATGCAGAGAAGGATGCTGTCATTGTACAATGCTAACTCGGAGAGAACAAAATCATCTCAGCCATCTTTAACTGACAGATCAGAGAGTGTTATCCTATCTGCTTAAGGTGTTACCAGTGGTTTTGCATGAACACAAATTTTAAATACTTTCTTGAAACAAAATAAGCTTCCCTCTCAGCTACCAACATAACTCCAAATGGTGAAATATTGGACACACCAGAGGAGCAAGAATAAAAGTTCTACTAACAGTTTGTAGGGTGAATATAGTTGGATGTGCACCTGCATGTAATTTACAGTCATTTAGGTTTGTGTGCATCTTATAAAGATGGTTGTCCTAGGAATGCAGGATAATGGGAATCCTGTTGAGGTAACCTTTGGAGGCTATATGTACAGAGAATATTGAGAGCTTGTGTGTGTAATTTAATGCCTTCTTTTTTACAAATTAGCATATAAGAGAAGAAGTGCTTTTAGTTAGGAGGTGTTGTCTATGTTGTACATAATCCAATAAACAGCATTATGCTCCTAAATTGTGATTGTGGTTGTTGTGTTGTTGTTATGTGAAATTATTTGCGTCCAATGAAAGTAAAAATGAGTAAATTTGTAATTACTCTACTTTTTTTTCTATATATTTTACAATTATGTTTACATTGTAATCACAATATCTGCAACACACCACTATGAGATGTTTGGCACTCCCTTCTGATATCTCACTCTCACAAAATCATATTGTTCAATCATTAACACTTAAAAGTTGGAATAGATGACTGAAAATTAAAGTTACATTGAGACTCTGATGTAACTCTATTGTGGCTACTTTGTGTGATTGGGGACCACCACAATTTCATATCATGAATAACATATATGATTGTGCAAGTTTATACTTTTGTTTTTTCAACAAAACAAAGGTTTATGCTTTTTAAAAATATGCATCTGAGATGAAGATGAGAACTTGATTTTTTTTGTCTTTCACAATAACAATAGAAGATTGGATCATTGAATAGCAGGATGTAAATTAGTTCAAAAAGATTAAATATGATTTGTCTTTTGAAATGGGATAGTATTTATTTAGTCTACAATAAATCATTCTTAGAGTCCTTTATTTATGACGGGGAAATGTAAGGGGTATGCTTCAAAAAACTGACTTTGAAATGAATTTTTTTAATAGATAAAAAAAATTATTCATTTATTTTAGAACTGTTTGAATAAAGTAATTAAAATTCTTTATCTCTAAAATGTCTTATTTTGATCTTGGAAAAACTCTTCTAAAAATAAAAATATAGAAAACTAAAATCGACTTATTCACAAGTAGAAATGGCAGTGTGAGATGGATATATATTCGTAATGAATATTGAACCAGTACTTATATGTTTATATAAATTAATTAAGTTTTGAGCCTTTTGTACAACTTTTTAATATTTTTAGTTAAGTTTCTATTAAATTCTTTTGTATCATGAGTATTTGAAATTTTATTTTTTTAATTAATTTTTTGTTGTTTAATTTTTTCTATTAATAGGTGTATTTATCATATTCCATCACCTTGTTTATTTGTGAAAAATGATCATTGAATAATAAAACATTAATTACACTAAACTTCACATTCTGAAATCATAATAGTTTAGTCATACTGAAGAAAAATTTGAGGAATTACTGAGAAGAAAACTAAAAAAAATGTTCTGTTTTACGAACTTATCCTAGAGGGAGACTCAATTGGATTTATGAATTTATAGGTTTCTTTGTTTTATGAATCTCATAATTATATTATATCTCAAATATTGTTCATAAGTTCTCATTTTTAACTTTTAAAATGTTCTTCTTTTGTTTAATGTTCTATCACGAATTCATTTTTTTCATATTCTTTTTAAGAAGTTCAAATTTACGAGGGACTTGAAAATTAATTGACCATAATGATATTTAATTAATTGCAATTCAATAATTTTTATAATTTAATCTTATAATCTATGTTTTTTATTTATAATTATTGAGTTGAGATTATTTAAAAAAAAATATTTTAATTATTTTTCTCAATAACATTTGTCTTGTGTATTATAGAATTAAGCACGACTGATATCAAAAGGTTTTACAAATCATTTTAATTATAAACTTTTTCAGCTTAGAGGAAAGCAAACAAACAAATATCTTCTGAAGAAAATATCCAAGGAAAGAATTTTTCAAATTTTTAGTTTCTAATAATCAACTTAATCATCCGTAACTTCTTTATATATTTTTCTATTCTCTTTATCCTGATCCTATCACACCATTAAGCTAAATATGAAGAGTCGTAACAACCATCTTCATCATGCCACAAAAGCACAACCAGACAGAACAGACTTTACAGCTCTGCTACCTAACGACTTTCCTTCCATCTGTCTGGCCATTAACATCCCCAAAACATGAAATAGCCTTACTCCTCCTGAATACAACATTAGTCTTTGTTCTAAAACAAATGTTGGAAGCACTTTGATTATGTTAACAAAAGGAAGGCAGGCAGCAAATTGAAATCCCAGTAAAATGCAAATTGATGAAAAATCATTAATTACATAATAGCTATTTTTTTTTCCAAAGAAAAGCATCATATGAAACCCAACATCCATGCAGGAGGTAGATCAGCACAACATTAGGTGAATACAATCTAGTATACACATCAACAAGGATGGATAGTACACTATCTATACCCAAAACCCAAGTCTAGCTCTTGACCATACATCCCCTGGCTGTGACCTGAAGCATGGATTGACTTTGGGTTTGACCTCAGCTCCATCTCAAAAAGCCTCTGAAGTGCTTCTGGATGATTTCTTCCACCACCAACATCAGGAGCTAAATGAAATGGCCAAAAAGTATATCAAGAATTGAAAATAGATCGAGACTAAAAAATATAGATTAAAATTTGTCATGTGACCCGACAGCAGTCGCAAAACAAGAAAACAATAATCACTATCAGACATGATATCTTCCACCATAGTGTATTAGACTTGGTTGTAACATCCAAAAATTGTTGTATCACCGTGAAAAAAAACAGAAGTACTTGCTGCTTAGAGTGTGAACGTGGAAACAGAATTAGGCTACCTTTAACACTACCACCCCAAACATAGCATACATGGCTTGAATAGGTATTTTGTTCACAAAGTAAAAGCAACTGTGTAAACCAGAACAGAGCAAAACCAATGATATGAACCGGAGGATGAATGTTTATGTGAACGCGGAAATGTATCTGAATCCGTGCATTGTGTCTATCTCGTGTACACACTTAAAGTTAAGTGTACAATGTTTTTGCTGACATGCTCATGGCAGACAGACTAAAGTGATTAACTAGCTCTTAAGACACCTACCCATTAAGGTGAATGAAACATGGGCAAGCAGAAGAAACTACAATGAAGATCAACTGTGATCACCAAATTGTACAATAGTAAGTACAACTGTGCATTTTTTTATGCATTCAAGTTAGTCACAACAATCATACAAAGGCAAATACAATGCTAATGTACATCAAATGTTTTACCTTGTAATTGCATTCCAGGGCCAGCAAAAGAAGGATGCTGGTGACCACTAAATGGGAAGCCTTGGCCTTGCATTGGGTTTGGTTCCTGCATGAAGCCAGTCATCGGATTGTTGGGATGAGGAGGCACAGGTCCACCCCTTGGGAATCCACGCAATAGATGAGGTGGTGGGTGGTTTCCTTGCATGTGCAACTGTTGTAACATAGAATGATGAACAGGAGGATCAAACCCCGCTAGTCCACTGCTTGGTTGATGGAAAGGAGGACGAAGCATATTTCCTGGAAATTGATGATTTGGTGATGAGTCGTGATGAATCATGCCCTCAGGATTTGGAAGCCTCATATAAGAACTGATGTGTGGAGCATGAGAATCCAGTTGATTAAACATTGGGCCACCATGATTCAACTGGGGGTGGATCTGTTGAGATTGTTGGACATTAAGATTCTGATATGAAATACCAGGCTCTCTCATATCATAAGGACCACCATGAGGGTATGCTGGGCCTTCATGATTTCTCATAATAGGTCGGTCATCCCTAAATGCAGGATTCAGAGCTGCCAGTTTTCTGGTAATGTCAACTGTTGTGTCTTGGGACATATCTGTTTTAACTATATTTCCAGCAGATAAAAAGTTTTGCAGAGGATCACTACCTGTAATCAAGTTATCATCTTCGGGAAGGTGAATATCACGAGGCCCTTTGAAACCACTAGCTTTGGAAAATTCACTCTGAAGCAACGATGAATTAACATCTCCCTGGGAATCAGAATAACCCAACCACTGTTCATCAAATCTATTAGTTTTGGGTTGATGTGTTTGTTCTGGTGGCAGGACACCACTTCCACGCCTGTTCAGGGTATGTTCACCGGTGGGAGGGTGAACATTGTCTGCGGTAGGGAAAGGAAACAGAAGAGACTCTGAAACATCAGCCCCTGCAGATCCAACTGAACCCCTTTGAACAGAAAGGGGCGCTCCAACTGATTGAAGCTCCTTCATAAAAGCTGACCCAAAAAGTGTTTCTAGTGTCAAATTATTAGATGAATTGGAAACTTCAGCATTTTCTTCTCCAGGATTATCCAGAACATGGCTGGTAGTGAATACATCAGTATTAGGAACCTTGTTTGTAGAATCTAGAATAGATGATAGTTCCGTTTCATTGTGTGAGGTTCCTTTTTGTAACAAAGAAAGGAGGTGTAGGGATGCATGATTATCAATTGAAATAGACTGCTCAGTTTTTGCATCAAGATCTTTGTCCTGACTGGGCTGCTGATGTGATGATCCATTTTCACTAACTTGTGATAAAATTGACTGTTCCAGATCTTCACAGGTAAGAACTGCTGCAGAAACCTCAGGTTTATCACTCTTGGACAATTGCTCAGAGTTGTCAATAGTGGTATGTACTGCATTTGATGCCATATGCTCACTAACTGGTTCAGGATTTAGGAGAGAAAAATTAGATCCAATATGCCCGGTAGTTTCTACATTAGAAGTCTGCAAATCCCCCTTTTCGCCACCAACAATAAGTGAGAGCAAGTCATTTGGCCTCTGTGTCATCTCATCCACTGGACTCTTTTCTGTGGTAAGGTGAGTGGGAAATTAACAAAATAAGTTCAAATCAACTCAGAAAGTACAAACTTAAAAACCATAATAACATTGAAACCACTAAAGAACTTTTAACGTCTGTATACCTTCTTCAACAAACCAATGAGCAAACTTGGAAGATTGGAAGGCATGTGGACTCCATGTCACATCAGCTTTATGATCAGGCTGCTATAAAAACAAGAGCATAATTAATCAAACTCATAGTAAAATTGTAGTGTAGAGGCAGAAAATAAAACACTTGTCCAAACAACTATATTTTGAGTCAAGCAAGTATCTCTCTTTCACAAATATTCACCAGTTGAGGTATATCTACTTTTATAACCCCAAGGACACGAGACATAGTTGAATGAAGATTATAAGTTCAGTTAATGTGTTCTTGACATTGCTAGAAAGAAATTCAGTAAGTTCTACAACAATTACCTCGATAATACTAGTAGATTTATCACTGTCTACTGTTGAAGCATTTACCAAGGTAAGTATCTCTTTTTCACAAATATCCAACAGTTGTGTTTTATCTATTTTTATAACCCCAAGGACACGACACATAGTTGAATGAAGATGATAAGTTAACACATTCTTGACATTACTAAAAGGAAATTCAATAAGTTCCACAATTACCTCAATAACACTAGTAGATTTGTCACTGTCTACTGTTGAAGCATTACCAAAAAGCTTGTATAGAATAGAATTTGAATTGTCTGGATTGAAAGCTCCCACAGAGTCCTTTCCTTTTACTTCAGCATTCAGTTGAGATGCTTCCAAGACTTCTGAAAGAGCAGATCTCTTCCTCAATTGATCACCCGTTCCAATTGTAATGTCGGGGACATCCAAAACTGGTGATAAATTTAAAATGTTATCTTTAACATGGTTAATTGAAATATTAAGATTTGTGCTTTGGAGATTCTGTTGATCATTATCCATTTTCTTGGTTAATAATTCTCCTTTATTGCCAGAATTTATACTGAATACATGGTTACCTCCAGTATCACCAGGTGCAGGTTGTCCAGCCTATCCAAGCATCCGGATAAGAAAAAAAAATGTATTAAAAAAGAGTCAAGAATAATAGCACATTAAAGCACACATTATTTGTAAGTGATAAAGTAACATAGCAAGCAAAAGAACTACAGGTCATTTGGTGTCCACGTGACACGTTTTATAAATAACATTCTATGATTGTAATTATTAGCTAAGTAAAAATCTAGGAAGAAATCACACTCCTCATATTAAACTGAGTTCTCAAGTTCTAGGCTTTCAGTCTATAAGGAGAGAATTATGTCCGCAGGTAAGAAATAATGCAGCAAAATCCTACAATATCCTCTTTCATATTGATTCAGCATCCAATACGAAAAAAAGAGGCAGAACCCTAAAAAATCGAGGGTAGAGACTGTACTTATGTACCTTTCTGGTTATACAAATTTTGAATGTTGACATTGGAGTATGATACTTGGACATTAAAAATTTCAGCAGGATGTTGTTTTAAACAGAATATCCCAATCTAGTATCGTGTATCCTCTCTTACAAGGTTATTAGGGACAATCAAATTACAGATCACTCTTCCTTGATTGGAGGTTGCTCTATAAAAATCTTGAAATCTCTAAAGCATTTTGTATTTTAACTAATAATTAGACATGAATCTAACATTCAAACTAGATAACATCAAATCAAAATTGGCTGCAATGACAGAATCTAAGTTTTGGTGTCTTGAATAAAGCCATCATTCACTTCAACTATTTAAGTTTATTAGACAAATGTCACTCTTCAGACAGCCAGGACATTTTATAACCACAGTCCAACCATCACTTTGAAATAATAAAGTCCTTTAGTGATTTCTAACATTTTTATGCCAGTAGAGCAGTTATGGTTGATTAAAAATACAAAATTTCATCTATGATTCCCATCTCAAAATATCACATAATAAAGAACTTAGTTCTCAAACAAGAAATATCAACTTTCTATCATAACATTAACAGTTACAAAAACAACAAATTCCCTACACAAAGAGAAAACATTTTAAAAAGAAGATATCAAAAATAAAATACAAATAAAATCAAGTTGAATGCCCAATTCAAGAAATTAATCTTTTCCCTTAACACTGAAATAAAAGCTTCTAAGAATAACTAGACTACAAAATATCACAAGTAAAATATGAATAAAAAATGTTAACTAGTTACCTCAGTTGAATGAGTGCTAAGGGGTGTTTTGGTTGCAAAATTTCGTTCCAATTTTGTACTTGCAAAACCAGGGGGTACAAGAGGTCTAGCTGCTGAAGGAGTCTGTGAAAAGGAAGAAGATTTCTCATCATTGCTTAAAGCTGCTTGAGTCACATGAGGCTCCACAGACTCATTGCTCCTACTAACTAGCCTTTTCTCATCGTCTTCAACAAGTGAACTTATGTCAAAATTATCGTTATTCTTGTCTGGGTTCAACTTATGCTTATCTTTATGCTGTTCCTTTCTCATCAGTTCAAAAGAAGCTGGCAAAAAAGTTGTCATCCATTTAATAAATAATTCACTAAACATTAACTTAACAATGATCCTAAATACAAAGGTAACAGAACCTCTAAAGACATAAATAATAAGAACAAATACTGACAACCACAGTATCTTCTAGAAAAGAATAGTTACCTCTTCTTTTTCTTTCCTCTTCAGCCCTGTCCTCACTTGTATACTCCAAAGAACCAAATGTTTCATCATTATAAGAGTCATTAGTCTCCCGCCGTGAGTGAGGTGCCTGGAAAGCATCCAAAGCAAAAGCAACACCAGGCATTGAAGTTAATAAAATTAAATATGATTTCAGTATTATCCATGGCATTGCCACAAAAATGATAATCATACTTCAGAGTTAGGAATTGTTGGAAGTAATCAATATTGCAATGTAGCCAGCATACAGCTGTCTGACATATAACAACTTCAACTAACCTTGTAAGGGCGTGGAGGATGATAAGGCTCATTAGACCGATTTGGCTGGTAGTTGTCATTAGCTCGAGGTTTGGGAGCAGACAACCCAGGGGTATACCCAGAGGGCCGAGGAAAAGAACCACTACCTAGAAGCCCATCATGCTCAGGACCTTGCCAAGATCTACGCGACTGGTTGCCAAAACGTTTTGCAGAATCTGCAAATAAATACAGATAATGAAATAGATCAAAAAGAACCTTTTACAGAAACTTCTACTTCAACACACTAATCAATGAGTCGTAAATATAAGGAAGAAAGTCATCAGTCTAGACAGTTGAACTTTGTATATAATTAAAGATTCTTCCGTTAAAAAAACAGGATTATTCTTGCTGATCAAGTGTAAAAACCTGAATCCCATTCCGATTGAGAATCACTGTCTTTATCAGACCGTCCAGAAGATCGAGTCTCCCATTTTCCATGGATTCCCCGCGAAAAGCTATCACCTCTGGTGGGAGGGGATGAACCATAGTCATTACGTCTAAAGCTCTGCATTGACAAACCGCCTGAACTTCTCTGCTTATCTTGAGAAACATCTTCGAGTTCACTGTTTTCCAAATAAATACATAATGGACAAAGATCACCATCAACAAAAGCAAACCATAACACAATAACCCAAAAAAAATCCAGCAATCCGGCACAAGTTCATTGACTTGCGTCCATCATACGAGTAGAAACAGATGATGCAGCACAACAAACTTTACCTTAAAAGCGATTGATCAAACCCACTAGGGAACTCTCTGCATATATCCAATCCACTTAGCGATAACAAAAATTCCCTCGTGTATGAAATTCTTATCTTCCTGAATCACCACCCACAGATTAGTGTTACAACACGCATCTTATTTTTTATTTTGATGGAAAACATGTATAACAAGCAACAAGATTATCAAAGAAGAAAGGTTACTTTGGAAATTCTTGATCAGTAGCCTGATCCAACAAACTCGGCTTTTCACTTTCAAAGCTCATTTTGTTCTCTCCACCTAAGAATTTCTCTCCACAAAGTTGGTGAAAATAGCCAAATATTTCCAACCAATTTGCAATGCAAAGAATCAACCACAAAGAGCACTAGTCAATAGTCATCATCACTTACACAATTCATAACGCAAGCTCACCCATCTGAGAACTAAAACCAAAAACTCTTTTGCTCCCAATACCAAACACGGAAAAGGTAAAAACCCTCAAATATTATTATCCTAGTGTAAGCACAGGGTGAATTCCTGTTTATTCATCGCCCACTTCTACAATCTATGATGTGGAAATCTTCAAAGCCAAGAAAACAAAGAACCCAGAACCAATATACACAGGCAAAATTCCAGTCACTGATCCAACTCAATCAACGAGACCCACTATCCAAAACCCGCCCAAGCTCCCTCCTTTGAGAAAAATTCGCAATACCCATCACCTAACAAGATGAAAACCACTCTCCTCTTCAATGAAATTCGTGAGAAATATATATACAGTTCATCACCCAAAAATCATAACGCAGATTCATTGTTAAAAGAAATTCAATTCAAAATTTGTGGAATACCCATGAAAATTGGCTCCAAGGGAAAACAAAAGGGACCGTAATCATTGAAGGGTTTGGGCCTAATCTAAAGCTCCGCCGTGAAACTAAGAAAAGGAAATGAAAAGAAAAAAACTAGGGTTTTTGGACTTTTACAGAGGACCTGCGTGGATCGAGGGTTATGGAGAAAAACGATCACCGAAAGAGCGTGGAATCGAATCTCGGTGAGTTATGCAGTGATGGATCGCAAAGGAGGAAGAGGGAGTGAGCGAGAAGAGAAAGAGATTTGAAGTGAGAGAGAGAGAGAAAATCGTTACTATTATGGTGTTATAATTATCTACGCCAGGCATTGGGATAGGAATGCTTTTTTTTTTCTACGATGATAAACAAATTAGTAATAATTATAATTAGTGCCTTAATCTCTCTCTCAAAAACATCACTTAATTCTTACTACTTTCTAATAATTATACATACATGTATCAGTAATTAAAGGATTTTTTTTATCATTATCACATATTATTAAATGTATGATAAATTTGTTTTTTATCATACTTATGATATAATAAATCTTAATTTAATTGGTATAGTTTTGTACTTGTTTAGATTGGGATTTATCCCAGATTTTAATCTTTTTTATTGCATGATTCGTATTTATTATTTCATAGTAGAGCCAGAGATAACTAATTTTTTAGTGTAAAATATTTATTTTTTTATATATTTATTTATTTTTAGTGTATAAAATTTTTATGATGTTTATTACATACAATTTTTTCAAAAAAAAATCCTACACGAACATAATATTTAAGGTGCAAATAATTTTAAAAAATGCAGCAGTAAGCAGATGACATGACAATTGTAACTTTTTTATTTGCAAATATGTTATTTTTTTTAGCAAAATTAAAATTAGTTCAAATTATAATTTTTATGTATTAGTTAGAAAAGGAACTAAAATGTATAATTATAAGTGTAAATGAATTTTTCTTTTAATTTGGTATAGTGAATAAAATAATCATAAGTGGGATTATGTTGGTTTTGAGTTAAAAAATATATTCCATGAAAGTTGACGAGGAGAGGAATAATGTCTATACTTCCTATAGAAAATCTTTATTGTGATTAAATTTATATTTAATATATATTTATACTTATAAAATAAAGGAATTTTTTTATTAGAACTCTCTGTAATTATTTTTTATTTTTCAATTTCAACTTAAATTTTTTTTTTATGTACTATATTTTTATCATCATGAAAATTAAGTAAAAGATGAAAATATGGATCTATGTTTTTACTAGTATATATAAACGTATTTTGTATTATATGTAGATAAAATCTGAACAATAAAAAATAAATTAAATAACTTTTAAAAATATTGTGACTTAACAAAATAAAAAATAAAACAATCATTAAAAAATAATTAATTACAAAAATATATATTTAATTATTAAAAATTAATTATTTAAAAAGTTTCTAAGAAATAAGAAAAATAAAAAGATAAGATAAGATTACATTTAATATTATTTACTATCAATAATGAGATTTTAAAAAAAATAGATGAAGAAATAAGGAAAAGTGAGAGGTTGAAATTTGTTTATATTAATTTTAATAAATTTATGTGAGTTGACATTTTAATTATTTTAAATTATATATTACCTTATTTTTTTGTTTTTTATATATATATTATTTAATTTATCTTAAATTATATATCAGTCTTATTTATTTATTTATATCATTGAATTTATCTTCAATATATTAGTTTTATTTATTTATTTTTAATTTTATTATTTAATTTATTTTTATGTTATGTATTGTTATGTTTTTTTATTTTTTTATGTTTTTATTATTTATTTTATTTATATTTATGCATTCATCTTATTTATTTATTTATTATGCATTGGTTTTATTTATTTATTTATATTTATATCATTTAAAAATTGTATTTATATTAATTGTATTTATATTAATTGTATTTATATTTATATAATTTAATTTATTTTTAAATATCGATTCAGTTTATTATTTATTTATATTTATATCTTTTAATTTATTTTTCATTAAGTATTGATCTTGTTTATTTATATTTATTAGGAATGACAGAGTGGGGTGGGTCGTGCGGGTCGACCCGCTGAAAAAAACCCGGGGCGGGTTGCTTATTTCAACCTGTTGGCCCGCATAATCTGCAGCCCACACGGGCCAAGTGCGGAGCGGGGCGGGTTGGCCCGCATAACTTTAAAATGTATATTTTTTTTTTCTACACCCTCATATTTTCTTCATGTAGCCTCATATTTTACATTCCGAAATTTTTAATAACATCTTACAACGCATGTTTCATGAAACTAATATTATGAAACCATTACCTGATGCATTTAAATAAAAAGAAATCAAACTTTTTATTTAAAAACTTATTTTATTAATAAATAATTCTTATGCGGGTTGTCCCACAGACCCACGGGCCAACCCTTATGCGGGACAAGTTAGAAAAATCAATCCACAAATTCTATGCGTAGAGGGTCTATGCGAGACGGGACAGCGCGTATTGCCACCCCTAATATTTACATATTTAATTTATCTTTAGTTCTATTTATTAGTTTATATTTTTGTTGTTTTTTTTAATATATTTATTCATATCTAAGTATTTTAAGTTTTTTGCATTAATTTTTATTTTATTTTATATTATTTGAAAAATTTTTTATAATTCTTATAAATGCATAAAGAATACTAAAAATAAAGTAAAACTAAATATTATTATTTTTATTTAATAAGTTTGGAAAAAGAAAGTTACCAATATGTTTTATTTTATTTTTATAGTTTTTATATATGTTTGAATGATGTGTTTAGATTAGTAGGACGAATATAACGTATCTTAATAGTTATCATGTTATGTGATTACTGAAAGTGTCAAAGAATATGTCAGTTTAGAAATAATTATAAAATTCATTGCATTTTGAGACCATGCTAATTATGGGTCTTTTTATTTGGAAGTCAGATTTTGATGCACTACAGGATGAAAGATAATGATCATGGTGTGTGGTATAAGGAAGTTGTCAAGTAGGTGAATATCTAGATAGTTTAGAGCAACGTCCTACACTGTGATATTTATAATGGGATTATTTGATACATGCTCAGCATCGTCAATATTAAGTAGTGAATATATATCTCTTTGTGGAGTAATAAATGACTCAAACTCGACATCGGTCCGGGTCGACTTAACTCGTCATGGGTCTAGGCCAAATAGACTCGACTTGGGCTCTGACCCACTCAGTTGGACTTGGGTCAAGGTTTACTCGACTCGACTTTAACTTGGGTCGACTTGGCTCGACTTTGGTCCGAATCGACTCGGCTTGACTTTGGTCTGGACCAAATCGACTCAACTTTGACTTGGGCCAACTCGACTCGACATGGACTCGGACTGACTTTGTTCGACTTGTGCTTGGATTTACTCACCTCAACCGAGGTCGAGGCTAAGTTAAAATCCAACCCAAAATTCATTTTGGATAATAAAAAATATATCCAATTCATATTTAATACATATTCAGTTAAATGAATTGAACTTAAAATCCAAAAATATAATTTTGGAGTTGAGATAAATCCATTTAAATAGATTAAAAGTGATATAAATTTAGATAATTATGAATTGAATATCACAATTTAATTTTTTTTTTTACATCCTTGTATATAATAATAATAATATTATTATTACTCTGGAACTCACAATCTCTCTTTCCTCTCTCTCTCAATTTCTCTAATATCTCACACTCATTATTCATTTCACAATCTCTTTTTATTTGTCTTTCACTTTCAATCATGACCTCTCACTTTTGGTTATGGTCTTTCTAGTTTCTCACTTTCAATAATTAAATATTAATAAGATGTATGTTTTATCATTTTTTGTTAACATTATTATTAAAATTGGTTATAGGTCATAATATGATAATTAAAATTGTCTTAGTTTTAGGTTTTATGTTAATTCGCATATTAGTGTTTACATACGTAAAACACTTAACAAATAGAACTTATAAATACTTAGACATAATCAACTTTACAAATTAACTCATAAAATAAGATTTAAACTTATTTATATACTATATTTTAGCCATATTTATAAATAAGATGATATTTTCAATATACTATTTCATATTAAAAATTTAATATTTCAAATATGTACTAATTATTTTGGAAATAATTTGATAAAAACCTAATAATGAGTAATATTACAGACTCAATAAACTTGTTAAATACATTAATATCATCTTATAATTTACATTAAAAATTCGTTTAAGATTGTAAAATTCGTTTTGAATATAAAATCTTCCTATTTATGTACTATTTTTAGACTTTATCTTCAATGAGACTTGATTTTTTTAATAAAACATATAAAAACATTTCAGCAACAAAAAATAATTGCTTCTCCAAAAACTTTGCTTAAAAGTGTACAATGACACTAATGATCAATTTTCACAATATCTATGTCCATTATGAATTGAACAAACCCATACTTATTTTTAGGAATGATTATTCTTCTAACGTCTCTTGAATTTAATAAATATCATTTATAATAATATTTTTAAATTTGTAACTAAAATATTGTTAAGTTATACTCTAAAAAATAAATGTTGCCACAATAATCCTTAAATTTAATAAAATGTTAAAATTTTACGTTAGATGTCAAATGAGGTAATTAATTAATTGAATAGTTGTGACTTTAGTCGTTGAATTTATATTAAAATGACCACTTTAGTTATATAACTTTTATAGAGTGTTTTTAATAAAACATGTGTAATTAATACGTACAATATAAAAGAATGATTAAAATAACGTCTTATTCCGTAATGAAAAGTATAGTACGAGAATAGATAATCATAAAACTAAGTTAATTTAATATATTATGTATATAATTAAAACTAAAATTATTATTAAAAACAATGTATTCCTACATTTAAAAATCATGGGATTAATTTCCCCAAAAAAAATATATTTAATAGCTAAGAAAAGAACTCTTCATCACACATGATGTATTCATTTTGTTTGTATTGATAGGAAAACAATCACACCATAATTAAAAGTATACTATTGGTACAATTCTTTAAATTTGTAAGAATTTACCATTAACAACAATATAAATAAAAAACGACAATAATAAGTATAAAAGAAATCAACAATATTTTTTAAAATAAATAAACTCTTTTAATATGATAAGTAAAACTTTAGTGACACAAGTCAGTCAATCAAAGTTTATTAAGATAAATAAAAATATAAGAAATTCACATTTAAATAAACAAAACAATGCATCAAAATAATAATGTTTTCAAATTTGATGAATAGAGAAAGAAAAACTTAAAATAGAGTAATAGTGTGCAACTGATTTCTCCAACCACAAACTTTAAATCGATGATCACAATGATTAAAATGAACACAATATTTTATAAACATGCAGTAAAAATTTTAGTCCAATCCAATGTTGAACAAATTGTCAATAGTAATTTTGCTAAAGCTACTTGGTGAATATGAGAATCAAATTTTCTCTCTCTCAAATACTTTAAAAATTAACACCTTCTCTTGACTTACAATACCCATTTTCACTTAGGTTAAATGAGACAAAATAAGCTTGACAAGTTTGGGTTTTTTTATAAACGTAGTTTGAGTCCAACCCCTCGCAACTATATGGAGGTGACTGCCAATGTGACGATCTCACAACAAGTCTTAAAGCTTATGTCTTGACAATGTCTTAGTCATCATATCAACACCATTGTCATCAATGTGAACTTGATCCAATACCAACAACTTAGCATTCAAAGCATCACCTATAATGATACCTCACATTAATATGTTTGGTCCTAGAATGAAAAGTTTGATTTTTACAAAGATGAATAACATTTTGACTCTCCACAAATAAGGGACAGTTATTGTGCACAAAATCATACTCTTGCAATAATTTCTTTAACCATAAAAACTTATTGTATGTGTATGTAAGACAATGAACTTTGCCTTTATAGTAGACAATGTTACACAACTCTGTAGTCTTGATTGCCAAGCCACAATCCCCTTCAAACTTAATCCAATTGGAATTTATAGAGTTAATGTCTCCAACTATATTTGAGTTTGAGTAACCTATCAAAATAGACTTATTACCTTCAAAACAAAACCTCAAATCATTAATACTTGTTGTAGTTGTATTTACAGTAGCATTTTTGTTATAGTATTCCTTATACCACATTTATTCTACTAAAATATTTCTATTTATTGATTAAAAAATAAAATAATAAATAAATAAGAGTTTTCGTTTAGATCACTAAGAAATAAAAGTTTACTTTGATAAACGATAAGTTTCCTAAAAAAAAAATATTACTTTGCGTATAGATAAATAATTGTATGTTCAGAAAATTTGAAATACATTAATAATTCTTTTTACAATAACTAAAATATCCAAACCCTAAATAAAAGATAAAAGACATAAATTTAAAAAATAATATATTTCAAATTCTTACTTTTAATATTTCCTATACATAAATAAATCTTATAAGTTTTTATAATTTTAATTTATTTTAAACTATCCTTTTCAAAGAACATATTTTTGTTTCATATAATATTTCAAATTATCCATAAAAAATATATATCTTTTAAAGATTTTCTGTCCTAAGAGTTAAGGTAACATTAAAATTTTACATGAAAATCCTAACCTAATAAAACGTTATTGATAATTTTATTTTCTAAGAAATCAATTTATGTAAAAAAAAAACTAGATAACGAATATAATATACTGTTTTTCAAAGAAAATTATTATTATTATTATTGTTTTCTCAAAAATGGTAAAACGGTTAGTTTTGGACTCCTTATCCATTCTTAGCTTCTTACACTCAAACAAATAAACACAAGTTCCTTGTATACGCTTTGGTTGGCTAAGAATTTCTCTCATACCACGTTGTTCATCTTCGTAAATAGGATTCAACACAAGGGGCATTTTTCAACACTGTTCCAACGCTATCTATCCATAATCAGCTCAGAGTGTGTGAGCACTCAGTAACCACCATGGCCACTGCTCCTTCGCTCCTGCACTCATCTGGGTCCTCATTTTTCTCTCAATTTCGTGCCTTTCCATTCTCTTCTTCCTCTTTAGTTTTCCCTCACGGAAACAGACATGGGAATGCAGTGGTGTCTGTGAGGGCTTCTGATTCGGCAGTTGTGTTGGTGGAGAAGTCTGATGCAGAGAAGGCCAATAGGCTCAAAACAGCTTACAATGAAAAAGTTGTTCCCTTGCTCATAGAAGAGTTCTCTTACCCCAACAAGCACCAGGTTTTGCGAAGTTTTTGTTACCTTTGCTTAATGGGCGTATTGTTAAGATAGCTTGACATTAAAAGTTTGAATCTTTTTTGGTTTCGGTTGATGGGATTCTGCGGGTTTGGTATCATGTGGTGGGACAAATGTGATGGGCGTGTGTTTTATGTGGGTTGTCTATGAAGTTTTGTTTTGTTTTTGTTGTTTCATTTTAATTTTCATGGTTTAGGGTTGATGGGGCTTGCAACTTTGGTCTTACACAGTGGGGAAATTAAGGTTAGGCATGATAAGTTGTTTTGGTTCATGGTGAAATTTCAGTTTTCCCTGGGGGCTGATTAGGGGGAAGGGGGACTAATGGTGTGGAAAGAAAACAAGGATGAAGAGAAAATGGTAGGGAAGAAAGTATTGAAATTTTGTTTATAGAATGTCGATGTTTTTCTTCTAAACCAAATGTAAGAAAATGTGTCTTTATCTGCCCTTTCTTGTTTATACTCTTTTCTCTCCCAAATATACCATAAGTTTCAATGTAATATAGTGTGAAAAATGATCATTTGGTTTTCCTTCAATTTTTGCAATGTTGGGTTTTATCTTCATTTCAGGTGCCTAAAATTGAGAAGATTGTGGTTAACTGTGGTATTGGAGACGCTGCACAAAACTCAAAGGGTTTGGACGCGGCAATAAATGATCTAGCAATGATCACAGGGCAGAGACCTGTGAAGACTCGGGCTAGGGCTTCCCTTGCCACCTTTAAGATCAGGGAAGGTCAACCGCTTGGGATTGCTGTGACACTAAGAGGAAACGTGAGCATGTTGTAGCATTCGATTTATATTGTTGATTGACACGTGATGCTTTAAGGAATTTGTTAACCCTTTTTACCACGACTGTAGATGTTTTCCAATTTGTAGATGATTTTTTTGATGAATTTGAGTATCATGATGTTATTGGCTTCTGGTACTGAGCTGCTACACTGCTGATACATGGATTTATTATTTTCTTAACTGTGTGGTTGTTTTGCTGGTACAATTAAAAGTCTTGCTATCAGGAACCTTCTTGACTAGTGCTGATATAAGGCTGGAAATTTATTCTGAAATGTGTTGCTACAACTTTTTAATCTGACCATTAGCTGCGGCTAAGGATCTTGTGTAAGTTTTTTAACATCCCTTGAGAGAAAGAGAATAGAATGAGGTGTAAGTATTGGATTGGAATAAAGTTCCATCGGGATTTATATGATTATGAAAGGGTATTAATTATTTACCAAGGCATATTTATTTGATCTGGTAAGGTAGTATATCAGTTCTGAACATTGGTAATGGATACGTGGCCAACAATAGAACTTGAGAAGTTAAAATAATCTTTTGCAGATGTGCGGATTCCATACTGATAAATGTGCTGCTGTTTGTTAACTTGTCCTTATGTGCGACTAGGATTGTATATGCCTTTTGACATCCCTTAAGAGGCATAGGTATAGAATGAAGTTTGGAAATTGGAATATAGTTTAATGGAGAGTTATATGATTATGAAAGAATTTCATTTTTTTACTAGGGCATATTCGTTTGGTCTGGGAAGTTAGTAGCATTTCTGAATAGTTGTAATCAATCGGTGGCCAACTTCAGAACTTGAGAAGTTTAAAATAATCTATGGGAAAAGTGTGGATTCATACTCGACACTAAAAGGTAACCTACAACATAGTTGCTATTTAGGTTTGGAATATATGCTTTCATTTTGCAAATTGGCAATATTCTTTGTTGACATAATATGCTCCCCATCAATTAGAGATTGTCTTGTAACAGAAAATGTTTACCTAGAAAACATTATTCTCCACCTATAGGAACAGAAGGTAACATTATTCTAAGATATCCTGAACTTGTTTCTTTAGAATCTGATAGTTAAAGTAAATTTTGGCCTTTTATTTTGTTTTGGATGTGTGTTTATGATGGTCAAAGTTGTATTATTTCGGATAGCCACACTAATCATTATTGTTTAATTTTCATTGTCCCTCCTTCACTTCAATAAAAAGTGTTGTAAACCGGAATTTGCTGAATGAACTATCTACGTGTTTGAAAACATATTTAACCACCCAAAATTCACATCTTGGATGTAAAAATCTGAAAAGTACAAGTCATTAACTCAGATATGTCTATCATAATCCATTTCATAAACGCAATGGTTTCTGATGTCATGCAATATATGCAAATTTGATATGCATTTGAACTTATATTACAGTTCTGCATTGACTACCGAATCCTAATTCTGATATTATACATAGTCCTGCTGTATTTTTACATAGCAGAAATTTGATTTTTGACAGATTATGTACTCATTCCTAGACCGAGTCATCAACTTGGGACTTCCGAGGACTAGAGATTTCCAAGGTGTGAACTCCAACAGCTTTGATGGGCATGGAAACTACAGCATTGGGGTAAAGGACCAGGGTGTATTCCCAGAGATCAGAGCTGATGTTGTTGGCAATCCTAGGGGAATGGACATCTGCATCACCACAACGGCTAATACTGATAAAGAAGGTCAAAGATTATTGGCTCTTATGGGTATGCCCTTCAGAGAGGGAAGTGGTTCTGCCGCGGCGGCACCGAAAAAGAAGCTTAAGTCTCATCATTTTGATTCAAAAAGGGGAGGAAGAGGAAGGAAGTGATAAAGTTTTGATGCAAAATCTTAGGATTAAAGTAAGGTTGGAGACCAGAAGAGACTGTGTTGTATTCCTTGTTTCATTCAGATGTAATGTTAATATGTTACTGATTCTTTTTGTGTATGAAGCATTTCCATGCTTTAAACCTTGTCTCTGATGGATTTCATGCAGATCCTGCTTTCTAATGGATTTCCATTTATTTCCTGATTATGTGGTTCACTCCATTGTTGTTTCAGTGTGCATTTGGTTCTCTATTCATTTAGTCTACAATTAGCAATAATCCAAAACACCCTAAATTAGTCAATAGAGGCATGAATACTTATCAGAACTTTCTATTACATTTAAAATAATCATTATAGAAGTTAAAAATTTTACCATTTACAACACTATAAGATCTTTATATTGTTAATTTAACTTCATAGAATTTGCCATTGGTTAGAAAGAAAACAGTTAAATCCACAAAGGGGTTTAAATTGTTAGTCTGAGATGGATCTCACTTTCTGTTTTCCATTATTGATTAATTTTAAACATACAGTTGTCTTTAAAAATATAAAAATCATGCAATATTAATAAAAATAAAGATATCAAATGTTGACTTCAGTAATTATTTTAAACTTGGTCAGACACGTTGATTGAACATTAAAAGCTAATTAACTAGTGTTTAAGGAATTAAAACTTGGTCAGACATGTTGATTGAACTTGTTCCACTGAATCAATGATATATAACTAGGAAGAAGGTTGGACCATAAATGTAGAATTAGTATGATCCAACCAAAATTTAGTTTTGAAGTGAATAACGGTAGGCAGTTTCTTCCTGCACCTCTACATTTTTCTTCCTGCATCCCCACAAGGTTGCGTAAAGACAAAACTGTTCCCATATAAATAGTATATATATATTTTTTTTATATTCCAGATTATGAAATCCGGTAAATTTTTGGATTTGAGCTTCCGGTAAATTTTCGGATTGACGCATCCGGTAATCTCCTGGATTGATGCTTCCGGTAGTACATGGATGATAGTGTTAATAAAAAAAAAAAACAAAAAACAAAACATCCTTAATAGAAAAAACCATTATGGATCCGTCAATCCGTAATTCAAAATATGCATTCTGGATTCAGAAATTCATAATTGAAAAAAATCATTCTGGATCCACCAATCCATAATAGAAATCAGGCTTCCGGATTTAGCAATCTGGAAATCAATAATTTATGCAAACTTTGCTTTCAGAACACCCCTCATCCAGAATGCAACATGATTCACTTCCGCATTCATGAATCCGTAGCACACTCCCAAATCCCGAAATTGTGGGGTCAGTTTCGAAATTTAAAAAATTGTGGGGGTGTAGGAAGAAAAATGTAAGAAATGCAGAAAGAAACTGCCATAACTGTAATATACTTTTTTGAAATGGTTGAGGTACAGTGATTTTCTAAAAATTTCCTAAAGTATAACATTTATAAGCTATAATTTATTTGAATTTTTTTATTATAAACTTTCTTCTAAATTAAAAATTGGATATTTTTAAAAACCAATTTAGCAACAAAAGTACTTACGTAATTAACACTATTTTAATCAAGTCTTTAGTCTATAAAATTTGAGAATGAATCTGTTTTATTTTTTCAAATAAAAAATAATTTTGATCCCCATTATTTCAGAAATTATGTATTTAATTTTTAAAGATTGATAACATTATTTTTGTTTGTATATGAAAATTGTGAAAACTCAAATATTTTGAAGTTAAAAAAAACAAATTTATCCTAAATTTTACACTCTAAAAACTTAATTGAGTGGATAACATAACACCCAAAGTTGGACCTTAGGGGTTTTTAATGCCAAATCCGATATTCGAAACAACTCTCTATAAAACCCAATGATCTCTCCCTGTTTCTGATTTATCACACTTCATTTCTTGTTGTGTTCAGCAGTTTTTGTGTAGCCATGGCGTTTCCCTACATGGAAGCGGTTGTCGGTGAGCTCTTTCTTCTCTCCCTATTGCCCCTCTTATGCATTTCCCCCCTTTTCTTTCCTCTCTTATTTTCCACACTAAAAAACCATTTCTTTCAGCTATGGGTCATGTTCTTGTTAATCAAGATTTCTTTTCCCTTTTAATTTGATTTGGGTTTCTCATGAGTTTGCCATTTTTCGAGTTCATCGTGTAATTTGACCCTTTTATTGGATTGAGATAATGCGTTAATTGAAAGTGCCGTGGTTATTCACTAGAGGATTTTGAGTCGCAGCCCCCTCTTTTACTTGCACTGGCATTGCCCTTTGAAATTGGAAACCCCTTTGGTTTTTGACCATTAACCAGTGTTGGGGGGAGATACGAATAATGTCGATAGACATTGTGCTTCCTTTTCTATTAAGTTAATTATAACTAGAGATGAAGAAACAAAGGACAAAGTAGGGTTTTAAATGATGTTGTGGAGAGCCCAAATGGACTTGCAGCATTCGAGACTTCACTGATTGGCAGTTATACTGCGATATTTAACAGGAATTATTTGGTTGTAGGTGGTCTAGATAGCTTCAAACAAACTTTAGGAGTAAAAAGTATGATTATTTTATGCCTATATATTATGTTTTTTGGGCATTTTAGCTAGGTTTTTTTGTTTTGCGTTGATTCTTCGGTGGATGTTTTTAAAACACAGTTGTCTTGCCTTAATGAAATCGGTTGTTTGGTAGTGAACAACTTCATAAGTATGTCAAATTTGATGGATGTAATGGAACATGTTAGGCAGTGCTTCATGACTCTACACAGCTCTTTTCGTGTGAAAACTTTTTGTGTGTTAATGAAAGTGTTCTAATCAAGTGAACAAATATAAATAGGGAGAAGAAACAGACATGAAACATAATGTGGATCGATCTATATATACAGCAAACTATAAGATTATACTTGGGCAAAAGTGAAACTAATAAAATGAATATTACAAGGAGTAGCTGCTTAAATCTGACACCTAATCTTGATGCATCGTAATACTCGCTGTTGTTAAGCTTCACTGGACCCTACAGCCAATTTGTCTAGCCCCTTCGCTTTTTTCTAACATTTGGTTTGGTCCAGTTTTGTCTATTTTATATTGTTTTCATGTACTGTTTTGGCGGCATTCCACTGCTTAACCTTGAAAAATTCAAAATGAAATGTAGGATATAAATGTTACTGATTTTCTTCCGATCTATTACTATTTTCAGGGTTTATGATATTGATGTATATATTTGAAACTTACTTGGATATGCGGCAACATAAGGCCCTCAAACTTCCAACTCTTCCAAAGACTTTAGAAGGGGTTATCAGCCAAGAGAAATTTGAGAAATCAAGAGCCTATAGTCTTGATAAAAGGTTTGTTCTTTTTGTTCATGTGAATTTCTTTCATTAGATAATGATATCTTACTCTCGCAAAAGGATTTATCTGGTATTTTTTTTTTCGTAATTGTGTATTTGTTATTGTGTCCTATTAGCATTCTTACACTTGACTTTTGTTTTTACTTTGTCCAGCAACTTCCATTTTATTCACGAGTTTGTGACAATAGTGTCAGACTCTACAATTTTGTACTTTGGGGTATTGCCCTGGTTTTGGAAGGTAAGAATTTGATGTGGTGTTTATGAAGTACAGCTTCTTCTCTACCATTGTAAAATTTATATCTATTGCTTGCAGAAATCAGGAGAATACGTGACAACAGTTGGTCTCAATCCTGAGAATGAAATACTGCATACTCTTGCCTTTTTAGCTGGTTTGATGATTTGGTCACAGGTATGCTTTTGACACTTTTTATTGCTAGGGAATAAAGTAATTCTTGGGTTTATTGTGCATGATTGAGACCATCAGTTTTACTCCATATTCAACTTCACGAAGATAAACTTGGATATTTTGTTTTTTTGTTTTTCTTTCTTTTTGATATCATGTGCTGAAACATTAATTTTTGGAATAAGGTTTTCTTTTTTAATTCCTTTTTTAGTTTTGGCAGATCATGGATGCTAGCTTTTTTATGCTTCTGATATATATGCATTTTGAATTATTATCAATCTTATCGCTGACATTTTAATAAAATCTATTATGCACTTTTACATTTTCTGCAGATAACTGATTTGCCTTTTTCTCTATACTCAACTTTTGTGATTGAGGCCCGTCATGGTTTTAATAAGGTTCACATTCTTCCTTCAAATTCAATCATTTATGTATTATTTCATTGACATTTTTCACACCTGACTATGTAAGTTTCTGTTGCAAAATTTATATATGCCTGTATCCTTACATTTATGACCTTTATACAGCAAACACCGTGGTTATTCTTTAGGGACATGGTTAAAGGAATTTTCCTTGCTGTAATAATTGGTCCACCTATTGTGTCTGCAATCATTGTAATAGTACAGGTAAATCTTCTGCCATTCAAAGTAATCATTGCTTGAAAACTTAGCTTTGATGTTTTGGATTTTCTAGTTGTTCCTAATTTCTAGATATTTTGGGATGTGATATTAACTACATTATGTTTTATGCTCTTTCTGTCATTTTGTTCGCGGTGATGGATAGATGGTCTCATTGTTTTCTATTTAAACATTAATTTTAATTTTTGCAGAAAGGAGGCCCATACTTAGCCATCTATCTTTGGGCGTTTACATTTGGGCTTTCTATTGTGATGATGACTCTTTATCCAGTACTAATAGCTCCACTCTTCAATAAGTTCACTCCTGTAAGAATTTCTCATCATACAATATTTTAGAAAAAGTATATATGTACCATGTTTTTTTATTTTAATTTTGGGTTGAATTCTTCTAAGGTTAGTGCTAATTACACTTGGAGTCTCTTCTGTTGGGGATTGGGGGGATGACATTGAGGATTTGGGAGAGATCAAGCTGATGGTGGTGGGTGCGGGCAGTGATGGTGGGGGGGATGGGGTGATTTAGAGCATGGCTTTGATAAGAATAGTCTGTCTTGACTTTGGGAGAAACATCCTAGAGGAAGGGTGCAGTAGTCTTTTGTTTAATTTGTTTAATTTTGCTTAAACTAGAACAAAATTGAAATCACGGGCATGTTCAGTGCCATTAATGCTTTTCACAGGCAAATAACTGCCGGGTTAGAGCTGTAATCATAATTAACACATTAATTGAGTTGGGTTGGTTGTAATTGTGCTAGTGCAAATTGAAGGGGAGATCAATGTAATTTTTTTCTGCATTTTTCAAATCACACTTTATTATCTTTGTTCTCACGATATTCTGGTAACTAGCTTCCAGATGGTCAACTCAGGGAGAAAATCGAGAAACTTGCTTCCTCCCTCAACTTTCCATTGAGGAAATTGTTTGTTGTTGATGGCTCCACAAGATCAAGTCACAGCAATGTAAGGAAATATTGAACTCCTGTAAAATAAAAACCAATGTGATACGTTGTGTGATGATGCATATTTACTCTAATCTCAAATAGATTCATTGACTTTAATTTATATTGTCCATTACTTACACCTGTCTTTGAGGTCCAGTAAGTCTTATTTTTTCTTGTCTGCTGCATGCAAGCGGATGATTCAATTTTTTTTGTAGCTTGTCAATCATGACTTTTTTTTATAAAATGCTAATCATTTTGAATTTTCTTATGTTGTTTGTTTGTTTTCTTTTCTTGGCCTAGATGTTAAAAAAAGTGTAGTTGTCTTTTTATCTGTTTTTTTATTCCCTTCTTGGGATGATTATACTTTAGCCGTCATATGTGCTCACAATCACTTTTTTAATACACAATAAACTATTTTGATAAACTTTTTCGTGTTGCCATATATTGAAAAAGGGTCTTGAATAATGGCTTCAATATGATTTGCTTTTTTTAACCTTGTTTATGAAGGTTAGGTGCATCCTATTTTTGTGATCATTTTTGTTAAAATTAATTTGGTATGACGTTGTTTTGAACACTGCACCTTTCCTTGCAGCTCAAATTTGAAATGGAAGATCAGGCCTTTATATTCTAGTACATTTATTTCTTTTAACTGAGTTTTATATGGGTGCTGATCAATCAGAGCTGAATAGCAGTAGGATTAGGTTTCAAATACTGAGCATTATAGGCAGAAAGAAGTCATGAGGATTTTTATTGCATGCTCAAATTTTGTCATACCTCTGTTGATGTAATTATAGGATTGTATTTGATGTCAGTCTATTGTATTTGTGATTTTCAATATTGAGTTGCTTAGGGGATGATTTCTTGGAAAATCTCATGATGATGGCTTATAAGGGAAGCTGTTTATTTTTTGTATCTTGTAAATTTTTTGAGTTGGATGTGATCACACTTTTTTATTTGCATAACCTTTCTTTAGTTTCTTATGTCATAAAGAAGAAAGTATAGTAACTAATCTTTCACCGTTTTTTTAAATATATATTGCAGGCCTATATGTATGGATTCTTCAAGAATAAAAGGATTGTGCTTTATGACACATTAATTCAACAGGTTAGGAATTACTAATAACTGTAGAAAGTTATTTTATCTTTCAGGTTGTTTTATAGCTCAAGTATTATTCTTTTAGAAGAGCTTTCTTTGTATATAATTCTTACTCTTTATGTTTTCTGAAGCTGCATATTAAAAAATAATCTTGAGTGAATCTTTGCATTTCTCGCTCTCCCAGCTTTCCTACATTGTAAAATTTCTATTTTAAATTTATTCCGCAATTAACTAGAAGTCTCCCCCCGCCCCCCTCATTCAATGAAATGGTACCTCCGCTTCTGTTTAAAGTGGGGTAACTTTTTTAATACAGATGTGGTTTTTTCCAGGTAGTGGTTCTGATTCCAACATTATGTGACTGTCTCTATATTTACTGGCTCCCGTAGCGTGAGAATTTGATGGAAATCTAATGTTGCCATTTTCTGCATAAATGACTGGTCCTTTGCAATCTTTTGAATTTACTTAACTCTTGGTGGCATTAATATATATGAGTACTTTGTGAATGTCCATATGAAGTTCTCAATTTTAGAATTGTGGTTGACTTATCCTTACATTAACAAATGGTGTTGTACAGTGCAAAAATGATGAGGAAATTGTTGCTGTTATTGCTCATGAGTTGGGACACTGGAAGCTCAACCATACTGTGTATACTTTTGTTGCAATGCAGGTTTGTTTAATACATTACTGAACTGAAATTGAATACTTGATTGCCTCTGTTATTTTAATCAATAGAAAGAATGCTATTGCATCACTATAGATGAGGTAATTCTAACCAATTTAGCACTACAACCTTTACCTATCATATGCAGTATTTTTAATACAATTAAAAGATAAACCAAAACCCAGCAAGAAAGTCTGTAGTGTGGGCAACCATATCTATCTCTACAAAAATCTGGATAATACAATGAGGCACTCCATCCCACCAAGTAAAAATTAAAGTTCTAAGACTATAGGCAGCCAAACTATCTACACACCTATTTCTCTCCCTTAATAAACTTCATAACATTATTTCATCTATTCCTTAATTTCCAAAGAACTGAAGAAGTATCAGACAAAGCTTTCCAAAGAGCTCTCCAACCTATTTAAATGGCCTAGATAACACCCAGGAGTTCAGCTTCAAAAGCTGAATTTGCTTGTATAAATTTCACAAACAACCCATGTTCTTAGGTCTTGAATTCCTAAAAATTCCCCCACATGCTACATTGTTGCCACAACTAGTGTAAGCTCTATCTGTATCACATTTGATTCAACTTGCATCTGGAGGAGACCAATCCATCTGAATAATATTATCTGCTTTCCTTCACCTGCTAGTAATAGTAAATGCTTTAAGAATTTTAAACTAAAAAATGTTAGATTTCATATTACCTGCTGCTATTGATCCAGAAAGATTTACAGCAGTGAAAATTCTATTATTAATATGTTGATACTGTATTTTGAAGCCCCTCTGATTTAATCTTGTTTCTGCTACTATGAGTAACAGCAGATAGCATCACTGCTGGTACCAAATTACTCCAATTCCTATTGGAATGTATAAATGTTTTAATTGTTGAAGTGTCCAGCTGCTGATCTGTGATGCTTTGAAGCCAAGTCCATAATGTAACTGCAAATGGACAAGCTAAAAAGGATGATTTTCAGTTTCAAAATCATTCTAACAATGAGGACAAAATGATATCACATTTACGGTAAATGTCTAGCCCATATCAACCCGAGCTGGCCCGGGCCGATATCGAGCCGAGCAAACCTGGGCGGATGTCGAGTCGTCGGGCCCGTGTCGATGTCGAGCCGAACAGGCCAGGCCAATGTCGAGTAGAGCAAGCCCGGGCTGATGTCAAGTCGAACGGGCCAGGCCGATGTCGAGCCGAACGGGCCCAGGCCAATGTCGAGTCTCCCGTGCCCGGGCTGATGTCGAATGGAGCGAGCCCGAGCCAATGTCAAGCTGAGCAAGCCCGGGCTGATGTCGAGCCGAATGAGCCCGAGTCAATGTGAGTCTCCCAGGCCAATGTCGAGTCCCCCGGGCTCAGGCCAATGTTAAGCTGAACAAGCCAAGGCTGATGTCGAGCCAAACGGGCCCAGGTCAATGTCGAGTCTCTCGGGCCCGGGACGATGTCGAGTCGATTGGGCCTGGGCCGATGTCGAGCCGATCGGGCTTGAGCCAATGTCGAGTCTCCTGGACTCGAGTCGAATGGGCCCGGGTCGATGTCGAGTGGAGCGGGCCCGAACCGATGTCGAGTCTCTCGAGCCTGGACCAATGTCGAGCCGAGCCGGCCCGAGCCAATGTCGAGTCGATTGGGCCCTGGCCAATGTCGAGCCGAGCGGGCCCTGGCCGATGTCAAGCCAAGTAGGCCTGAGCCGATGTCAATTTGTCCGGGCCCATGCCATTGTCGATTCGTCCGGGCCCAGACCGATGTCGAGTCATCTGGGCCCGGACCGATGTTGATTCGTCTGGGTTCAGACCAATGTCGAGTCGTTCGGGCTCAAGCCAATGTCGAGTGGAGCGGGCCCGAGTCGATGTCGAGTCGAGTGGGCCCTGGCCGATGTCGAGTTGAACGGGCTCGGGTCGATGTCGAATCATCCAGGCCTGACCATTGTCGATTCGTTCAGGCTGATGTTGAGTCGTCTGGACCCGAGCCCATGTTGAGTCATCTAGGCCCGAGCCCATGTTGAATTGTTCGAGCCCGGGCCCATGTCGAGTCGATTGGGCCCAATCCCATGTCGAGCTGAGCAGACCCTAGCCAATGTCGAGTCTCCCGGGCTCGGGCCGATGTCGAGCTGAATAGGCCCGAACCAATGTTGAGTGGAGCGGGCCTGGGTCTATGTCGAGTTGATTGGGCCTTGGCCAATGTCGAGCCAAGCGGGCCAGGCTGATGTCAAGCCGAGCGGGCCCGAGCCGATGTCGAGTCGTCTGGGCTCGGACCGATGTCGAGTCGTTCAGGTTTGGGCCGATGTCGAGTCGTCCAGGCCCGGACCGATGTCAAGTCGATTGGTTCTCGACTAATGTCGAGTTGAGCGGGCCCGGGCCGATGTAAAGCCAAGCGGGCCTGGACTGATGTCGAGTCAAACAGGCTCGGTTTGGTGTCGAATCATCCAGGCCTGAGCCATTGTCGAGTCGTCCGGGCTTGGGTCGATGTCGAATCGAGTTGGTCCGCGTTCAAGTTGAGTTGGCTTAGGCCCGGTTCGAGTCAAGTTAGTTTGTGTCCATATCAAAATGGATTTAATGTAATTGACAAAGTGGATTTAATCTAATTAACAAAATGGATTGAATCTAGATTTAATCCACTTTAAATGGATTTAAAAAAGATCCATTTAAATTTGATCTAGTTAAAACGGATATGAATTTTAAATCCAATCCATTTATTTGGATTTGGATTGGATCTAGATTGGAATTTGAAAAATCCAATCCATGCCCACCTCTACATTTACCCTACATTTCCTAAGTAGCTCATCCGTAGGCAAATTATTATGTAGCAATCTCCGTAGGATGAAAGTTTTAGAAGAGGGAATGACTTTGCTCCAAATTCTTTTCCCCCAAGAAACCTGTGGTTTAGAATGATGAATATGTAAATAAGCATCTTTAATGGTTAAATCACCACTTAAACATGCTTTCATCTAATCATATCCTGGGAATTAGCAATGGAAATCACAATCTGGTTAATTTGTTTTACAATATCATGTGGCAAAATATTATTAACTCTCCATTCCTTTTGAAAAGTAAACTCAGAAACCTTTGGATTAAGCATATTATGTATGCTCCTATCAATGTCTCATAGAATTAACAATTGGTTCAATTAGCCAAGTATCAGTCCAGAATTTGATATTTCGCCCATTTCCAAGTTTCCAAGCAGTGTGATCTTTACCTGAGTATATATATGCTTAATACTAGCCCATATAGATGATGCGATTGTTTTTTTAACAATAGAAGCATTTTTCAATAAAATTCTAGCAGCCAGAATACGTGATCAATCCATTTCATGCTTTGATTGAATCCCAACATAACTTAACCATATATGCTTCATTTACAGCCCTAATAGATATCAGCCCCAGACCACCTTCATTGTATTCAGAGCACAACTTATCCCAAGCAACAGTGGCTACCTTGACTTTTAAAATATCACCACTCCAAATAAAATTCCTAAACCAGGTTTCCAGCAGACTAAGCAGCAGTTTTGTTCATCTATGTATTTGAAAACTATAGAAAAGCATACTATAAATAACTGGTTTAACAAGAAGAACTCTCCCCATGTATGACAGCAATGAGCCTTTCCATTTGGCAACCTGAGCTTTAACTCTTTCAACAACCCTTCCAACTATAGGCATCAAATGAACCTTCTTAGGTTTCCCTTTTAACATAGGTACACCAAGTTAAACGAAAGGCAAAGAATCTTGTTGGAAATCCTATACGATTTCTGATTCTGCTAATTTTCTGTCTTGAGAAATTGCTACTGAGAATTTAGACTTAGTACTATTAACCTGCTGCCTTACTATATTGTTCAAGCGCATTCGTTATGTTAGATAGATTCCTTTCAGTGCATCTACAGAAAATCATTTTATCATATCATCATATAGGGCATGTGTACGAAATTTAGATTTTGATCCCATAATTCTCAACACCTTTCCTTCTTGTGCTAGTTTAGTAATATTTTTTACTTCCTAACTGCTCTTCTGCTAGGCAAAACAGGATAGGTGATAAACAATCTTCTTGTCGCACACCTCTAGAGCATGGCTCTGTTTCAATTACACGTGATAATGGAATATACTTGTGTGGTCCAATTTGTGAAACCATCATGCACAACATCACTTAGAATTTACTGTTGCATTTGGTGTTTTAACTGTAAATGATGTATATGGCAATGGAATATTCTGCTGTAAACTTGTAAATTCAATGAAATCCCCCTCTTTTGTAAGATACCTTTAGAAAATCAAAGGCATGCTTTGATTGGATTATCTTAAAATTAAAATACATTAAAGGATAAAGTAAACTTTCCTTCTCAAAGAGATGCTTAAATTATTTTTCTCAAGTCTTAAAACCTTCCAATTAGAGATGAAATATGTTACACTTTGGTCCAATTTAATGAAAATGAGCCTGTCGGGGATATTTTTCTTTCTGCAATTTGCAGTGTTGCTTACAGCTAATTTTGAGCTTCTTATTATTGATTTTAGGATAGGCAAATTGATGTTTTGATCACCCTATTTGTTTGGAACTTCAAAACTAACCACTGATAATGCTGAGTGTCATAAAGAGAAAAAAAAGGTCATAATAGGCTCATTCACATTAAATTATATTGAAATTTAATGCGTTAATCTTTCACGAGAGTGGATACTAATTTTTAAAATAGGAGGGGAGTGTAAATTACTATTTTGTGTTCTGTCTATCAAATGGCTTGTGTTTTTCATCATGTCAAATATAATTAAATATTTAATGGAAAAGGTAATGCAATATTTCTCCGAGTTTATGTTTAGTGCTTTGATATTATTGTTGTAGATTCTTACCCTTCTGCAATTTGGAGGATATACATTGGTGCGAAATTCAACTGATCTGTTTCGAAGTTTTGGGTTTGATACGGAGCCAGTCCTCATTGGGCTCATCTTATTCCAGGTACATTTCAAAATTGTTGTCTTATCACCTAAAATATTGTTTGCTTGATTTTGATTGGATGTACATCTTTCTGCAGCATACATACAATCAATTTTTTGTGCCAATGATTGGATAATATTTGTTTCTTTTAAGATAATCTATGTGGTACATATTCAATTAACATGATATACTAAATTTTTAAACATTCAAAATTGTTAATGCTAAATGGAATATGTATTTGAGATGATGCTGTTCGCTAGCCATCCTTTTATAGCAATTACGAATTCAATCTACAATGTGGTGGGTGGCTTAAATATAACACTTATGCTTGCTCTTTGGCTTGCGTACCATCTCATGGCACTATAAAAGTTGTGCTTTTCTTTGTATCAAGGAGAACTGAAACTGAATATTTGTTTATTTTCTTCGGATGTTGGGGCCTTGGAGCAAGAAGCCTTTTGAATTTGAAGATCAAAAGATGACTAATGAATCACAATTTTCTTTTAAATATATTTTTTCTTGACTTGTATAATTTTAGGCCCTGCCCTGTATTCCTGGTCAATCAATACCGTGGGTGTTAGCTGTATTGAATGCTCAATTGTTTTAATTCAGAGTTTTTTTTATCATTGATTTGGCCATTCAATCATCTCAAAATGTCCATATAAGGAGCATAATATGTTGTATGATACAGATCTACATAGCCATATGCTTGCATGGGAGGCATCCAAGATTGTGCTTTGGGAACCTTGTTTAATTACTAACTTTCAAACTCATTTAGCTTTACCTTCTCAGTCATTCTCTTCTACTGGTAAAAAATAAGAGGCCCGTAACCCGTTTGAATTCTTTACATTGCAACCATTGGGTAGCTTTAAAACACTAGTGTTTGAAGCCACTGGGGGTGTTGTTTAGGTAGTTTGCAGAAGTCCTAAGTTCGAGCCTTCATGCCATCATTCTTTCTTAGCTTCATGAAAGATTTTATTTACAAAGCACTTAACATACTTTGACCTGGATTTATTTGCAGCATACTGTAATCCCACTTCAACAATTGGTCAGCTTTGGTCTGAACCTTGTCAGCCGATCA